>Ga0335072_10001013_pt1 | contig 48221 bp, 34 predicted proteins | sample Lox_Sample_21_FD_206725 | JGI IMG/M metagenome (GOLD analysis project Ga0335072, IMG submission 206725) | Soil microbial communities from Loxahatchee National Wildlife Refuge, Florida, United States - Lox_Sample_2.1 | ecosystem: Environmental > Terrestrial > Soil > Wetlands | place: USA...
AAGGCAGCGCCGATCGCCGGGCAGCATCGCCCACCCACGCCCTGACGCTACTGCTGCCGTCCGCCCCAGCCAAGCATGCGTGTTCTGGCTGCTCGCCGGGCGTGTCGCGGCCATGTGCTTCCCCCCACGGTCCAGGCTGGAGGAGCCCATTACCGGGCCGACGTGGTGGGGACGGGATCACCTCCCGCCGGTGGCCGCACCGTCGGCGCGGCCGTCGGGTCAGGCGAGTGAGGGTGCTTCCTGCTGGGTTACGCCGGGCGGCGGGTACTGGAGCGCTAGTTCCCTGACCTGCCCGGCGATGACGGTAAGGTCGTCCGCCCTGCCGGCCCTGACGGCTTGGACGACCTGGTGGAACCAGGTCGCGAGCAGGGGCATGTCCGATGGCTGGAGTCCGCGGGTGGTTATCGCCGGAGTGCCCAGGCGGACGCCGGACGGGTCGAGGGGCTTTCGCGGGTCGAACGGGACCGTGTTGTAGTTAGCGGTGATCCCGGCCCGGTCCAGGGCCCGGGCGACCGGCTTTCCCGCGACCTCGCTGCGAGTGAGGTCAATGAGGATCAGATGGGTGTCGGTGCCGCCGCTGACCAGGTCGTACCCCAGGGCGAGGAGCTCTGCGGCCAGCGCGCGGGCATTGTCCACGACGCGCTGGGCGTACTCGCGGAATTCCGGCTGGGCGGCCTCGTGGAGGCACACGGCGATGCCGGCCGTGGTGTTGTTGTGCGGGCCGCCTTGCAGCCCGGGGAAGACGGCCCGGTCGACCGGCGTTGCGTACTGGCTGTCGCACAGGATCATCCCGCCGCGCGGACCACGCAGGCTCTTGTGCGTGGTCGTCGTGATGACGGGCGCGTGGCCCACCGGTGAGGGGTGGACGCCGCCCGCGATGAGCCCAGCGATGTGGGCGATGCTGGCCACCAGGACCGCGCCCGACTCGGCGGCGATGCTGGCGAAGCCCGCGAAGTCGACCGCCCGGGGGATCGCCGCCCCGCCGCAGAACAGGATCTTCGGCCGCTCCCGCAGCGCGATCTGGCGGACCTCATCCAGGTCGGCCTGGCCAGTGTCCCGCCGCACGCCGTACTGCACGGCGCGGAACCACTGGCCCGAGACGGAGACATTCCATCCGTGAGACAGATGCCCGCCCATGGGAACTCCCATTCCCATGATCGTGTCGCCGGGCTGGGTAAGCGCCTGGTATATGGCCAGGCTAGCCGAGGATCCCGAGTACGGCTGGACATTGGCGTGATCGGCTCCGAACAAGGACCGCGCCCTGGACGCGGCCAGCGACTCGACCAGGTCGATTACCTGCTGGCCCTCGTAATACCGTCTCCCCGGATAGCCCTCGGAGTACTTATTGGCGAGCACCGACCCGGTAGCTCGCAGGACCGCGCTCGAGACGTGGTTCTCGGAGGCGACCAGCGAGAACGTCTCGAGCTGGCGCCGCCCTTCCATCCGCAGGAGGCCCTCGACCTCATCATCGACAGCGCCGAATACGGGTTCAGCCTGGATTACCCTCATTTCCCGACCCTCGCCTTCCCGGCCTTAATGATCCCTGCTCACGATGACCAGGGCCATTCCAATGTAGGGCCTCATGGTTACCTATCGTTATCCCTAATTTATATTCCGCCGTCGGCTAGGTAGCCCGCCTTAAAGCGGACTTTCATTAATTTGCCGCGCGAATGCGGGTCATTTCATGAGCGCGCCTCGCGGTCGGTGGCCTAGTCCATGCTGATGGCGATCATGACGCGCCGCCAGCGGGATCCGAGGCTGCATCGGCCAACCGTGACCCCGGCTCCCAAGGATTCCGATGTGTCGGATAACGGACGGTTTCCAGTTTTGCCCCTGGGATCGGCTTCCTGCTCGTACGCTGGCTGGCATGATTGGGCCAAGTACCGTTCACGACCACGGTCCAGGGAATGACGGTGACCGGGACCGATGAGCGAGTATCAGTATTACGAGTTCCTGGCCCTGGACAAGGCGCTGACCAGCAAGGAGCGGGCGGAGCTGCGGCAGTTGTCGACCCGCGCCGAGATCACCGCGACCCGGTTCTCCAACGAGTACGACTGGGGCAGCTTCCGAGGTGACCCGGCCCAGATGATGGCGAAGTACTTCGACGCCTTCCTCTACCTCGCGAACTGGGGTACCCGGCACCTGATGTTCCGGGTCCCCAAGGCCGCGCTCAGCACCGAGCTGGCCCAGCAGTACTGCCTCGCGGAGGCCGCGTCACTGATCGAGACCGACGATCACCTGATCATCTCCCTGTACGCCGACCACGAGCCGGACGACCTCTGGTACGAGAGCCACGGCGATCTCGGGAGCATGGTCGCGGCCCGTTCGGAGCTCCTAGCTGGCGACCACCGCCTGCTCTACCTGGCCTGGCTGATGGAAGTCCAGTGGTACAACGTTGCTGACGAGGACCCAGAGCCTCCGGTGCCGGCTGGCCTGGCCGACCTCAGCGGGGCCCTCGCGACCATCGCCGACTTCCTGGGGATTGACGAGGACCTGATCGCGGTGGCCGCCGAAGCCAGCCCGCCGCTCACCAGCGAGCCGGCCGCCGACCTGGCCGACTTGATCTCCGCGCTACCCGCAGCGGACAAGGACAAGCTCCTCACCATGGTGGCCAGCGGCGAGGGAGCACAAGCCCAGAGCCTCTTGCTGCAACGCCTTCGAAGCGGCCCCCTTAGCCAGAACGAACCGGCCCCGGCGGCCCGAACGGCAGCGCAACTGTGGACGGCGGCCGAGGAGCACGGCATCGCCCGCGAGGCGGCCGAAGCGCAGGCACTCCGGGCTGAGGAAGAGCGCCGGGCGGCCGCCGAGGCCGCCGCCTACGAGAAGCACCTGAACCAGCTGGCCAGCCGGGCCGAGGCGGCCTGGCTGGAAGCCGAGGACCTGATCGCGACCAAGCGGCCCCACGACTACGACCTCGCGGTCACACTCCTGCGCGACCTATTCGCCCTGGCCCGTCGAGACGCCGAGCACGACTCGTTCACCCGCCGCTTCCTGGAGTTGCGCACCAGGCACGAGCGCAAGCCATCGCTCCAGGACCGCCTGGACGCGGCAGGCCTCCCCCGCCGCCCGTGAACACGCGTACGTAAAGGGCAATGCCAGTGACCCCATGAGGCACTTTGAGCACATTGGCATCAATGACCAGTCCACTGGCGCGATGTCGCCCCGGTTACGACGTCAGGCGGCTGAACTGCCACCGTTCGGGGTCCAAGTTGTTGATTGTGCCGCATTTTGCGGCACAATCAACAACTTGCGCACTTTTCGACCGGCTGAGAGGCGCAAGCAGGCCGCCATCTTCGCTACGAGCGTCGCCTGCAGTGACGTGAGGGACTTTCGGTACCAGTGGGACGCGGGAGGTAAGCGGCATTGACGTAAAGGGAGGATCTCATGACTGAGGAAGTCAAGTTCATCCGCGGCAACGACCGCATCAGCCAGCTCGCCCAGCGGCCCGACATCGCTGCGGGCGTCGCCCAGGTCCGCGCCGACATGGCCGAGGCCGACCGGACCTAGGCCATTCGGCTCGCCGCCCTCCGGCAACCGGCCGACCTCCCAGGTCGAACTCGCCCACCGGAACGGTACAGGTTACCGAAGGCGACCGGCGGCGGGTTCCGTTGTCCGCCACTCAGCGCGGCGCTGGCATGACTTCCGGTGAGAGTCAAGTGTTGAATTTGGTTGATATTGACTCAATACTGATGGGGCTGCCACTGAGAATGGCAACCGGCCGGGTCCTCTCCGGCTCGCTTCACTGGAAGGGGCCTTCTTTGGCGGTCAGTCCTCGGTTTCGCATGCCCAGATCCTGGTATCCCGGTGTCTTCCGCGGTCACAGGCGGGGCTGGCCACGGTCGTGGGCGGCCTTCCTGGTCCTTGCGCTGGTCGGCTTTTCGGTTGGCGCGGTTACCCCGGCGCAGGCTCTGGCCGCGACAAGAGCGCACACCAGCCCGAGCGTGCCCGCGACGGTCCACGCGCCTTCACCCGGCGATTTCGGTAGCGGTGCGAGCCGGTCGGCCGATGTGGCCGTCAACGGATATGGCGACTCGGCCGGCTATCACATCGAGGTCGGACGAGAGTCGTCCGGATTCGTATGGCACGAGGTCGCGGTGCTGCACCCCGACAGCCTCGATGACTCGTCCTGGACCGGCTACCAGTGCATCTCCGGAGATGGCAAGTACGCCGCCGTGGTGGTCCTGCCGCAGTCGGCGGTGAACCTGGAATCGGAGCGGGACCACGGCGCCTTCGCTTACTCGGTGAACCTGGCCTCCGGGGCGGTGCACCCGGTCGCGTCCGGCGTGGCGCTGGAGTACTTCTCGCCGGGCTGCGGCGCGGCCGACGAGGCCGTGTTCTCGGTCAGCCCCGGCACCGGGCAGGCATCGACCCAGCTCATCTCGGCCAGCCTGGCCACCGGCAAGGTGGACCAGGTGGTGACGGTCAAGGGGCAGGTCACCTCGGCCGTCCCGACCACGTCAGGCGGCATCGTCGGCGCGCTGGGATCGGATCTCGTCAGCGTGTCCGCCCGCGGGGTGACCTCGGTCCTGGCCCGGGTCGGCGGCGACCCGTTCGACCTGCGCCCGGCGACCGACGGCGGGGTCAGCTTGCTGGACGCGAACGCGGGCTCGGCCACCTCCGAGGTGCTGCACGAGCGCGCGGGCACCGTCACCAGCCTGGGATCGGGGCCGCTTGAGAACGTTCAGCTGTTCGGCGGGCGGCAGGGACGAGCGGTGCTCAGCGGAGCCACCGCGACCGCACCGGGCGCGCTGACCGCGGTCGGCATCAGGGTCGTCTCGGATCGCGGCCTGTCCCATGGAGCCCAGGCGGCGTCGCTGGACGGCGACGCCCTGATCGGCCCGGCGGCCAGCCAGAAGCAGACGGTCCCGGTCCTGCTGGCCACCGGGACGGGCAAGCTCGTGACCGACAGCCAGGCCAAGGCCTCGGCCAGTCCCTACACGAAGGTGCCCGCCTTCAGTCCCCCGGGTGCGGCCGGCCAGGCCAGTGCTGACCCGGCGGGCGAGCTGCGCCCCGGGCCCGAGGCGGCCGGTACCCCGGCCAGGTCCTCGTCCGCGGCCGGGAAGACCACGTCTGGGAAGACCACGGCCACGGCTGGGAAGACCACGGCCACGGCGACCCTGACCGCCGCCACCACGACGGCCGCCCAGTCCCCCACGTGCGCGGTGCCGCGGCTTGACCCGACCAAGCAGGTCATGCAGCCGTCGCCGCAGCAGATCGACTGGGCGGCCCAGATGGCCGAGCAGGGACTGCTGACGACCGGCAACGGGTACAGCCGCCCGGCCAACTTCGACAACCTCGGGCTGGTCGCCTACGCGCCGAACTCCGACTTCCCGCTGATCACGCTGGACCACCCGTCCAGCGACTCCTGGGACACCGTCCCGCGGTCGGTGTTCGAGGCGATCATGGCCCAGGAGTCGAACTGGTCCCAGGCCTCCTGGCACGCGCCGGCCGGGGTGTCCGGCGACCCGCTGATCGCCGACTACTACGGTGCCGGGGGCGGAATCGACTCGATCGACTACGCCGACGCGGACTGCGGTTATGGCCTCGGGCAGGTCACCGACGGGATGCACGTCGGCGACACGTCGCTGTCGGCGCACGGCCAAATCAAGGTCGCGGTCGACTACGAGGAGAACATCGCGGCGGCCCTGCAGATCCTGGAGAGCACGTGGAACCAGCTCTACAGCGACGGGATCCTGGCCAACAACGGGGACCCGCGCTACCTGGAGAACTGGTTCTTCGCCGCCTGGGCGTACAACTCCGGCATCGAGCCGACCGGCTCCTATGACCCGACCGGGTGCACCGCCGGCCCGTCCTGCACCGGTCCGGACGGGACCTGGGGCCTGGGGTGGGCCAACAACCCGGAGAACCCGGCCTACCCGCCGAACCGCGCGCCCTACCTGGAGGACACCTACGCCGACGCCGCGCACCCGGGTGACTGGCCCTACGAGGAGCGGATCATGGGCTGGATGGGCAGCCCCATCATCCGCTACAACGGCTCGGGGTACAGCGACGCGTACAGCACGCCCACCTATGCCAGTGGCGAGAGCTGGCTGCAGATCCCACCGATCACCTCGTTCTGCACCATGGCCGGCAACGACTGCGACACGACCACGATCAACAGCGCCAATCCCGGCAACGGGCACTGCCAGCTGAGCGATGACGAGTGCTGGTGGCACCAGTCCGTCACCTGGGACACAGCCTGCTCCACGAACTGCGCGACCAGCTCGTATGCCTACACCACTGGCTCCTCCCAGCCGTCTTACGCCGACCCCGACCCGCCGACCTGCAACGTGAGCACCTCCGACGTGCCGTCGGGGTCGATCATCGTGGACGACGAGACGTCGCCACCGCTGAACATCCAGGGCTGCTCGAGCGAGAACTGGACATCCAACGGCACCTTCACCTATACCTACGGCACCGACTCGGCAGGCGACCCGATCGGGGCGATCGACACCCACCAGCTCGGCACCGGGCTCGGCGGCCACATCTTGTTCTCCCATACCGAGGACGGCTCGATCCCGGCCGAGATCAACACCGGCACCTGGACGCCGAACCTGCCATCCCTGCAGTACTACAAGGTCATGGTGCACTTCCCCGGCCTCGGGGCGGAAGCGACCAACGTGGTCTACACGATCAATCCCGGCGGCGGTGTCTCCCCGTGGAAGATCCGGGTCAACCAGGCCTGGAATTCCGAGCACTGGGCCTCCATCGGCACGTTCGCCATGGAGAACGGGGGCAACGTCGTCCTGACCAACCAGTCGGGGAACGTGGACACCTCGGGAACGGACTACGCCAACTTCGACGTGGCCTTCGACGCCATCGCGTTCGTCCCCATGGGCGGGACCCCGGGACAGCCCATCGGCGGGCCACCGACGATCCAGGACGAGCCGGACGGGTCCAACCCGGCCTGGGTGGAGTGCAGTTGCATCACCCGCAGCGCCGGGGATCCGGTCAACACCGCGACGGGCTACTTCGGTCAGACCTGGACCGACCTGTCCACCCCAGGTCGCGGCGAGGCGCTTGACTTCACCAGGACCTACACCGAGGCCACCGCCGATCCCAGCGGGCCCAACGGGTCGCTGGCCGCTGACGGCCCGTTCGGCTGGGGGTGGACATTCTCCTACAACTTGTCGGCCAGCACCGACGCCTCAACCGGCGACGTCACGGTGACACAGGAGGACGGCTCCGAGGTCACGTTCGACGACTCCGGCGGCACCTACACCCCGTCCGCCCCCCGCTACGACGCGACGCTGACCGCGTCCGGCTCCGACTACGTCTACACCCGCGAGGGGAAGGAGATCTTCACCTTCGACCAGGCGACCGGGCACCTGATCGAGGAGCAGGACCTCGCGGGCGAGAAGGCGAGCACGCCGTACGGGACCACCCTGGCCTACAACACGGCCGGGCAGTTGCACACGATCACCGACCCGGGCGGCCGGGTTTACACGCTGACCTGGACCGGGAGCCATATCACCGAGCTAGAAGACTCGGCGGGCCGGATCGTCACGTACGCCTACGACAGCAACGACGACCTGACCGACGTCTACGGCGTCGGTACCACCCGGTCCCCGTCGCTGCAAAGCAACGACCGGACCCAGTACGGCTACACCGCCGCGCACCTGATGTCCTCCATCCGCACGCCGGACAACTATGGCGGCGGGACGTCAGCGGTCACCGCCATGACCTATGACTCGTCCGAGCGGGTCAGCACGCAGACTGACGCGCTTGGTAACGCCACCTCGTTCACCTACGGCCCCGACGGCGGCCTGTCGGCCGGGCAGACGCTCGTCACCGACCCGTCCGGCCACGAGACCCTGTACACCTACAGCAGCGGCCTGCTGACGTCGGAGACCAAGGGCTACGGCACAGCGAGCGCGGGAACCTGGTCCTACACCTACGACCCGGTCAGCCTGGGCGTATCGACCGAGACCGACCCGGACGGCAACGTCACCACCTACACCTACGACGCCAACGGGAACCTCGCCTCAGAGTCCAACGGCCTCGGCGTGACGACGAACTACCTCTACGACGCGGCCGGCGACCTGCTTGAGACGATCGACGGCAACGGGGTCGCCACGCTGAACGGCTACGACCAGGCCGGGCACATCCCCGCGGGCGACACCGGGGTGGACGACCTGACATCGACCACCGTCACCCAGGCCAACAACGTGGTGGAGTCGGCCACCGGGATCCTCGGAACGGCCCCCACCCGGACCACGAGCTACTACTACGACAACGCGGCCGACCCTGGCGACCGCACCCGGGTGGTCGACCCCGACGGAAACACCACCACGACCACCTACGACGCCCAGGGCGACGTCACGTCGGTGACCGACCCGCTGGGCAAGAAGACCGACTACGGCTACAACACCGGAACCGGCTGGCTGACCAGTGAGGTGACCCCGGCCGGTGTCGCCGCCGGAACCACCGCCGCCTGCACGCCGCCCGCCACCGGCTGCACCACCTACGGCTACGACGCCTACGGGAACCTGACCTCCACCACCGACGCCCTGGGGAACGCTACCAGCGCCAGCTACGACGCCGACGGCAACGAGACCTCCACCACCGACGCCAACGGCAGCACCACAACGACCAGCTATAACGCCGACGACCAGCCGGACAAGATCACCAAGGCGGACGGCACCACCCAGCTGACCGACTACAACCCGGACGGCACCATCGCCGACACCATCGACGGCCTGAGCCACAAGACCAGCTACGGCTACGACGGCCAGGGGCGCCAGGACAGCGAGACCGACCCCGATGGCCGGACGACGACGTCGGCCATCGACCCGGCGGGCCTGGTCACCTCGATAACCAGCCCGGGCGGCCAGATCACGACGGACAGCTACGACGCGGCGGGCCAGCTCTCGGGCGTGTCCTACTCCGACGGCACCCCGTCGGTCAGCTACGGCTATGACGAGGACGGCCAGAAAACGTCGATGACCGACGGCACTGGCACGACGACCTGGACCTACGACGTCTTCGGTGACATCACCAGCAAGACGACCGGCTCCGGGGCGACGGTCTCCTATGGCTACGACAACGCGGGCAACCAGACGTCGATCTCCTACCCGGGTCAGGCCACCGCGGTCACCCAGGCCTACAACGCGGATAACCAGCTCAAGTCCGTGACCGACTGGAACGGGAACACCACCAGCTTCGGGTACGCGGCCGACGGCCAGCTCGGGACCACGACCTACCCCAACGGCGACACCGTCACCGACGGCTACGACGGCACCGACGCGCTGACCGCCACCACCGTCACCGGGGCCAGCGGGACGATCGCCACGTTCGGCTACGGCCGCGACAACGCTGAGCTAGTCAGCTCCGCGACCAGCGCGTCCGGCACCCAGAGCTACACCTACACCCAGCGCGAGCAACTGCAATCGCTGACCAACGGCAGCTCGGTCACCTCGTTCGGCTACGACGCGGCCAGCAACCCCACCACGGTCGGCACCACCAGCCAGTCCTTCGACGCCGCCGGGCAGCTGCAGGACAGCGGAACGACCAGCTACACGTTCGACCCGCAGGGCGACCGGACCGCCATGACCCCCGCGTCGGGTAGCGCGACGACCTACGCCTACGACCAGGCCCGGCAGCTCACCAGCGTCACCGGCCCCGACGGGACCGCCTCCTACACCTACGACGGCGACGGCCAGCGGGCCACCGCGTCCGCCGCTGGCGCCACCGCCACCTTCGTGTACGACGACGCCACCACCCCCAAGGTGCTCTCCGACGGGACGAACGACTACCTGTACGGCCCCAACGGCCTGCCTATCGAGGAGACCGGGGCGGCCGGTTCGTTCTGGCTAGTCCATGACCAGGTTGGCTCGACGCTGCTGCTCCTCGGCACCAACGGCGCCGTCGCCGGCGGTTACTCCTACACCCCCTACGGCGTGGCCACCCACACCGGCACCGCGACCACGCCGCTGGAGTTCACCGGTGCCTACGCCGACCCGGTCACCGGCCTCATCTACATGAACGCCCGCTACTACGACCCGGCCACGGCCGAGTTCCTCACCGTCGACCCCATGGTGAACGTCACCCACACCGCCTACAGCTACGTGGATGACAGTCCCCTCAACGCCTCCGACCCATCCGGGGCGAGCTGGCTGGACGACATTGAGAACGCCGGGGAAGACGTGGGCGACGCGCTCGAGGACGCCGCCCCGGTGGTCCTGCCGGTGGTGGCCGACGTCGTGGTCGACGGGGTCCTCGAGGTGGCAACCGATGGCGCCGCCACCGCGGCGCTTCCCGAGCTCGACGCGGCCATGGACGGGGCGATTGACTCTGGCCTCGAGGCGGGGGACGCGGCCGAGGCGGGCGGCTGGGAGGAGCCGGACTACAGTGACTATGAGCCGAGCGAGGAAGACGAGCAGCCGTTCTCGCTCGACTATGACGACGAGGATGACCCCTACGCGGAGTACGGGGAGCAGTACGAGGACGAGCCCACGTACGAGAAGGGCATGCAGGGCGATAACACCTACCACGACAGCCATTTCGATTACATCATGAATAAGTGCGGCATCACCGATCCGGATACGATCACTCAGATCCACCAGATGCTCAAGAAGGGCATTGATGGCAACCCGAACGCCACCGATGAGGAGATCATGGATGCCATCGAGTCGCTGGGAGAGGCCGAATAGTGGCTGACGCGGGTGAGCGGGTGGCGCGCCTGCGCAAGCGGGCCGGGGCGACACTCGGCACGAGCGTTCGGGACGTCGAATTCCGCTCGTCGGGCGGGCTCCACCCGGTCGGCCGGCCGGACCTGTTCCTGGTCCGGCCGCCGGACGCGCGGCCGCACATCCCCGAGCTTGACGGGGAGCTGCGGCTGCGGGTGCTCACCCACGCGTGGCGCCTGGAGTCCCGCGAGCGGGTGCTGGCGGCGTCCAGTGACTCACCGGACACGCTGGCCCGCGCGTTCGGGATCCTCACCGGCCGGGCCGTGTCCGGGCTGCGGATCGACGCCCCGGGCCTGGACACGACCATCTGGTTCGGCGACGTGCGGCTGCGGGTCTTTCCAGTTTCCAGCCGGCCGCTGCCGGACGGCGTCCCGGCGTGGACGCTGCGCACCTCGCTGGGCGTCTCGCTCGTGGTCGGCCCGGGCGGGAACTGGGGCATGTCCAGGCCCAGGCGGCCGGAAGCCCACAAGGACCCGGAGAGCGTGACGTGAGCGGCAGCACGGCGGCGGAGGCGGCCCAGCTCGCGGACGCGCTGGCCCCGATGACCGGCGCGCAGGCCTGGTCGGCCAGCCTCGGCCTGGGCAGCATGCTGACCATCGACCTCGGCGGCCAGCTCGATGACCGGTTCACGGCCGGGGGCCAGGAGGTCACCCGGCTGGTGGGCGAGTGGAGCCTGTGGATCCGGCTGGCCGCCTGGCGGCTGGAGGACTCCTCCGCGGTGCTGGCCGGGTCGGAGGACCCGCGCCCGGTCATCGCCGAGGAGATAGCCGTGCTGCGCGGCCGCCGGGTCACAGGGGTCACGGTGACCCCGCCCGCCCTGGAGACCGTTTTCGACTTCGACGGCATCAGGCTGCTCACCTTCCCGGTGAGCTCTGGGGTCGCATCCGTGCCCGGGGAGTCGGCGCAGGCCCAGTGGTCGCTGTGGCGCCCGCAAGGCGACATCGTGTCCGTCACCCCGGGCGCTCAGCAGGCCTGGATCGTCGAGCCGAGCAAGGCCCGAGCCCGGATGGGGAACGGTCCCGCTTAACTCGCGGACCCGGGGCTGGACTCGCTGGCCTCTCCCGGGAGCAGGAGAAGCTTGCCGCGGGCCTGGCCGGACTGGCTGATCTCGAGCGCGGTCTTCCACTGATCGAGGGGAAAGGTGGCCGCGATCGGGACCGTGAACTCCCCGTCCGCGGCGAGCTGCCCGAACTCCGGCAGCGCCTCCACGCGGTTGCTGCGGTCCTCGTGGAATGAGTCGCGGACGCCGAGCTCCGCGGCGGCGGCGAAGTCGGAGATGGTGAGCACCCGCTTCGGGTCGCCCCCCGCGACCTGGACCAGATCGGGCAGCGACCCGCCGACCGGAGCGGTGTTCAGGACCAGGTCGACCGGGCCGCCGCTGATCTTCGTCAGGCGCTCGGCCAGGCCGTCTCCGTACGCGGTGACCTGGGCGCCCAGGGCACGGAGCCGCTGTGCGTAGGTCGGCCCGGCCGTGGCGATCACCCGCATCCCGCGCAGGAGCGCGATCTGCACCGCCGCGAAGCCGATGGTGGTTCCCGCGCCGTGGATCAGGATCGTCTTGTCCGGGTCGAAGCCCAGGGCATTGAGGTGAAAGAAAGCCGTGTCGACCGTCATGGGCAGCGCCGCCGCCTGCACGAGGTCAAGGCCGGCTGGGACCAGGAACCACCGGTTCATGACCGCCTGGTCGGACGCACCCGCGGATGAGCAGTGCGCCCAGTCCGCGGTCCCGAACACGAGGTCACCGGCCTTGACGTCGGTGACGCCCGCGCCGACCGCGTCGACGGTGCCGGAGACATCGCAGCCGATGCCCCTGGGCAGGTCGCCGGGGAACAGGCCACGGCACAGCGCCCAGTCGGCCGGGGCCAGCCCGCAGGCGTGCACCGCGACGCGGATGCGGCCTGGCCCTGGGTCGGGCACCGGTATGGTCTCCAGCTGCAGAACGTCGACGGGGGCACCGTACTCGTGGAACCGCACGGTGCGCATGGTGCGGGCGGCGGAGTCGTGTTCAGTCATTTGTGCCTCTCTAGTCAGTTACTGACGCTACTAGTGTCAGTAACTGACGATACAACTTGTCAGCGACTGTCGCAACATAGCGTCAGTCACTGCCGCTTGTGATAGGGTCGAGGCCGTGCCGCGAAACGGGGATGAAGTGCGACTGCTGCTGCAGGAGGCCGCGCTCGAGCTGTATCTGGAGCGGGGCTACGACAAGACCACGGCCGGGGACATCGCCGCCCGGGCTGGCTTCACCGAGCGGACCTTCTTCCGCCACTTCGCCGACAAGCGAGAGGTCTTCTTCGGAGGCGAGGCGCAGCTACGGGACCTGCTGACCGGCGCGGTCGCGGCGGTGCCGGCCGGAACCAGGCCTCTGCCCGCCCTGCGAGCGGCGTTTCACCAGGCCGTGCCGCTGATCGAGGGCAACCTTCCGGTCACCGAGCGGCGGGCGCCGGTCATCTTCGCCACCCCGGCCCTGCGGGAACGGGCGCTGGCCAAGAACGCGGCCCTGGTGGCCGCGCTCACCGACGCCCTGCGGGCTCGCGGCGTCGCCGAGCCGCTCGCGGCCCTGTGCGCCCAGGCGGGCATGGACACCTACTCGATCGCCATCCGGCGCTGGTCGGCCGATCGCACCGACGACCTGCACACCCACCTCGACCGCGCGTTCACCGATCTGCGGCTCGAAGCGAACGCCCTGAAGTGAGGGTCCGGCGCTCCCCTTACGCTGGCATTACAGGAGACTGACGTCAACGGTGACCGTCTGGTCGCCGGGGCTGATCGTAAGCTGCGAGTCGACGCTCGCGAGGCCGGTCCCGGTGACGGTGATCGTTGTGCTCTGGCCGGCTTCGAGGGTGCCCGACTGCTGAGATACGGCGACGCTGCCGAGCAACCCGGACGGCACCGAGATGGACCAGGACACGGGGCCGCCGTCCGCGGTCAGCGTGAATGAACTGCTCGAGCCGACCGTCAGCGCGATGTTGTTCGTCGAGACGCTGAGCGTCCCCTCGGCCGGCGCGGACGTCGACGAGCCAGCGCCGGCGCTGCCCGAACCGCCGGCGGTGGCGGTGCTAGTGGAACCGGTGCTAGTGGAAGTGGTCGGCGCGGCGGTGGAGGGGGAGGCCGACGGAGTCGTGACCCGCGCGCTGGTCCCGGACGAGCCGCCGTTACCCGAACTGGGCGTGGCCGCGGTCCCCGTGGGCGTGGCTTGCGACTCGTTCCTGGCCCGCGACGAGGTCGATGCCGAGGACGTCGTGCCCGACGGCTTCGCGTGGCTTGGCTTGTGATTCGAAACGATCTTGTCGGACGGCGCGCCCGCGTGCGCGCCGGTGCTCCCGATGGCCGGCGAGGCCACCGCCGAGGAACTCAGCCCGGAAGCGGCATCCCCGGCGGTCCGCGCGGTGCCGTGCCCGTGCATGACCCAGGCGGTTGACGTGGCCGCGAGGGCCACCGTGCCGACCGCCGCCACCTTGAACGGCGCCCGGGCGAGACCGCTGCGGTCGGCGACCTGCCGGGGGAAGCCGTCGGGGCCGAAGGAGATGCGGCGGCCGAGGATCTTGTTCCAGCGGGCGACCGGATCCTCCTTGGAGGTCATCTGGTAGACCTGCTCCCACAAGCCCACCGGGGCGGGGCCGGTCTCGGACCGGGCATCTGATGCCTCGCTGAGCAGCCCACGGGTGGACAGGAACGGCAGCAGCGTCGGACGCAGTTGCTCACGGTAGCGCGAGTCGCAGACCGTGCACTTGGCGATGTGCCGGCTCAGCCGGACGCGCAGGTCGGGAGTGAGGTTGCTGCTTCGATCGGCGAGCATGCTCTCGAACACGTGGCAGCCCCCCTGCCAGGACCAGCCCATGAGGATCACCCCGACCGAGGCCTCAAGCTGGTCGCGCGCCCGGCTGAACAGCACGTGCGCGTCGCGCCTGGTTGTCCCGAGCACTAGGGCGACCTCGGCGAGATCCAGGCCATGCCATACCAGTTGCATGACATCGCGCTCGGCGCGGTCAAGCCCGGCGAAGGCGGCGTGCAGCAGCGCGTGCAACTGCCGGAGCTCTCCGGTGTTGAGCTGCTTGACGGCCCGCCGCAGGCGCTCGCCCGCACCGGGTTCCTGCCTCACCTTAGGCCGCGAGGATGCTATCCGGCGCCGGCACTCAATCCGCGCGACCGCGTACAACCACGCCCGCAGCCGCCCCCGCGCGGGAAGCACCTCCAGCTTGGACGCCGCGACAACGAACGTGTCGGCCACCGCCACCGACGCGCTGTCCGCTTCGCGCAGCATCGACTGGCAGTACGACCAAAGCAGGTCCCCGTACTTGGTGTACGCCTCGGCAAGCGCCCCAGGTTCACCGTCAACAATCAACGCGGCAAGCTCGCTATCTTGCATGCGCCTCACTGTACCGACATGTCTACTATCAAGTAATAAAAATCGAACATAACGCATTGGACGTGGCGGGTGGCTTCTGAGGGCGCCAGCAGGCGTCCTGCCAATGATGTGCCCGGCGCTGAGGCTTGGGCGTCCCTGGCCCACCGTGGCCTCTGCTCCCAGGTGTACCTGGGAGCAGAGGCCAGGGATCGTGCCCGGCGCCTGATCCGCGCCGGACTCCGGTGGGGTGATTGTCAGCCTCGCGTGCTGGCGGCCGGATTCCCGATCACCGCGGGGATGTTGGGGAACAGGCGGCGGGCGTTGGCCTGGCCGATCTTGGCTCGGTCGTTCTCCCTGATGTCGGCGTTGTCGAACCAGTCGGCCGCCTCGCGCATCGACTCGTAGGGGTAGTCGCTGGAGAACAGGACATGGTCGGTGCCCAGTTCGGTCAGGACGTTGGACAGCGCCGGGGTGTGGAAGTTCCCGCTGGTGGTGACGTAGAGGTTGGTCTGGAGGTAGTGCCGGAGGGGCTCCTTGGTCTTGATCCGGTCTCCCATCATGGCGAGGCGGTGCTCGATGCGCCACTCGAAGTGCGGCAGGGTCTCGCCGAGATGCCCGAGGACGAGCTTCACCCCGGGGAAGCGGTCGAACAGGCCGCTGGTGAACAGCCGGAGCGCGTGGGTGGCCGTTTCGACGGTGAACTCCCAGACGGCGCCCATCAGCTCCGGGTGGCCCTCGTAGATGCCCGCGTTGGCGGGCAGCGGGTTGCGCGGGTGCAGGTAGACCGGGACGCCGAGCGACTCCACCCGCTCCCAGAACGGCAGGTACCGCTCGTGGTCGTAGTACCAGGCGCCGTTGCCGTCCGGGGTGTTGGTGAAGCCGTTGACCATGACCCCGTGGAAGCCAAGCTGGGTGACGGACCGCTCCAGCTCGGCGATGGCGGCCTGCGGGTCTTGCAGCGGCAGCGCGGCCATGCCGCCGTAGCGGGCCGGGTTGGCCGCGTCGATGCCGGCGAGGGCGTCGTTGGCCTGCCGGGCCAGGGTGACGGCCTCCTGCGGATCGGTTATGGCCTGGATACCGGGGGCGGTCAGCGAAAGCAGGGAGTACGCGATGCCGGAGGCATCCATCTCCCCCAGCCGCTCGTCGGCCACGTCGAGCAGCTGGCGCCTGATCTGGATCATCCCCTGCGGGTTCACGTACGGCGGCAGGTCGTGGTCAAACTGGCGGATGTTGAAGTGCTCCTCGAAGCCAATTTTGCCTTGCACGGGATCCTCCTCGGGACCTATTGAAGTCGCCTTCAATAATGAAGGTGACTTCAATATAGAAGCCGCCTGATATGCTGTCAAGCGTGAGCGACGAACCAGCTGCCCCCGCCGTGCCGTCCCCCGTGGCCCTTGGCATAGACCTCAAGCACGCCCAGCACTTGCTGGGGCTGCGCATCGAGGACGCACTGCGCCCGATGGGCCTCAATGTTGGAACATGGTCGGTCTTGCGCGAAGTCGCCCGCACTCCCGGCGCCTCGGCGTCGGAACTCGGCCGCGCCTCGTTCCACACCCCGCAGACCGTGGGCGCACTGCTGCAGCGCCTGCAGGATCAGGGCCTCGTCGAGCGCGGCGCCGGGCGGGGCCGGATCGTGGAAAACCACCCGACCCCCAAGGGAGCGGAGCTGCTCCGCCGGGCGACGGCGGCGGCCAACGACATCACGGGGGCCGCCCTGGCGCGGGTCGATGCCGACCACACCGCGCAGGCGGCCCGGTTCCTGGCCGAGTTCATCGCAGCGCTGGTCTCGCTGCCTGGAGGCGAGTGACCCTACCCCCAGGGCCTGTGTTCAGCCACGAGCCGGACGGCGCCCTTGTCGCTTACCTCCGCCGTACCGAGAGTTCCTTGCGTCACGGCAGGCGACGGGCGTAACAAGGATGATGGCCGGCTTGCGCTGCTCGGCCGGTCGGAAATTGATCAAGCTGTTGATAGTGCCGTAAAACGCGGTACGATCAACAGCTTGCGTCCCGGGCGGTGAGGCCAGTGCGCTCAGAGTGACTCATGGGGTCAGCGGGATTGTCCCCCGGCCTGGCCAGGCCTGGCCCGGGGTGGCCGGGCCTGGCCCGGGGTGGCCGGGCCTGGCCCGGGGTGGCCGGGCCTGGCCCGGGGTGGCCGGGTGGCCTGGTGCCGCGGGGGCGAGCACGCCAGCCGGGCAGCAGGTGCTACCCGGCCGGTGGCAGGGCCTTGGCCAGGAAGCCGCGCATCAGCATGGCGATCTCGAAGCCCCGGTCCTCCAGGGCGAAGTGGCCGGTGGGCAGCGCGTGGTACTCGGCGGCCGGATGGTCGCCGAGGATCTGGTGGACGACCTCCTCGGGGAAGATCTCGTCGTTGGCGCCCGTGGCAACCAGCAGCGGTGGCTGCCGCTCGCGGATGAACTCCCGCATCGCCTGGAAGGTCGGGACGTTGTTGTGGATGTCGTAGAGCAAGTCGAGCATGATCTCATCCACGCCCGGACGGTCGATCAGCGCCTTGTCGATCACCCAGCAGTCGGGGTCGATGACGCTGGGGTCCTCGACGCCGTGCACGTACTGATTGCGCAGGTCCTCCAGGTTCAGGTAGGAACGCGACGCCTCGCGGCTCGCCTGCGACCCGTCCGCCCAGTACTTGCCGATCGTTGCCCACCAGCCTTTCGGCTCTTCCGGGTAGAGAGGCGCGTTCTGCATGATGATCGCGGAGAGTCGCTCAGGATGCCGAAGCGCCAGCCGGTACCCGACGGGAGCGCCGAAGTCCATGACATACAGGGCGAACTTGGTGATGGCGAGCTGGTCGAGCAGGCCATCCACCACATCGGCCAGGTGGTCGAAGGTGTAGCCGAAGGATGACCGGTCCGGTACGAAGCTGTGGCCGAACCCGGGATAGTCCGGCGCGATGACGCGGTAGGCGTCCGACAGACGCGGGATCAGGTCGCGGAACATGCGCGACGAGGTCGGGAATCCGTGCAGCAGCAGGATCACCGGCGCGTCGGCGGAGCCGGCCTCCCGATAGAAGACCCCGACTCCCCCGACGTCGGCGGAACGGTAGTGGACGGTCTGGCCGCGCCGGGCAGGTTTCACTCCGCTGACCTCCTGGTTCCCTTTTTCCTCTTGCTGCCGGGGGCACCGCCCTTCCATGCTGGCACCGGGAACCACGCCGGGGCATCGCCCGGATGGGTCAAGTCCCGCGGGCACCGGCCGGGCGGCCAGGGACTGAGCGGACGAGGCGGCGGGTAGCAAGGTCCTGCCGCCGCGATTCGAGGAGCCTTCATGTCAGCACGCCAGCCTTCGCTGCGTTATGACGTATTCGTCGCGCCGGAGATCCCGTTCACTGGCCCCCCGCCCTGGGTCGGTGACCCGCTGGCCTGGGATCCCAAGACGTCCACCTTGATCTTCGGCGCCCGGGACGCCGTCCTGGTGGACGCGCTCACGACCGTCCGCGAGGCCACCGCGCTCGCCGACTGGGTAGCGTTGCACGACCGCCGGCTGACGACGATCTACATCACTCACGGCCATGGCGACCACTGGCTCGGCCTGTCCGTGCTGCTGGACCGCTTCCCCGAGGCCCGCGCGGTCGCCACCGCCAAGACGGTCGACCTGATGCACAACGGGCCCCGCGGGGCCGACAGCTTCCGCCCGCTCTTCCCTGGCCAGATCCCCGAGACGGTCACGATGGCCGAACCACTCGACGCTGATCACCTGGAGCTTGAGGGGCTTCCCCTCCAGGTGATCGAGACCGGGCACACCGATACCATCGACACCACCTCTCTCTACGTGCCCGACCTGGGCCTGATCGTCTCCGGCGACGTCGCCTACAACCACTGCCACATGTACGTCGCAGCGACGACCGCGGCCATCCGGGCCGAGTGGATCGCCGCCATCGACCGGCTAGCCGGGCTGAACCCCCGGGCCGTCGTCACCGGCCATAAGGATCCGACCTGCGGCAATCCGCCCTCGGTCCTGGCCGAATCCCGTGGCTATCTCGAGTACTACGGGCAATTGCGGGAGGCCGACCGGCCCGAACAGGAACTGTTCGACGCCATGGTGAGCCGCTATCCGGACTGGGTGAGCCGCCAGCAGTTCCTGATCGTCGGTCCCTGACTCCGAAATGCGGGCATCCCGGCGCACAGGTTCTTAGCGATGGCTCGTATCTTCGTCGACGCCTCAGCAGTCTGGTAGGTGCGCCCTGCCGACAGCTGAAGGATCGCCACATGCCCTCGACACTGCCTGAGGCAGCCTCGCAGCAGCCCGTCATCACTGGCCGGACAATCGCCACTGACGGCAGCGCGGGCTATTTTCACGACCAGTTCGGCAACCCCAGGTTGTGGGTTGCGTCTGAGACCTGGGGCCTGTTTACCAACGCCGGCGAGTATTCAAGCGGCAACTGGCAAGGCGACCTCGACACTTTCTTCTCCACCCGCGCGGCACAGGGGTTCACTGTCTGCATGCTGTCCCCGTACTGGTCAGCGGTCAGCGGCCGCAGCACGGGGAACACGTGGGACGGTCTCACTCCGCTGGCCGACGGGAGCACTGACCCGTCCAGCGCAGGCCTCGACCCGGCATTCTGGACACGGGTCGACTACATGATGTCGTCGGCTTTGTCGAACGGGATCACGATCGGGTTCGTCCTGATCAACCCGGGCGATGACCTTGAGCCCGGGCACTGGCAGGACGCGTGGACGACCACGCAGTGGCAGGACTTCGCCGAGATGGTAGCGGCCAGGTACGCCGCCCAGATCAATGTGGTCTGGCTGTACGGCAACGACATGTTCTCGCCCTTCAGCGATCCGCAGCTGAAGGCAGTGCAGGCTGGCCTGGCGGCGGCAGGCGCGACGCAGATCATCGGCGCCTGGTACAACTCTGAGACCACCAGCCGCTATGTGACCGACACCAACGCCACAGAAGACTGGGGCGTCTCCTACGCCGACTTTAACTTCTGCTACACCTACAACTGCGGTTACTGGGTTATCGAATACGCGTGGACCGAGGTGTCCGCGCAGGGCGCAGCCAGCCTGCTGACGCCGCTCTGGGGCGACGGCTATTTTGGCCAGGAGACCTCAGGCACCGGATATGACGCGACCTACAGCCGGGCCATGCGGCAGGAATGGTGGTGGACCCTCGCGTCCGGCGCGCGAGGCATCCTCGGCGAGGCGGAGAACGTGTACCCGTGGAATTCAGGTTCCGCGGCCGCGCTGACCGGCGACTGGTTTTTCGCCAACAACGCCCCGAGCATCGTCTCCTACTTCAGCAGCCTGCCGACCTGGTACAAGCTCATCGCCGACACCAGCGACGCGTTCGTGACCGCGGGCCGGGGCACCAGGGCACGCGGCCTGGCGTCTGGCGGCAACGGAGGCAGCTACGAGCCCGCGTTCACTAACGACTACGTGGCGGCGAGCATAACCCCGGACGGAAGCCTGGCCGTTCTGTACCTGCCCGCCCCGACCACGGTCACGATCGACCAGGCGAGGCTGCCAGGCGGGTACTCGGCCACCTGGGTCGACCCGATCACCTGCGCCACCGCCGCCGCGGCGACCGGATCGACGTACAACTCGGCCACGCCGGGCATGAACTCCCAGGGCGACCCGGACTGGGTACTGGTCCTGCAGGCCGCGCGGGTCGTCCGGCCGGCCACCGGCCTGTTGCTGGCCGGGATCATCTAGCTCGGAACGCCCGATCAGCCGGAGGCCGGCGAGGCCGGGTGGGCTAGAAGCCCAGGGCGGTTCCTATGCCGAGCCAGTCTCCTACGGACTGGTTGTAAATGAAGCCGATCACGTCGACGGCCTGGGCCTGCGTCGAGAGGCTCGGGGCGCCGGCCGCCCCAAAGTTGAAGCCGCTGCCCCAGGTGACGGTGAAGGGGCCACCGCTACTTGGCTGAGCGAGCTGGATCGTGATCCGCTGGCCATCGATGCCATTCGTTGGCATATTGATGGTGGTATCCGCGGAAAGCGTGATGCGGAAGTCGTTCCCTGTACTCGCGTTCACCGAGACAGGGCTAGCGGAGCCCAGGTTGACGACGGCTGGGGCGATCTGGCCAGCGGTGATCGTCGTGTGAGTGTTAGCCATTGCGCGGTCCTCCTCAAGCACTAGTCAGGCGAGTTGCTTCCAGGTCTTGCCGCCCTTGCAGAACCACAGCCGGGCGCTGTGATCCACGTAGAAGTCACCCGCCGAGCCGCTGGCCGGATGGGTGCTTCCCCCTGGGGAAAGCTGGATCTGAGCGACACTCGAGCCTCCGAAGACGCCACCACGACCATGGCCACTGACGGCGTTGATGGCCGGTCCGGTGCCGGAGTTGACCGCGGAGAGCGCCTCACTGCTTGAATCGACGTAGCCGGACACGCCCGGCCCGGCGTGGGAAGTGCCGTAGACACCCGGGCCGGTGGCGGCTTGCCCGTAGACGCCCGGCCCGGAACCCGTGTTCACGCCGCCGGTGCCGGCGCCGGCGGCGCTGTTGGTGCCGATCACCGCCGCGAAGCTGGTCCCGAGGGCGGCGTTGACCACGCTCGGGCCGCTGGCCAGGGCCACGGTGGCCGAGGCCGTCGTCCTGAAGCCGACATCCTGCGCCGGAGCAGTCACGGCCCCGGCGGCGGGCCGGAAGCCTCGCTCGGCGAGCAACGTGGCCGAGCCCAGCACGGCGACGGCGGCGCCCGCGATGGCTGACAAGCCGAAGCCCCGGCGGCTCACCGGGCCCGGCCGGGCATGCGCCCGCGGGCCGTGTCGAGTAGCAGCCCTCGGTCCCACGGTCGCAGCCGACCGCTGTCCCACGGCGTCAGCCGACGGCTGTCCAGCGGCGGCAGTCGTCGGCGCGACGGGCGGCACGCCGCCAGAAAGCCGCCAGACCTCGCCCCTTAGCTCTGCGTTCTCCCGGCCGAGCTGGTCACAGACCTTCGCCAGCGCGTCGATCTTGGCCGTAAGCACGTCAAACGCCGCAGAATCCTGCATGTCTACTGTCACCCGCCCCATCAGCTGTTGCTGCCCGCCAGCTGTTATCAAATCAGTCATTAACCCAGCAAGTCAGTCAAAGAGTCCTAAATTTGCATAGCCTTAATTTTTACGCCATTTTTACGCCACAGCGGAATGACATCGAGGGTGTGGCGCCGGTATCGCTTACACACCCAAGGGGCGGGTAAGCGATACGTGAACTGATGCAGGGGGTGCCTGATGAAAGCGATCGTAGTGACGGATCAGGCGGCCGGGACAGCCGGGATGACGCTCACCGACCGGTCCGAGCCGCAGGCGGCGATCAACGACGTCGTCGTGGAGGTTCACGCGTCGGGATTCGTCCCGACCGAGCTGGCCTGGCCCTCGACCTGGACCGATCGCGCCGGCCGTGACCGGACGCCGACCGTTCCCGGGCACGAGCTGGCCGGAGTGGTCAGCGCGGTCGGCTACGGAACGACGGGGCTATCGGTGGGACAGCGGGTGCTCGGCCTCCCGGACTGGTATCGCGACGGCACCCTGGCGCAGTACGTGGCCGTCGAGGCGCGCAACCTCGCGCCGCTGCCTGGTGACGTCGACTTCACGGTGGCCGCCAGCCTGCCGATCTCGGGCCTGACCGCGTGGCAGGGATTGTTCGGCCACGGGCGCCTGCAAGCAGGCCAGAGCGTCCTCGTGCACGGCGCGGCGGGCGCGGTCGGCTCGATGGTGACGCAGCTGGCCCGCGAGCTCGGCGCCTGGGTCATCGGCACCGGGCGCGCCGCCGACCGCCAGCGGGCACTGGACTTCGGCGCGATGGAGTTCATCGACCTCGCCAGCGACACCCTGGACGACGCGGGCCGCGTTGACCTGGTGTTCGACGTCATCGGCGGAGACATCCAGAAGCGGTCCGCGGGCCTGGTCCGGGCCGGGGGAAGGCTGGTGACCATCGTCGGGCCGGCCGAGGCGCGGCCCAAGGACGGGCTGGCGATCGACTTCGTCGTCGAGTCCGACCGCACCCAGCTCGGTGAAATCGTCCAGCGAATCCGCGACGGACGGCTGAGGACCAACATCGGAACGATCGCGAGCCTGGATGATGCCGTCCCGGCCTTCAACCCGACCGAGCGGCCCAAGGGCAAGACGATCATCAACGTTCGCGCGTGAGGATCCGGGACCCAGAACCGGCAAGAAAGGGAGCAGCGCATGTCGGCCACGACTGAAGCCACGATCCGGGACTTCGCGATCCCGGTCGCTTCCGATAAGGAACTTGAGGCGCTGCGTGACCGCATCACCGCCACCCGCTGGCCGGACCGGGAGCTCGTCGCCGACTTCTCGCAGGGTGTGCAACTCGGGGTAATGCAGGAGCTGGCCCGCTACTGGGCGACGGACTACGACCTGCGCAGGACCGAGAAAAGGCTGGGTGCCCGGCCGCATTTCGTCACCGAGATCGACGGGCTGGACATTCACTTCATCCATGTCCGTTCGCCTCATCAGAACGCGCTGCCGGTCATCATCACGCACGGATGGCCCGGCTCGGTCATCGAGTTGCTCGGGATCATCGATCCGCTGACCAACCCCACGGCCCATGGCGGGAGCGCGGCGGATGCCTTCGACGTGGTAATCCCGTCGCTCCCGGGCTACGGGTACTCCGGCAAGCCACGAGAGCTCGGCTGGGGCCCGGTGCGGGTGGCCCAGGCCTGGGATGTGCTGATGAAGCGGCTCGGATACCAGCGGTACGTGGCGCAAGGCGGCGACTGGGGGGCGATCATCAGCGACCTCATGGGCGCCCAGGCGCCCGCGGGGCTGGCCGGCATCCACACCAACATGGCAGGGGCCGTCCCTCCGGAGGTCTTCGCCGCGCTGGCCCGTAACGTGCTCGGAGCCGGTGACCCGCCGCCGTCAGGACTGTCGCCGGAGGAAAGCCGCGCCTTCGACCAGCTGAACTCCTTCTTCACCGGCAGCATGGGCTACGGCATCCAGATGGCAACACGGCCGCAGACCATGTTCGGCCTGGCCGACTCGCCGGTCATGCTGGCGGCCTGGCTGATCGGCCCGCACGTGTCCATCTACTCCGACGTCGCCGACGCCTTCGCCGGGCGGCCGGTCGGCAGCCTGACCAGGGACGAGATCCTGGATAACATCACGTTCGCCTGGCTGACGAACACCGGTGTCTCGGCCGCCCGCATGTACTGGGAGAACACCGTCGGCTTCTTCGACGTCAAGAACGTGTCCGTGCCCGTTGCCGTGAGCGTCTTCCCTAACGACGCCTACAAGGCCCCGCGCAGCTGGGCCGAGCGGGCCTACCCCAACCTCGTCTACTTCAACGAGGTCGACCGGGGCAACCACCTGGCCGCCTGGCAGGAGCCGGGCCTGTTCTCAGCCGAGCTCCGTAACGGGTTCCGGTCCCTGCGGTAGCCTCCGGGCCGGACACCCGCGGCGCTCGCCGCCAATGGCTCCTCCTCTTACCCGCTGCTTACCCGCTGCGCCAAAGCCGCTCGATTATTGAGTTACGCGTCCGTGGCCGACTCGGCATGACGGTCGCGGCCTGAGACCCGCCATAACTGGCACGTCGAAAAAAGCTCCACTGGACCCGCCACGTCACCTATCAGGCGGATAAATGGCTGGTCAGGACGGGAAGCGCGCCGCGTGACTGAAACGCTACGCAGCTGGCTGCCGACATCCCAAAAGCAGCCAATCCTTGCAGAAATCCGCGCCATCCTGCCGACCAGGGAAGACGCCGCCGCATACGGCGAAATTCGAGGGTTGACAGGCAGCGCGGCACGAGTAAAACTCGGCATACGACCATAACCTTAACCCGCAAGCAGTCAGGTCGCGCCGCCGCCAGGCAGCGTCGCAGACCTGTATTTCGGCACTATCAATGTGCCCGCAGGGTGGTCTTTCCTGATGGTCACCGTATTTGCAGAAACCGATCAGGTTTCACGACGCAAGACGAGTCGCCGCGCAACACCCATTAATGGTCTAACAAGGAGAGGGTTCATGCGCATAAGATCGCGCCTACTATTGATCGTTGCCTTGGTGGCAGCACTAGCAGCGAGCTGGGCCGCGGCCGGGTCAGCGAGTGCTGCGCCCAGCACGGGAGCTGCGGCCGCGCGTACCAGCCTCAGCCCGGCAACCCAGCGCGACCTGATCGCGCTATTCGCCCGGGACCGCGGCGTCCCGGTCGCGGATATCGCGGGCATCGCGCCAGCCGCCGTGCTCGGGCCGCGAGCCTACGCCGGCCGGGACTGGGCCCTGGTCCACTTCGGGCCGACGGCACGCGCGCCCCAGGCGGTTGATCTCCGGTTCCAGGACGGCGCGGGCATCGGAGTCTTTACCAGGAGCGCCGGGCATTCCTGGACCCTGGCCGGCCTGGGCGGCACGCCGGCCGGGTGTGGCACGTCCCTCCCTGAGCCGGTTCGCAAAGCCTGGGACCTGGCCAGCTGTCAGGCTGCCTCGCCGGCGCCTGCCATCACGAGCACACCGGCCATCACGCACGCTGCTAGGAGTGCGGCCGCCGCGAGTCCGGCCGCGGGCACCACCTCGAACCTGGTGAGCATCGCGCTCGCGCAGGTCGGAGTGGCGGACAACCCGGCCAGCACGAACTTCTCCGACGACTGCAACCCCTACACCGAGCTTGTGGGCAATCCCGATGGCGCCGGTGCGTGCGGTACCACGACATCGAACGGCTCCTATTTCGGCAGCACAGAAAACATCAATGAGGAGTGGTGCGCCGACTTCACCAAGTGGGTGTGGGAGAAAGCCGGCGTGACCAGCGACCTGGGAGTGCTGACTCCCGGGGCGGCCAGCTTCTACACCTGGGGCGAGGACAACGGGGAGAACGTCACCTTCAACAACACTCCCGCGGTCGGCGACGCCGTCATCTTCTACCCGCCGAGCGCGGGTGCGCCTAACGGCAGCAGCGCCGACCACGTGGGCATCGTGGCCAGCATTAACGGCGACGGCTCGCTGAACCTCGTCGACGGAGACTTCGCGGGCAGTTCCAATATCTCGGTCCAGTACAACACCGACATCTCCAGCGCGGCCTCCCTTTATGGCGCCGGCGAGAACTGGACCTTCGTCTCGCCGAAACTGTCGAGCGCCAGCACCGCCCCGTCCCTGACCGGTTTCGTGACTCCTTCTGGGGCGCTCTACGTGAAGGAGAGCGGCCTTTCGACGGCCTGGACACAGGAGGAAGCATCGGGAGTAGTGCAATTCGCGCTGGCCAGTGACGGTACCAATGGGCCGCTGATCGGCTTCGTGAACAGCGCCGGGGCGTTCTACGTGAAGGAGGGCGGCCTGTCGGCGTCGTGGGTGCAAGAAGAAGCATCGGGAGTGTCGCAGATCGCGCTGGCCAGCGATGGTACCCATGGGCCGCTGATCGGCTTCGTGACCCCCTCGGGGGCGTTCTACGCGAAGGAAGGCGGCCTGTCGACGTCCTGGGTGCAAGAAGAAGCATCGGGAGTGGGATCGATCGCGCTGGCCAGTGACGCTACCAATGGACCGCTGATCGGCTTCGAGACCACCTCGGGGGCGTACTACGCGAAGGAAGGCGGCCTGTCGACGGCCTGGACCCAGGAGGAAGCATCGGGTGTGTACCAGATCGCGCTGGCCAGCGACGGGGCCAATGGGCCGCTGATCGGCTTCTCGACCCCGTCGGGGGCGTACTACGTGAAGGAGGGCGGCCTGTCGGCGTCGTGGGTGCAAGAAGAAGCATCCGGAGTGTCGCTGATCACGCTGGCCAGCGATGATGTCAATGGTCCACTGATCGCCTTCGAGACCTCCGGCGGGGCGTACTACGCGAAAGAAGGCGGCCTGTCGACGACGTGGACGCAGGAGGAAGCATCGGGAGTGGCGGAAATCGATGTGGCCAGCGACGGTACCAACGGACCGATAATCGGCTTCTCGACCCCCTCCGGAGGGTTCTACGCCAAGGAGGGCGGCCTGTCGGCGTCGTGGGTGCAAGAAGAAGCATCGGGAGTGGGATCGATCGCCCTGGCGCCCAACAGTGGTGACTGATCACTGACAAACCAGTACTGGTTCCTCCTCAACGTCCGTTGAGGAGGAACCAGGCAAGCTTTTGCGGCACGGCAGGCGACGCGCGTAACGAAGATGGCGGCCTGCTCGCGCCTCCCAGCCACGCTGGAATTCCGGGCGCTGTTGATTGCGCCCTGTTTCTGCGGCGCAATCAACAGCCTGCTTCGCCAGGGCGGCAGGCGCACAGCCCGCCCGCCTCAAGTCATTACTTTTGCGGCTATCACACGGCACAAATAGAAATGATCAGCCTTGTATCCCGCGCTTCCTAGCGTCGCGCACATTATGCAGGCGACGCCTCTTCCGCTGATCAAATTGCTGGCATAGAATTTGCGATGAGCAAGTAGCTGGCGACGTGCGACGTTATCCAAGCTCACAGGAATGTGGTGAGGGTCATGCCGGTCGTGGGTATCCTGTTCATTGTCAGCCTTGCGCTGCTGGCGGGCGCTGGAGCATTCGCTCTTGAGAGGCTAGTGCCGGCCGGCCGGCGTGAAATCCACAACGACGTCGTCGGCTTCGTGTACGCGGTGGTCGGTGTAGCCTACGCCGTCCTCCTTGGGCTAGTCGTGATCGCGGCCTGGAACACCCTGGACGACGCCCGGGCCAATACTTACACAGAGAGCAACGCGCTGATATGGCTCGACTGGTACGCGTACTCGCTGCCGCAGCCTCAGCACGCCGAGGTCGAGAACCTGCTCAAGCAATACACCGCGACTGTCATCACCTCTGAATGGCCGGAACTGGCCCACCAGCAATCCAGCCCGCGAGCCTGGGGCCTGTACCAGCAGATTCATAAGCTTGTCCAGGCCCAGCAGCCGACTGCCCCGGCCGCTGTGGCCCGTTACCAGGTGGCAGTTGACGCGGCCGACCAGCTCGGCGCGGCACGACGCGAACGGCTCGAGCAGTCGGCGGACGGGATCCCCGCGCTGCTGTGGGGCGCGCTGATCCTCGGCGGCGCCGTCACCATAGGGTTCGCCTTCCTCTTCGGGATGAAGCGCACCGGACCTCACGCGCTCGTCATATTCTCCCTCACTCTGCTTATCGGCGGCCTGCTGCTGGTCGTCTACGAACTCAACTTCCCGTTCGGCGGGGTGGTCAGAATCGGCCCCGAGGCATTCCAGGTGGCCCTAGAGCGTATGCAGCAGCTATCCTGAAAGGCAGTCGCCGTAGTTGCTGCTTATGGCTAATCTATCCCGGTCACCGGTACATTCTGCTCACGATGGGGATCGTTCAGCCTTCGACCTCTCAGCCGCGTTGCCCCGATTACTGCCGTCGCCCCCCCAGCCAGCGCGAACGCCACCGCCACGAGCAGGGCCTGCATGATCCGGTGCTCAAGGCCGCCGGCCGGTAGCGCCAGCATGCACAGGTAGCATGCGCAGGCCAGACTCCAGACCATAGCGCCTAGGAGGTACGCTCGAAGCGCGATCAAGGACTGGGTGCAGATCGTGGCGGCGACGAACGCCGCGATGGCGGCGAACGCCAACGCGACTTCGACCCCGGTCACGTGCATTCCGCCGCCGAATACAATCCTTGCTACCGGAGCGCCGAGGAAGAGCGCCATCGCGGTGGCCGCGATGCCGACGACTATCACCATCGCTACCATTCCGCTCACCGACCTGCGGATCTGAGCAGCGTTGCCGCGGCGCGCGATCCAGGTGATGCGGGGAATGAGCGTAGGAGCCACGGCGTAGAAGGCGAGCAGGGGAACGCGCGATAGGAGCAGGGCCGCGATAAGAGCGGCGGCCAGCGGGAGCTCGGGCGGTTTCGCCAGCACCCTTGTCGCGATGGCACTGCCGCCGATTACCACGGTGCTGGCTGTCTGCGTGATGAGGAGCATGCCGACCGCAGAGAAGATCACTCGCCAGCCCGGCACCGGCACCGGAGTCGCCTGGCCCGCCTCCGCGCCTATGCGGCGCAGGACAGGAATGGTCACCAGCACAGAAACCGATGGGGCGATCACCAGCGCGGCGGCGAACCCGTTTACCGTCGGTGCGTGCGAAAGCATGACCGAGAGCGGGAGAAGGCACCGTAGCAGGCCATCGACCATCAGTTGCCAGGCATAGGGCCGGAACCGCCCGGTGCCCGCGAACACGCCGCGCATGACGTGCTGGGCCGCGAAGGCAATCGTAATGAGGGCAGAGGCAACCAGAAGTTGCGGGTGGCCGGGAAACAATTCACGGACCAGCAGGTTGCGCAGCACCGCGCCCACCGTCACTACGATCGCGACGATGGCTCCGGTCAGCGCTGTAAGGCGCCACACCGTGGAGCGGTAATCCTCGCCTCCCGCCATCGAGTGCGCGACCACTCGGGTAATCTCCTGCTCGACCGGGACGAACAGGGCCGCAGCGAGCACGTTGGACAGTGTCCACAGCACGCTTAGCGGCAGCGCGGCGACCGCCCCGAGTATCCGGTCGGCCATACCGAGGTAAGCGAATGCCGACAGGCCAACTACCAGCAGGGCCGAGCCAAGCGCACCGATGTCCGCTAGGCCAGCGGTAAGCTCACGCCGACCAGCCATACTCAAGTCTTTTCCGCGCGGGCGGCCCGCCCCAGCGAAGACGTTCGGGACAGGCGAGCGCTAGGGTCGCTTGCAGTGTTATTGACACGACGCCACTTCCCGGATGCCCAATACTGAAATGTGTACCGCATCATTGGTAGCTCCGTGTACACGCGCAGGGCAGTCTTGTCGCCCTCTCGCCAGTGCACGGGAAATTCCAGGATGCGCAGGCCTAGTCGCTGGGCGCAAACCCACATCTGCGCATCCCAGAACATCATGCGGTCCGGTACTCCCACGCCTATATGCTCGGTGATGCTGATGAGCGCGGCGCGGTCGAAGATTTTGAAGCCGCACCAGTGGTCCCTGACCTTGCTGCCGAACAAGGCCCTTACCAAGCCGTTGTAGCTGCGGCTGATCAGCATCCGGTGCAAGCTGCGCTGGGTCACAGAGGATGGCAGGTACCTGCTGCCTGTGACGATGTCATAGCGGACGCAGAGCGATACGAGCTCATGCAGTTGATCCAAGGAGGTGGCCAGGTCGGCGTCCATCCAGCCGACATAGGGAGTGTCCGCGGCAATCATGGCGCGAACCAGGTTCTCCCGGCGCGTGGGCCCGGCTGCCCACTGGTAGCCGATGCTCCCGTCCTGCTTGATAGCCCGGCTTGCCTCAGCGGCGGTTTCGTCCTTAGAGCCGTCGTCCAATACGACTAGGCGAATTTCCGTCCCCAGCACGCCCGAAATGTCGTGCAGCGCGCGAGACGCACGCAGCGCGTTGTCGTAGATAATATCTTGCTCGTTGTAAGCGGGCATGAACATGGTTAGCATGCGGCTTCCTCTCGCCGGCGACGTCGCGGTAGGTTGCAACCGTCGCGTCAATGCAGTTCCGCCAGGTCAGCTCGGCGGTGACGTAGTCGCGGGCGCGGGTGGCAAGGGCGGCAGCTTTCTCGGGCTGATCTAGGACCCAGGCGATCAACTCGGAGAGCTCGACGGCCCCATCGGTCCGCATGACCAACGCATTGGGACCTGTCTCATTCCGGCAGATCACTCGGGTGAAACCGCTGCCGAGCACCACGGGCCTGGCGAACGACATGGCCTCGACCGCGACGAATCCAAACGGTTCGAATATTGAGGGGAACACGCAGACGTCGGCCAGGTCGTAATGCCGAGCCACTGCCTCAGGGGGCAGGTCTCGGTCGTAGACGAGTACGTGATCTTCGATACCGAGCGCGGCGACGTGCCGGTTCAAGTCGGCACTCTCGCTGGTGCCGGGAAAACCAACGCCCAGCAGGAGGACCCGGAGTTTCGGGTGCCGAGACAGCACCGCGGGCACCGCGTCCATCAGCGTGTGCACGCCCTTCACCCGGCTGAGCCGACCGACGAAGACGACGACGCGCTCGTCGGCGGCGATTCCGAGCTCGGCCCGCAACTGAGCGCGCGCATCTCGGCGCCGAGCCTCCGGCAGCCCGCGATAGGCGGTGTGGGCCGGTTCCTCGAACCCGTGCGGCACCACGGTTATCCGGTGACGGGACCAGCCGCGATCAGCCAACTGTTCCCGTAGTTCCGTGCTCGGGACCACCACTCGGCTCGCCAGGCGGGCCAGCAGCGATTCGAACGCCCCGATCAGCCAGGAGGCACCGTAGTCGACGCCCCCGTCCACCATGGTCATCTCCGTGTTGTGGACGTGGTAGACAACGCGGCGCCTGAAGAGGATGGCCAGCACCACGCCCGCGGGTGCGGACTGCCAGTCGTGCACCGCGACCACGGCGTCCTTACGGTGCCTGACTGCCACCTGCCACACCGTCTGCAGGTTGAACAGGGCCATCGCGGCCGCGTAGATGAGCCGGCCGGTGCGGCCGAAGTCAACGTCATCGCGGAGCATCCGGCGCTGGATCACAGCCGGCATCCGCGGCCGACGCACCCGAAGCCCGTCCGGCAGCAACGCGGTGGCAGGCATTCCTTCGGGGTAATCCACGGTGTAGAGCGTCACCGGTAGCTCCGGGTAAGCCTGGCGCAGGGCCCACAGGCTGCGCTCCGCGTAGACGGCCAGCCCGCCGCCGGAGTAGGGGGGGTACTTATGGCAGATCACTGCGACCTCACCCAACGGCATGAGGGGCCTCCTCCGGCACGCACGGCGTGCTGGCGCCGATCTCCCCGTAGGCCGGATCATGGGCACGCAGGATGCTGTCGAGCAGACGCGCGGGCTTCTCATTTCCGGGCTGCTCGCACACCGCCAGCAATTCCCGGACCGAGGACAGGAACGCGGCCCGTTCTGCCGCTGCCGGGGCCAGCAGGTTGGTCAAGGGGCTGGCCGCCACGGCGACGCCCTGGCCGAGCAGCTCGCTGGCCTTCTCGCCTGGAGTCGCGGCGACGTAGGAGATGTTACGGCGGCACCACCCCTGCGGGTCGCGTACTCCCGCAGCTCGGGCCAGCATCAGCGCGACCTCGTCGATGCCGATCGGCGCGATGTGATCCGCGTTCAACGAGAACACCTCGGCCTGACCCGCGTGCGCCCCGGCCAGCAGGGCCGCCTGCGCGGCCGTCCTGATGTCCACGAAGTACCGGTCGGGTATCGAGCCGTCCGGCATCCGCCGGATGGTGATTCGGTGGCCGGCCAGGATCTGATCGCGGAAGGTTGGGATGGCGAAGCTGCCCGCCGCATCCAGCACATTGCAGTACCGCATAGTGGCGAACCGGATTGGCGTGGCCGGGCTGTCCGCTCCCCCGCCCGCCTCGCGGCCGACGTCGGCGGCGGCCCGCACCAGCAACTCGCACACCCGCTTGGTGCGTCCGTAGGTGGTGCTGGCCTTCTCCGCCTTGTCGGAGGATAGGTAGACGAACGTCTCAACCGAGGGCGTGCGGCCGGCCACGTCTAGCAGCGCGCTCATCCCAGCGACGTTTACTCGCACAAAGGCCCGGGCCGAGGACTCGCCCAGGGCCGCGCTCTTATAATTGGCGTAGTGGAAAACCACGGTTGGCCGGTGCACGGCGAACAGGTGCTCCACCGCCACCCGGTCTCGCACATCCACCAGTTCCAGACGGAGCGCGTCCTGGCGATGGCCGAGCGCCAAGAGCGTGCGCCCCACCCGGTAAAGCCCGTTCTCGTCGTTGTCGACAAGAACCAGCCGCTGGTAGCCCGCTGGACCGAGCTCCTGCGCGAGCCGCCCGCCGATCGTGCCACCGCCACCGATCACGAACACAATTCCATCGGTCAGGTAGCCGATGTCGTGTTGATCCCAGTCGATGCGCAGATCTTGCCTGCGCAGGTAGTCGCCCAGCAGTTCTCCCTCGGAGCGCTGCGCGAAACGGACCCGCCGCAGCATCCGCCGGCACCATGCCACCCATGTGGCCAGCGGAATGACGCATACGGCCAGCAACGCCGTGATCAAGATCGCCATGGCAGCCATCGGGTCCTATCGGAGGGACGTGCGTGACTGACGCCGCGCAGTCCGTCCAGCCACCGGTCGAGCGGTGCGATACCGATCGCGACGATTATCGGTATGTAGCAGATCATGTAAATGAACAGCCCCAGATACGTCGGGAAATGCCCGATGATGACCTGTACATGCGGGATCGTCTTCTCGTCGTAGTAGTTCATGTTCGGATTCGCCCGGAACCACATCCAATCCAGATAGCCCGAGAAGACGAGCACGAGGCCGATGAGCCCGATCTTGATCGAGCGCCCCGCCGATCCGCCGGCTTGCCGCCAGGCCAGGCACAACGACAGGATGATCCCCGGGTAGGACAGCGACCACAGGTATGTGTAGTACTGGGGCAGGGTCTGCGGTCCCTGGAGGAAGTAGTAGGTCATCTTGGGAATGACAAATCCAAGAAAGATCAGGAACGTGGCGCTGACGACCAAGAACCCGGCCTTATTGAGCCGGGGGAGCAGCGATACCGAGCCGATCGCCACGATGAACACCACAGATTTGGCTATGAATTGACCCAGCGTCTGGTTCTCGCGTGCATGCGGAAAGAATTTCCATGTGAGCGCGAAGCCTATAATCGCGAGTATGCCGAGGATAATCCAGGCGTATCTATCAAAGAGCTTGGCGCGGTCGGAGGTTTCGACTTGCCTATCGGCTGAATCAGGGTAACCCTCACCCGTCACTTCGGTCGCCATTAGAACTCCGTTTCGCTTACTCCAGGTTCGCTCATCGCCATGATGCCACCATCGCGAGCAGGGCAGATGAACAGCATATTAAAACGCAGAGAATAGGCCGTTTCATGGCAATCGCATAACGCATTAATTAACACAGGAGAACCATTTCACAACCTGCATCAATTTAAGTCGGGACCGCCTCCGTTGACTATCCGATATCATCGGCAACTTGCGGCCTCAGATCACGCTGCCGTTAATACGGTACCGCCGGTAACATGCGCCTCTTTTTTTGCCTGCTTTTTGGTCTTTAGCAGGCCCGAAACAATTTATGGCTCCGCGTAACCCGGATGTAACGAAAGCAGGCGGCCAATATGGGGCCGTTTGCCGGCTAGGGCCATCAAAGCGCCAGGTATTGGCCAGAAAACGCCCGCTCAAGGGCGGGTGCCATTGCCGGCTAGCGGCGTCCCGTCGCCAGCCACGCGGCCAGCGCGTGGCTCAGCGCCTCGGGCTGTTCTTCAGGCAGGAAGTGGGTGCCGGCGCCGACGCTCACGATCTCCAGGCCCGTGCCCTCCCGGCGGCACCAGTCAACCTCGGCCGGGCCGACCACTGAGCCGGGCTCGCCATGCAGCAGCAGCCGGGGCGCCGGGTCGCGCAGCAGCACATCCTGGTTGCGCCGGACCACCGCGTCCACGTCGGCGGGATCACCGGCCACCGGGATCTGCTGGATCCAGCGCAGCACCGGAAGCCGGTCTCGCACAGTCGGGAATGGTGCCCGGTAGACGTCGAGCTCGGCCGGGCTGAGCAGTCGGCTCATGCCGTCAGGCAGGATCCGCTCAACGAAATAGTTCTCCTGCAGCACCAGCTGCTCGCCGACGCCCGGCGTACGCAGCCGGGCGAACAAGTCTCCCCCACCGGGACCCATGTCCTCAAAGCGGCCGAACGGGTGCAGGTGACCCTCGCAGACCGCGATCCGGCCCACCACATCGGGCCGACGCCGCAGCAGGTCGAGGGCGAGCACCGCCCCCCAGTCATGCCCGACCACGGTGACGTCGCGCAGCTCAAGCCGGTCCGCGAACGCCTCCAGGTAGGCGGCGTGGTCGGCGAACCCGTAGCCGATCTCCGGCTTACCCGACCGGCCCATGCCGATCAAGTCCAGGGCCACACACCGGGCTGATCCCGTCAGCCCGGGCAGCACCCGCCGCCACAAGAACGATGAGGTCGGGTTGCCGTGCAGGAACAGCACCGTGTCTCCGCGCCCGCCGATCACGAAGGCCAGGTGCGACCCGAGCACCGTTATCTCGTCGAAAGACATTCCGGGCGGCGGCCAAGCCGCCTCCTCGGTCACGCCCGCGCTCTGTCCGGTCACGATCCTGGTCACCGCAGGCTATAGGACTGGTTGAGGTAGCGACGAGCGTCACGCTTTTCGCTACCGCGGGCCCGGCCCCGCACATCCGTACCGTAGTGGATCGCGGCGATCGCGGGATCGAACTGTCGCTTAACATTCGCTTTGCTTAGCTTTACGGCCAGCGCCAGTGCCTCGTGATGACGCATCGCAGGATCGTAGCCACCGATGCGGCGAAACACACTGGAGTAAATAAGCATGTTTCCTTCGTGCAGCCAGAACGTGGAGCGGGGCCGGGGCGGTGACAAAATGTCCGGCCACCCACGCCGCGCCACCAGTCCGATGGCTTGCACGATGCGTGCTGCTCCGGGGATCGACTGGGCCCTGTCCACCAAGATGGGCGCCGCATATTCAAGCTGGGACCTCAGGCAGACGGCCGGCCCGTAATTGAAGGGGTCCTGCCCGCCACCCGGGCGGCACACCAGGCCGCCGACGGCACCGACTTGCTGTCCCGCATAACGGGCCATTAGCTCCTGGGCGACGGCCGGGGCATCCTGGGTCGTGATCTCCATGTCGGCATCGACAAAGTGGATAATCGCAGGCTTGGTTAGATAGTCAAGAATCCGGTTCCTGTTCGCCGCAGCGCCCATATTCTCTGACCCGCAGACCAGCACGACATCAGGGCCAAATGAGCGCACTATATCAACGCTGCCATCGGTTGAGGCGTCATCCAGAACGCAGACGGCCTCGTACCGGTGCCGGAGTAGCGCCGGGAGGAGGGTAAGCAAATGATTGCCCATATTGTAGTTAGGTACCGCAGCGATAACAGGGAGTTGCTCCATCACGATGATCCGGTATGATGCTAGAAAGTCTGGCTCTTCTTCCAGGCAGGACAGGTCAGTTTCCGAGTGAAGCCCGAGCCGATCAGGCAGACCACGGCACAGGTCAGGCACGCCCAATCGTTGATGACACACGACCGGTTCGTGGTGTCGAAGCTGGTAAGGTCGGCTGAAGCACCGGAAAGAACAGATGTCGAGTTCACCGAAGTCAATGCTGACGCCTGATGCATCACTGAACATGACGCCCCGATGAGGGACAGGTGTTCAAGGGAGTAATTGGTGGACGTCAGCCGCTGACTCGAATACCGATATGCCAGTCTATGTTGCGAGCTGGGCTTATATGAATGCTAGCTGTTCGGTCTGGCGATGGTCAAGGGCCAACCGGTGGCCAGCCGGGGGCCGTAGAGTGTGGCTGTGCCGGATGTTAAATCAAGGATTGCTACAGGCGTTTCCTGGGCTGTGGCGGGCGGACTTGCTGCCTGGGCGGTGGCCAGGGTCACGGCGGCCGATCGCGTGCGCCGCAGCGAGGCTCCAGTGGTGCCCTTGCTGTCGTTCACCCCGCAGGCAGCCGCAGCGGCACCTGTGGCCGCGCTGGCGCTGGCCCTGGCCAGGAGGAGGGGACCGGCCGCAGCGGCAGCGCTGGCCGCGGCGACGCTGGCCGTAGTGGTGGCGCCCCGTGCAGCCCGGCGGCCGCAGCCCGCCGCGAGCGGGCCGGTCCTGCGTGTGCTCACCGTTAACCTGCTGTGCGGCCGGGCCGACGCGGGCGCGGTTGTCGCCCTAGTCCGCCGGACCGGCGCGGACGTGCTCTTCCTTCAGGAACTCACCGCCGATGCGGTGACCTGTCTCAAGGAGGCCGGGCTTGACGGCCTGATGCCGCAGGAGCTGACCGAGTTCAGCGGCGGCCTGCGGGGCTCGGGCATTTACTCCCGCTTCCCACTGAGCGAATGGTCACCCCCGGCGCAGACGCAGGCGGTCCGGCCCGCCGCTGTGCTTGAGGTGCCCGGCGGGGAGAAGGTGGAACTGGTTTGCGTGCACCCGTACCCGCCGAGGCCGCCGTGGCCGCAAGGCGTCGCCCGGTGGCGTCACGAGCTCGCGGCGCTGCCTCCGCCCGGGGATCTGCCGAGGGTGCTGGCGGGGGACTTCAACGCCACCCTCGATCATGCCGTATTCCGCAGCGTGGTGCGCCTCGGCTATGCCGACGCCGCGCGGCAAGCCGGGAACGCGCTGGCACCCACCTGGGGACCGGACGGGTGGCTGGCGCTGATCACCATCGATCATGTGCTGGTGAACCGGCGCTGCGCGGTGCGGGCATCCTCGGTGCACGCCGTACCCGGCAGCGATCACCGTGCCCTCTACGCGGAGGTCCAGCTCTGCGGCCGTAGCCGACCCTAGCGGGCTGTTCCAGGCCCGGCGCTGACACGCGCACGCGAGCCGACTGGCCTGTTGATGGTCAGCCGACTCGCTCCGCGCCGATCGCGCCCTGTTACCAGGGCGGGGTGTTCGGGGGGGTGTTGGTGGACAGGTTCTGGGTGGACCAGTTCTGGCCGATGGCGGGCAGGTAGGTTTCCTGCAGGTCGTTGCTGCCGCCGTCGATGGTGAAGACGCTGGTCCAGGTCAGGCCGCCGCTAGAGTCGTAGTGGACGAGCGGGGACGGGGACTGGTCGGGGGCCGGGGTGTTGGGGGTGGAGCCGGTCAGGTCGTTCATGCCCCAGGCGTCGCCGATGGCGGGCAGGTAGGCCTCAATCAGGTGGTTCTGGTAGTTACCCGAGCCATCAAGGAAGTAGACGCTGGTGAACCCGGTGTGGTAGAGCGCCATCGGCGAGGAGAGCTGTGCCACGACCGGGAGGTGGTACTTCTGCGTCAGGTCCTGGTAGGTCCAGTTGTCGCCGATCGCGGGCAGGTAGGTCTCCGACAGGTCGCCGTAGCCATCGCCCGAGTTGTCGTTGACCGTGTACACGCTGAGGAAGCCGTCATGGTAGACGACAGTCGGGTTGGTGAAGGACGCGAGCTCCGGGGTGCCCGCCATCTCGGAAATGTCATGGTAGAACCAGCCGCCGCCGATGACGGGCAGGTAGTACTCCTCCAGGTCATCGGGGTTCGTGTTGGAGTCACCTTCGTCCTCGGTGAAGACGCTGACGTACCCGTCGTGGAAGATGGCGACCGGGCTGGTCCACGACCCCACTGTCTTCGGGCCGCCGGTCATCGAGGTCAGGTCCTGCGTGACCCAGCCGCCGCCGAGGACGCGCTGGTAGGTCTCCTGCAGGTCGCCGTTGTTATCGAGGGTGTAGACGCTGGTGTACCCGTCGTGGAAGACGGCGGTCGGCGACGAGCCCTGCGCGATCACCGGGGTGCCGGCGGCCGAGGACAGGTTCTGGGTGACCCAGCCGCCGCCGATCGCGTTCAGGTAGGTCACCTGGAGGTCACCGCTGCCGCTGTCGTGGGTGAAGACGCTGGTGACCCCCTCGTGGTAGATCGCGGCCGGCGTGGTGGACGCCGCCACGGCCGGGGTGCCGGCCATGTTGGGCAGCGACGACGACAGGTCCTGGCTCGACCAGGCGCCGTACATCTTGGGCAGGTAGGTCTCCTCCAGGTCACCGTTCCCGTTGACGGTATAGGTGCTGGTGTACCCGGCATGGGCCACCGACCAGTCGGACTGCTGGGACTGCAGCTCGGCGACCGGCGGGGTGATCGGCATCGTGGGCAGTGACGACCCCAGGTCATGAGTGAGCCACGAGTCGCCGGGGAACCCCGTGTTCGGCAGGTAGGTCTCCTGCAGGTGGGCGTTGAACTCATCGATCGTGAACACGCTGGTCCAGTCCATGTTGCCAGTCGCGTCCGGGTGCTCGAGCACGATCGGGGACTGGTCGGTCACCGGGGCCTGGTAGTTATTGGTCAGGTCCTGGTAGGTCCAGGAGTCGCCGAACGCGGGCAGGTAGGTCTCCTCCAGGTGGTTGCTGGCCTCGTCGACGGTGTAGACGCTGGTGTAGCCCATGTGGACCAGTGCCACCGGCTGGGTGCCCGGCGCCACCGGCGGGGTGTCGGGCATCGTGGGCGCCGTCGACCCCAGGTCATGCGTCAGCCACGGGTCGCCGGGGAACCCCGTGTTCGGCAGGTAGGTCTCCTGTAGGTGCCTGGTGACGTCGTCCACCGTGAACACGCTGGTGTACCCGCACGCCGCCGTCCCGCCCGGCACCCCGGCGGAGTGCATCACCGCGGTCGGGGTGTTGACGGTAGGCGGGGTGTTATACGTCGTCGCCGACGCGTTGCCGTAGTTCCTCGACAGGTCCTGGGTGGACCAGCTGTCGCCGAACGCCGGCAGGTAGCTCTCCTGCAGGTGATGGTTGCTGGCATCGACGGTGTAGACGCTGAGGAACCCGCAGTGCACGAGCGCCACCGGGGACGTGCCCGGCTGGATCTCCGGCGTGCTGGGCATCGTGGGCAGCGATGACCCCAGGTCATGCGTCAGCCACGGGTCGCCGGGGAATCCCGTGTTCGGCAGGTAGGTCTCCTGCAGGTCGCCGTTGCGGTCACGGGAGAAGACGCTCGTGTACCCGCAGCCGGCCGTGCCGCCCGGTACCCCGGAGTCATACTCCACCGCGGTTGGCGTCACGTCCGTTGGCGGGGTGCCCGGCGTGGTCGCCCCGACCTGCGACAGGTCCTGGGTGGACCACGACTGCCCGACGGCCGGCAGGTAGGTTTCCTGCAGGTCACCGGTGCCATGAGTGGCATCACCCGCGTCGACCGTGAACACGCTGGTGAACCCGCAGTGCACCAGCGCCACCGGCTGCGTGCCCGGCATCACCGCCGGGGTGTCCGGCATCGTGGGCAGCGTCGACCCCAGGTCATGCGTCAGCCACGACTGGTACATCTGCGGCAGGTAGCTCTCCTGCAGGTGCCCGTTGGCCGCGTCCACCGTGAACACGCTGGAGTACCCCTGGTGAACTACCGCCGCCCCCGCCGCGCTGGCCGGCGCCGAGCTGCCGGCGACCGGGCTGGTGAACCCGGCCGGGTTGGTGCTGCCGGCATAGCCCGCGGCGACGATGTTGGCCTGCACCGCCGCGTCGGCGGCATCGGACGGGAAGCCCGACGTCATCACGCCCTCGAAGAACGACCCGACGTCAGAGTTGCTGTTGTCACCCCCGGTGCCCAGGACGATCGCGCCCTCCTGGTGCATGGGCTGGTACTGCGACGGCAGCGCGCCGTCGTACCACTGCGTCAGGCCGCCAGTGGTCGAGTCCCCGCCCTGCAGCTCGAACGTATTCTGCCCGTTGTTCTTCAGCATCGCGGTGACGTAGTTGCTGCTGTTGCCCGTGTCACCAGGGTTAGGGCCGTTGCCCATCCACTGGCCGTTCTCCAGGTCGGCCTCCACCCACGGGCCGCTCCCGGTGCACGTCCCGGAGTTGCTCCCGCACCAGGTAGTCAGGTTGACCGCGTCCATCCGGCCGTAGTTGTCGTCGTTGTTGTCGGTCTCGACATTGCCGAAGTCAAAGCAGCACTGGCTGTTGACATGAGTGCCACTGGCCACCATGTACATGCCCTCCGGCTCGCCATTGGTCGCGATCCCGTGAGTGGCATCGTCCCGGTACCCGGTCCCCTGCTCGATGTCCACCCCGTACGCCTCGTTCCCGCCGATCGTGATCGGCAGCGCGTTCGCGACCGCGCCAGAGTCCGGCGAGTGATCGGCCCCGCCACCCTGCTCAATCGTCAGGTTGTTCCCCTCCGCCGACTGGTCGTAGATCTCAGTGATCGTGCAGGTCGTCCCGGCGCAGAACGAGTCCTGCTCCGACGCGTTCACGTCGCCGCCCGTCGCCAGCAGCCCGATGTTGGCCGTCGTGTTGTCCGAGGCCCGCGTGACCTGGTACAGCGGCCCGTCATAGGAGGAGAACAGCGCCCGGGTCGTGCTGTAGGCCGCCACGCACGGCGTACCGTAGTCCCCGTAGATGTCGCAGGCACTCGGCGGCACCGACCGGGCCGATGGCGACGGGTTCGGCAGCGTCCACCGCTCATTCGCCCCGTTCTTGCACGGGAACGTGATCAACTGGGTGCCAGGGGTCGTGTTGGACGCCGGGTCATCCAGGCACTGGCCGTTCGACCCGTTAATCAGCTCATTGCCTGACACGGACCAGCTCTGCGAGCTGGAGGAGTCGCAGTACTCCAGCACGACCAGCGGGTCCCCGGCCGAGTCGGTGCCGCCGCCGGAACTGTCCATGCACATGCCCCACACCATGACGCTGCCATTCGCCCCGACCGTCCAGCCCTGGTTCGTGTTGCCGTTGCACTGATTGATCGCGACCTTCTGCCCGGGCGCCGGGGCGCCGTTGGAACCGTAGGCGTCCATGCACAGCGCGCTGGTGTTGTTGACCGTGCCGTAGGACGTCACGTACTGGCCGCCGGCCGGCAGCGCCCACATCTGGTTCGCCCCGTTCTTGCACGTGAACGTGATCAGCCCGGTCCCAGGGGTTGTGTTGGACGCCGGGTCATCCAGGCACTGGCCATTGGCCGCGTTCACCAGCTCCCCCTGGTAGGGGTACCAGATCTGGTTGGAGGCCCCGTCGCACTGCTGCAGGTCGACCACGCCACCCAGGCCCTCCAGGCACAGGCCCCACACCGTGATGTTGCCGCTTGCCCACACCGTCCAGGTCTGGGCCCCGCTGCCCTTGCATGTGTTGATCGCCACGGCCGCCCCGGGAGCCGCGCCCAGCAGGAGCGGGCTGGGAACGATGGTCCCGGTCGTCCCGTAGGCGTCCATGCAGTTAGCGGCCGAGGCCCCGGCACCGCCTTGGCCAACATTCTCGATCAGGCCCTGCACTTCCGTCCCCCAGGCAGATGCCTCCTGCATGCTCGACAGAACCTCCTGGAGGTTCGGATTGCTCGATAGCGCATTCTGTATGCTATTTTCCAGGTCCCCGAGGTCAAGCCCAGCATTTTCCACGTCAGCACTTGCCATGTAGCTCGAAAACGCTTGTCCTATCCCGGCGGCAGCGGTGGCGAGAGCGCCCGCAGCCGCCAGAACGGCCCTGATCGCGGGGGGCGTGAGGTAGCTGACGTTCACCGCGGCAAGGGCTGCGCCCAGAAACAGGCCAACAAGGTTCGCTATCGAGAATCCGGGCGGATTATCGGCGAAAAAGCTGTTCAGCGTGGCAGTAACGGCAGTCCACGACAGGGCGCCCACCGCCCCGCAGAAGGTCGTGATGGCCTTCGTGGCATCGTCCGGATTCCCGCCCGGGTACAGGGCCGCTCCGCAGAACGCTGAAGTGATTATAGACGCAAAACCACCCGCGACACTGCTCGCCAGGCCCACCAAGAAGCTCCGCAGAGCACCCGTCGCCACCGCCGACACATCGGCGGCGGGAACGCTGAACTCGATGATGCTTCCCGAGCCACTATCGGGGGTCACCGTGATCGACCCGCCGTCGAACGAGGGCGGCGTCTGAACCGGCGCCACATTGTTGTTCGTCTTCAGCCAGGTATTGTAAAGCAGCTCATCCAGCGACGGGTCCGCCGACAAGCCAACATATTCCGGCCACTCAGTAGTGACAATGTACTGCGAGATCGACGGGCTGATGTTGGTCGCGTCGTAGCTGAAGTCAAGGTCGCCGCCCGGCCAGGTAATGGGAACCCCGCCCGACGTGGCCGCCCGCGCCGGCACTGCGCCAACGGCCCCGGCGCACAGCGCGATCGCGACGCCGACCGCGGCCATCCGGAAGCCCAGGCGCCCGCGCCTGCCCCGCACGGCGAGCCTGGCGACCAGCCAGCAGACCGCCACCATCAGGCCAGCCTGGATCGTCATGACCATCCGCCCGGCCTGAGACCTCATCATCTTCATCTTCGCCCGCCTTCCGCGCACGCGTAACGCATGAACCCGATGCGCAGGCACGGCCACATGAGCGGCCGCATGCCGCTCATATGAGCAAATCAGTGCCCAAATGAGCAATCGAGCAATGATCAAAACATCCTCCACCGGGCGGCTCCTGTCAAGACCGACTCTTACCATCAGGCCCGGCAATCACCTGAGCCACAATGCGGCAGGAAATCGATCCCGGAGACCATTGCCCCGGCAAGCAGTCCAGGTTTCGCCAGCCGCTCATTTGAGCGACCATTCATGCAGAACCATGGACCCTCGGTGCGCACTCCCGGGGCCGTGGCTACGGCGCAGGAGGAAAGGCTAAGGCAGGCGGCGATGTCTGGGACCATGCGGGCAGTGGGCCAGGGGCCGCCATCAGTGGCCAGCGTGCCGGGCACCGCGCCCCGCGTGAGCCAGACCCCCTGAGGCCGTACGTGCGCTTCCGCCAGACGGCGGCTTCCTTGCATTTCCCGATGTGGCAACTCCAGCGAATGGAGCAGGAAAATAGTGGGATCGCACCCGTATTCGCAGCACAGCAGTTTCATCACCGGGGTGGCTGTCAGCGAGGACGAGGGCTGGATCGTGATGGCCATGGACCATCTGGTCGAGCGGGACCAGGAGAACGCGGTCTTCTTGTACCTGAAAGGCTCGGACCTCGAGGCCAAGCATGCTGTGGACTTCAACACGAAGTTCGCCGGAGTGCTGACCGGCCAGGGAAACGACCTCATCGCGGTCGGGGAGGACGGGAACGTAGTCGTCATCTCACAGTCTGGGCCGGTGAGCGAGGACGTCATTACCATTGATGGCACGACGCCAGGGCCGCTGACGCGGGGCCTGATCGTGGACGGCCAGGTAGTGATGGCGGGAATGGGCGGGCACGTGTACCGCCGCGAGCCGACCGGGATGTGGGTCACCATGGAAGACGGCTTGCCGTCCGGGCGCAAGGCCCTGACCGGCTTCTGGGGCATTGCGGGAGACAGCCTGTCGCGCCTGTACGCGGTGGGCTTTGGCGGCGCGGCCTGGAAGTACGATGGCTCGAAGTGGCACGCGATGCCGCAACCGACCAGGGATATCCTCACCGCTGTTTGCGTCGCGGATGACCACAGCGTTTACGCGGTGGGCCAGGCAGGCGAACTGTACCGGGCGACGGATGATAGCTGGGAAAAGCTGGAGTCGGAATGCTACGATGACCTCTGGTCGGTCACCTGCTTCAATGGGGAAACCTATGCCGCCAGCCTGTACCACTTGTACAGGCTGAATCAAGCTGGCGTGCTAGCGGCGATCGATCCATTGGGCTGCCCTTGCTACGGCCCATTCACAGCATGCTCGCAGGCATTGTGGACCATAGGCCAGAAGGCCGTGTTGTCCTACAACCGCAAAGAATGGGTCCAACTCGCCTGACCGCCGCGACGCGCGGCGCCATGAGTGCACCAGGAACCGGTCGAGCAGCCGGCCCCGCCACGCTCCGTGAATAGTCAGAGTCCAGCCTGGGTACCGTCGTGGCTAACCTTGTGATGGGCAGGAACATTGGACCCGGTAATCCTGGAGCCCCTGATCCGGTCGGCGGAGCTGATGCCGTACCCGCTGAGTGTCATCGTCGTCGACCCGGAGCTGCGGATCGTCTGGGCCGACGAGGCTGCGGAGCGGCTCGGCGGAGAAATCGCCCCGGCTGAGTGGCCCGGGCATCGGCTAGGCGAGATGCTGCCCGAGGTCGACACTGCCCTGGTTGAGCAGTCGCTACAGCGGGTCCTGTCCGCCGACGAGCCGGTTGCCGACTTCACCGTGAACCTCCGCGCAAGCCGCGACCCTGATGGCGAGCGCACCTTCAACTGCCTGCAGTTCCGGGTCAACGGGCCGGACGGCCAGCCCGCCGGGGCGGCCAACCTGATGTGGGAGGTTACCGAGACCGTCCGCAGCCAGCAGGAGCTGGCCCTGGCCGACGAGGCCAGCACTCGGATCGGGACCACGCTGGACATCACCCGGACCGCTGAAGAGCTCCTGGACGTAGTGGTCCCGCGCCTTGCCGACGCGGGCGGGGTCGACCTGCTCCCCACCGTCATCCGGGGTGATCAGCTGGCTCCCCAGACACAGAAGGAGCAGATGCGGCTGTGCCGGGTCGCGACACGGTGGCCGGGTGACCGGCCGCCCCCGGCTAATTACGTCCGCGACATGTGGGGCGACACCGACCCCTCGAAGCTGTACCAGCAGTGCCTGCTGGCCGGCCAGCCGGTCTACCTGCCGGGGTTCGGCGCCCTGACGCCTGAGCAGGTCGCGGAGGTGGAAGACTCCGAGGTTGCCCTCAGCCGGATGCAGGCCGCTCGCGCGGCCGGCGCCCACTCGATGATGATCATCCCGCTGAGCGCCCGGCAGGTCATCATCGGCACGGTCACCATGTACCGCCTGGGTGATTCGCGGCCGTTCACCACCAGAGACCTGTCACTGGCTCGCGACGTGGCCTCCCGCGCGGCGGTCCTCCTCGACAACGCCCGGCTCTACAGCCGCGAGCGGGCCACGGCGCTAGCCTTGCAACGCGCCCAGCTCCCCCGGAACATCCCCGAGGTTCCTGGCCTGCAGCTCGGCTATCGTTACGCCCCGGCCGAGGCCAGCGCGGAGATCGGAGGTGACTGGTTCGACGTCATCCCGCTGCCCGAGGGTCGCTGCGCCCTGATCGTCGGCGACGTGACGGGGCATGACATCCGGGCCGCCTCCCTGATGGGCCAGGTTCGCACCGCCACCCGCACCCTGGCCACCCTTGACCTGGCCCCGGCCGAAGTCCTCACCCGCCTGGATCAGATCACCGCCGACCTCGCCGCCAGCGAGACCAGCGCCACCTGTGTCTACATCGCCTATGATCCGGCCAGGGCAACCTGCGATGTTGCCTGCGCCGGGCACCCCGCGCCCGTTCTGTCCCGTCCAGGTCATCCCGCCGCCTTCCCCGACTTGCCCCCTGGCCTGCCCCTCGGCAGCGGCCTAGGGGATGCCGGGTACCGTGCCACCCGGCTGCCGCTGCCCCCCGGCAGCACCCTGGTCTTGTACACCGACGGCCTGGTCGAACGCCGGGGGGCGGATATCAGCACGGGAATGACGCGGCTGGCTCAGGCCCTCCCGACCGTCGCCGAGCTGCCGGTCAGCGAGGCCTGCGACACCCTGGTGAGTACCCTGGCCCCCAACCCGGCCGACGACATCGCCATACTCATGGCCCGGACCTGAGCCAATGCCGGACGGCTGAGTCATCACCGCCCGGGGTTCACGCTGTTGATAGTGCCGTAAAATACGGCACGATCAACAGCGTGAGCGTTTTTTGCCGACTGAGAGGGCCAAGCCTGCGGCCGTCTGCGTTGCGCAGCTTGTCTGACGTGACGCAGTGGGCTGCTGGTACCAGTGAGGTATCGAAGGCAGGCGGTACAACGACTCAAGTTCTACTATCCGAGAGAATACTCGTCGGGTATTCTCTCGGTCATGAGCGTTCCCCTGACCCTACTTGGGCTGCTTGAGCGCGGGCCGAGCCACGGGTATGACCTGAAACGGGACTACGACGCGCACTTCGGCCAGGGCCGACCGCTGCGCTACAGCCAGGTGTACGCGACGCTGTCCCGGCTGGCCCGGGACGGGAAGGCGGTCCCCGGGCCGGTCGAGCAGGAGGCCGGCCCCGAGCGCCGCCGCTACATCATCACCGACGACGGCGTCGCCGACGTGGAGAAGTGGCTAGGCGAGCCGGTCCCGCCCGACCCCGACCTGCAGAGCGAGCTGTTCACCAAGGTCGTGCTCGCGCTGATGCTCGGCAAGCAGGCCGACAGTTACCTCGACACCCAGCGGGCGGCACACCTGCGGCGGATGCGCGAGCTCACCAGCTTCAAGCAGCACGGCGGCCCCATTGACGTGCTGCTCGCCGACCACGCTCTCTACCGCCTGGAGGCGGACCTGCGCTGGATCGATCACACGGCGGCCCGGCTTGACCAGCTCGCCCGGGCCGTGCAGTCGTGACCGGCACCGGGAAGAACGCCGGGACCGGGAACGTCGTCAAGGCGCGCGGCCTGTCGCTGTCGTTCGGTACCACCCCGGCGCTGCGCGGCGCATCGCTGTCGGTCCGGCACGGCGAGATCGTCGCGGTCATGGGGCCGAGCGGCTCCGGCAAGTCCACTCTGCTGCACTGCCTGGCCGGCATTCTGGTCCCCGACGAGGGCGAGGTCTGGTTCGACGGGCAGCGCCTGGACTCGCTCAGCGACGACCGGCGCAGTGCCCTGCGCCGGAAGCGGTTCGGGTTCGTGTTCCAGTCCGGCCAGCTGGTCCCCGAGCTGACCGCCGAGGAGAACGTCGCGCTGCCACTGCTGCTGTCGGGCACCCGGCGCGGCCCGGCGATGAAGGCGGCCAGGAAGTGGTTCGCCCCGCTCGGCCTCGACGGCCTGGAGGGCCGCCGGTCGGGCGAGTTGTCCGGCGGTCAGGCGCAGCGCGTCGCCCTGGCCCGCGGCCTGGTCGCCGAGCCGGAGGTGCTGTTCGCCGACGAGCCGACCGGGGCCCTGGACTCCATGTCGGGCGAGCTGGTGATGGACCTGCTCATCGCGGCCGTCCGCGAGCGCGGCACCACGGTCGTGCTGGTCACCCACGACGCCCGGGTCGCCGCCTACGCCGACCGCGAGGTCGTCGTCCGCGACGGCAAGGCCGGCACTCTCGTCGAGGCCCAGACATGATCTCCCTCGGGTTGCGCCTAGTGGTCAACGGGGGCCGGGAGGCGATTACCCGGCTGGTGATCCTCACGGTCGCGGTCGGCCTCGGCGTCGGCCTGCTGCTGACCGCGGTGGCCGCGACCAACGCGGCCGTCGCCTGGAACAACCGCCACGCCTGGTTCTGGACCGGCACCTCGTCCGTAGTAGAGCGCACCGCCGGGGTCGGCACGGCGCCCCTGTGGTGGCATCCCGCCGGCGACTTCTTCGACGGCCAGCAGATCGAGCGCTTCGACGTGGCCGCGACCGGCGCCTCGTCCCCGGTGCCGCCCGGCCTGCCCCGCGACCCAGCCCCGGGCACCTACTACGCCTCGCCCGCGCTGGCCGCGCTGATTCATGACACCCCGGCCAGCCAGCTCGCCGACCGCTACCCGGGCCACCTGGCGGGCACGATCGGCGGCGCTGGCCTGCCGTCGCCCGGCTCGCTGGTCATCGTGGTCGGGCGCACGCCCGCGCAGCTGGCGCAGACCCCGGACACCGTACGGATAACGGCGATCAACGACGTGATGCCGGGCATCTTCGTGCCGCCGTGCTACGGCCCGCATTGCCCGCGGGTGCCGAACCCCGGCGGCCTGGCCTACTTCCCTAACGACGCTGGAGGCGGGTCGAGCTCCATCGACCTCATCCTGGCCGTTGTGGCCCTGGCGATCTTGACCCCGGTGCTGATCTTCATCGGCACCGCGACCCGGCTGTCGGCCGCCCGCCGCGAGGAGCGGTTCGCGGCAATGCGCCTGGCCGGAGCGACCCGCGGGCAGGTCTCGCTGATCGCGGCGACCGAATCGACGGCGGCGGCGGTACTGGGGACGGTCATCGGGTTCGGGCTTTTCTTCCTGCTGCGCATCCCCGTCGCGGGCATCCCGTTCATCGGCCAGCCGTTCTTCCCCGCCGAG
>Ga0335072_10001014_pt1 | contig 48206 bp, 43 predicted proteins | sample Lox_Sample_21_FD_206725 | JGI IMG/M metagenome (GOLD analysis project Ga0335072, IMG submission 206725) | Soil microbial communities from Loxahatchee National Wildlife Refuge, Florida, United States - Lox_Sample_2.1 | ecosystem: Environmental > Terrestrial > Soil > Wetlands | place: USA...
GCGCGGGTCAGGGCGACTGCTGCGCGGGGGAGGGGCAGCCATCGCACGCCTGGGTGCGTGTCTGACTGGTGTAACAACAGATGCCCCTGGGGCATGCCCCGGCGGGCATTCATCGGCGGGTAACATGGCTCACGATGCACCAGGCCCGAGGCCCTGACAACGTTGGATTGGGTCCCGATCCGGCGTGACCTGCTCGTCTGTTAAAAAATGTCGCATTCGTGGACAACCATGTGCCTTACCTCAGGCATCACATAGGTATGCGAGCTTCAAGGGAAGCCGAATACACCGAGTACGTTCAGGCGCGACTCGTGTGGCTGCGGCGGACGGCGTACCTGCTCTGCCAGGACTGGCAGGGAGCCGAGGACCTCGTCCAGGGGGCCATCACGCGGCTGTACACGCACTGGGGCCGGGCGCGGGACGCCAACAGCATCGACGCCTACACGCGCACGATCCTGGTCCGGTTGTTCATCCAGGAAAAGCGGACCCCGTGGGCACGACGGGTCATCCTGGCGAGCGACTACCTCGACCAGCCGATGGCGATTCCCGACTACGACGCGAGGCTCGACGTACGAGCGGCGCTCAAATCCCTTCCGCCCCGGCAGCGCGCCACCCTTGTCCTTCGCTTCTACTGTGACCTGTCGGTCGAGCAGGCCGCCGAGGTGCTTGGCGTCTCTTCAGGAACCATCAAGAGCCAGACGTCCAAGGGCCTCGCCACCCTGCGCGCCGCGCTCAAGCCGGTTACCCAGGAGGTCTAGCCCATGGATGAGAACGCAGTTCGCAGCCTGCTGGCCGACATCGCGGAAACCCCCGAGCCGCTGAGCACCCGGATCGACATTGACGCCGCGCGCCGGGCCGGCCGCACTGAGCGGGCCCGCCGCGCCATCGCCTCAGCCCTGACCGGCCTGGTCGTCGCCCTGGCCGTGGGGATGCTCGTTACCGTTCCCCACGATCTTTCCCTGGGACCACAGCGGGCCCGTCCGGCGGCCGCGTCCCAGCCATCGGCCCAGCGCGAGGCCACCTCGCCTGCCGCCGCGCCTGCCACGTTCAGTCCCCTCGTCCCCTACGCCGACTTCGGCCCGCTCCCCGGCGGCTTTGCCGAGCAGCCGGCTCCGCAGGTGAAAGGGGGAATGTCCGCGAGCCTGACCACGGTGGTGCGCACCGCCAGCCAGCGATCGACAGGTCGCCAGATCGTACTCACGGTCAGCTCGGCTAAGGCCTGCCAGGGAGTCACCGTCCACCCGGCCAGGGACCCTGTCCCTAAGCTGACGACGGACTGCGCGTTCAGCGGTTACGGCGTGACGGCAAAGGCCACCGCAGTCAACCGGCGGCCCTCCTACTGGGTGAACGACAGCAGCCTCGCCTGGGAGTACGCGCCCGGTGGCTGGGCCATGCTGTCGCCGCAGGTCGAGGGGGTCCAGCCCGTCGCGGAGAAAGGCTGGGGAGCGACCCCGTCGCCGTCCGCTAGCCCGTCGGGCGCGGCCGGCTTGAAGGCGAAGCAGGCTGCCGCCGCCGGCGCGGCGATGGCGATCAAGGAGGGCTTCGGCAGCCCGCCGCCAGCTGCCACGCTGACACTGCTTGAGCAGGTCGCGAGCCAGGTCAGGTTCGGCCAGCACCAGTCCCTCGTGTTCCCCTTCGAGTACTCAGGGAAGCTGCCAGGCGGTGCGCGAGTGACGGCGGCCACGTTCTATGCCTCCGGGCGCACGCTCATCGGCACCAGCGTCAGCGTCGGGCCGAGCACCGGCCCATCCGCGCTGTGGATCTCCGCGTCGGCGCCGGGCACTAGCGACTGCTCGTTGCAGCCGGGCGATTCCGTCGTGCGAAAACTCGGCATGCCGTGGGTGCGGCAGGTCGAGCACTACTCGGGCTCCGACACCGCGGTGTCGCTGTGCTCAATGATGCCGGGCAGCCCTACGGCCGGCCTGTGGGTGCTGGTGAGCGCCACCGGGAACAGCTTCAGCGCTGACGCCGTGCTGGCTCAGCTAACCTTCCTTGGCCCCAGCCCGTCGAAGTGGACGGTCAGCCCATTCGAGTAGCCGTGGCCTGAGCCCTGGCATTGCTCAGGTGACCTGGTCGCGGGAGCGCAGGCGACGGAGCATGCGGGCATCGGAGAAACCGACCGTGCGGGCGGCTGCCTCCACCGTCGCGCCCTGCCCGATCAGGTGCTCGGCCCGCTCGGTGCGCAGCACCTGCTGGTAGCGCAGCGGGGTAAGGCCGGTGGCGTCGGCGAACCGGCGGGTCAGGGTTCGCTCGCTGACCCCGCAGGCTCTGGCGACGTCGCCGAGCGGCAGCGGCTCGGCGAACCGCGCCTCAATGTGGTCCTGCGCGCGGTGCGCGGTCTCGCTGAGGTGGTTGCGGTGCCGCAGCATGGCGCTGGCCTGCCGCTCGTCACCGTTGCGGCGAGCGTAGACCACCATCTCCCTGGCCACCCGCGCGGCCACGGCCGGGCCATCACGGACGGCGATCAGGTGCAGCGCCAGGTCAATGCCGCTGGCGATGCCGGCCGAGGTGGCCACCCGGTTGTCCTCGACGTACAGCACGTCCCTGACAACCGTCGCGCGCGGATAGCGCCGGGCCAGCTCATCGTGGATGTCGTGGTGCGTGGTGCAGCGACGGCCATCGAGCAGCCCGGCCCGGCCTAGGGCGTCGGCCCCGGCACAGACGCTGGCCACCATCCCCCCGGCCGCGTGATGACGGGCCAGCCGGGCCAGGCTGGCCGCGGACAGCGGGTCGGCCGAGGCGAGGGTTGGGGCCTGCCATCCTGGGACCAGGACCAGGTCATCGGGAACCAGGGCGGGCCAGGTGATGCTGGCCTGCACCGTGACGCCCTGGGCGGTGAGGATGTCCTCGCGCTCGGCGACATAGTGCAGCGCGTAGCCGCGCCCGAACTCGCCAGCGGTACCAAAGGCCTGGGCGGGGCCGGCGAGGTCGAGCACGTGCAGGCCGGGGGCGAGCAGGAAGACAACGTTAGGCACAATCCGGTCAGCTTAGCGCGGCCGCCTGGGCGACGACGGCGTCGATCGTCGCGATGGTCGCGAAGCGCCCCGCGAGCGCATACTCGGTCCGCTCGATCACCGCCTGCGCCGGCAGCGTGCGCGGGTCAGCCAGCAACTGCTCAACCGTCTGGTCTTCCGCGGCATCGGGATGCGCGATCGGACTGGTCGCCGTCGCCTCAGTGACGAACGTGACGCGGTAGCCGAAGTCAGAGGCCACCCGGGCGGTCGTCTCGCAGCACTGCTCGGTCCGGATGCCGCAGATGACCAGGTCGGTGATGCCCCGCATGGTGAGCAGCTGCTGCAGGCGGGTCGTGGTGAAGGCGTTGTGCGAGGCCTTGGTGAGGACCGGCTCGCCGTCTCGCGGCGCCAGCGGCTCGATGAGCCGGACGTGGCCGCTCGCCGGGTCGAAGGAGTCGCCCGAGCCGGCCTCGGCGTGCAGGACCCACACGACCAGGTCGCCACGGGCGCGGGCGCCATCGACGAGACGGGCCACGTCCGCGGCGATGCCGGGGTTGGAGATGGTTGGCCACAAGTCCTGCTGCCGGAACGATTCCTGCACGTCAATGACGATGAGAGCGCGTGTCATAATTCCCAGCGTGGCCGGCGGGCTGGCCCTGACGTAAGGCCCTATCAAGTCAGGCAGCGGAACGATCCGGTCAGCCTGGCCAGGACATGACACCGGAATCTTCCGTTAATATCGCGGTCCCGCTCTTGAGCGGTACCTGCCCGCTTGCGACGATCCGTCTCATGAGGCTACGGAGAAGTAGCCCGCGGCGCGGCCGGACGCTCGCCACGCTCGCGGTCCTTGGGCTTGCCCTTGGCGGTCTGGCGAGCGCCCCCGCGGCACTGGCAGGCACCAGCGCGGCGCCGACCCTGCAGCAGGCGTTCAACAACGTCGGCATCACCGGCGCCGCGACGGCGAGCGCCGGGAACTTCGACGGCATCGGCGACTCGTTCTCCGCCACCGCGCTCGCGGCGGACGCGCTGTCACCCGGTCAGTCACTGCTGCACGACGGGCTGGCCGTCCGGTGGCCGGACGTCGCGGCAGGCGCGCCAGACAACGTCGTGGCCGACGGGCAGACGGTGGCGGTCACCGGCAGCGGCACTATCCTGGGCGTCGTTGGGGCGTCCGCCTACGGCGACACAAGCGGCACCCTCACCGTGCACTACGGCGACGGGTCGTCGGGCAGCCGGAGCCTCTCGTTCGGCAACTGGGTTGATAGCGCTCCCGTGGCGGGAACGGACACGCTCGCGACGACCGGCGGCTGGAACCCCGCGGGCACGATCCCGGTGCGCCTGTTCTACGCCGCGGTCCCGCTGACGGCGGGCAAGCGAGTCGTCTCGGTGACCCTGCCGGCGGTCGGCGCGCAGGTGGGCGCGGGCGATCCGGCCATGCACATCTTCAGCCTGACGGTCGGCTCGCCCGGCATGGAGGCGGCCGGCGCGCCTGGCGCCGCCTCCTACTACGACGAGGGCCGCAAGGACTGCGTGGGCACCGCCGCGGGCGACGGCTCGAAGGCCTGGTACACGATCGCCGACGGCATCTTGTCTGACGTGTACGCCCCGACGATCGACAACACCGACGTCAAGAGCCTCGCCCCCGTCGTCACCGGGCCCGGCTTCACCGCCTTGCAGCCCAGGGACATGAGCTACACGGTGGCGGCGCTCGACGGCACCGGGATGGCCTGCCAGATCACCGCGCACGATGCCGCCCACCACTTCAACGTGGTCACCGACGTGATCACCGACCCGTCCACCGAGGCTGTCGTCGTGCGCTACACGCTCGTCGCGCTGCCTGGCGCGCCCGGCGGCCTGCACCTGTACCTCGCCTTTAATCCATTGCTTAACGGGCACGGCGGCGGTGGCAGCAGCAACGCAGGCGGCGAGTCGGCGGCGGTCGCCTCGACATCACGCGGCCCGGTCCCGCTCGCGTACTCGACGGACTCGTTCACTGCGGCGGTCAACCGTTCCTACGCCACGCCGATCTACGCGGCGCTGGCGGCCTCGCAGCCCTTCAACCAGGTCGAGACGGGATTCGAGGGCACCGCCAGCGACGGGGTCACCGAGCTGGACAACGCGGGCACGCTCACCACCGCCGTCGAGCAGGGCGGGGCGCCAGACGCCAGCGACGGCAACGTGACGCAGACGGTGGGACTACGCGGCGACAGCGCGACGGTGGCGCTCGGGCTCGGTCCCTCGGAGCACTCGGCGCTTGGTGCCGCCCTGACCGCCTCCGCCCGGCCGTGGGACACCACCTACGCGGCCTACCAGGCCGGCTGGCAGGCCTACGACGCGCACCTGAGGCCGCCGTCGTCGTTCGGACGCCAGAAGGTAACCCCGGCGGAAGAGAAGGCCTACTACCTCAGCGCGAACGTGATCAAGGCCAGCACGGACAAGACCTTCCTTGGCGCGAGCGCCGCCTCGCTGGCCAGCCCGTGGGGCCAGGCGGTGCCGGCCGGACAGCCGGCCAGCAACGGTCTCGCGCCGTACTTCGGCTCCTACCGCGAGGTCTTCCCGCGTGACGCCTACGAGACGTTCACCGGGTTCCTGACCGACGGCGACCTGACCACCGCGCGGCAGATGGTGCGCTACTGGTTCGACGACATGCAACTGCCCAACGGGTCGTTCCCGCGCAACGGGCTGCTGAACGGCAAGGCCGCGCCGGATACCGGAGGGCTGCAGCTTGACGAGACGGCCGACCCGATCCTGGCCGCCTGGCAGGCCGGCCTGGCCTCGGACTCGTCCCTGTACTCCAGCCACATCAGGCCCGCCGCCGACTTCCTGGTGGCCAACGGACCGGCCGACGGCGTGGAGCGGTGGGAGGAGCAGTCCGGCTTCTCCCCGTCCACTATGGCCGACGAGGTGGCGGGGCTCGTCGCCGCGGCGGCGATCGCCCGCGTGCAGGGGGACGCGGCCTCCGCGCGGCTGTTCCTCGCCACCGCCGACAACTTCCGCGCCCTGATCCTGAAGACGACGGTCACCAGCGACGGGCCGCTGTCATCGCAGCCGTACTTCATCAGGCTCAGCAAGAACGGCGACCCCAACTCCGCCTACGACTACACCGTCGGCAACGGCGACCCGACAAGCTATGACCAGCGCGCCGTCGTCGACCAGGGCTTCCTTGAGGTGACCCGGCTCGGCGAGCTGCCGGCCAGCAGCCCGCTTGTCGCCAACTCGCTCGCCGTCGCCGCCGCTGCCATCGACACGCCGATCGCGACAGGTACCGGCGTCCTGCGCTACAACGGCGACGGCTACGGCGACTGCGAGCAGCCTGTCTACAACGACTGCTCGGCCACCGGCGAGCCGTGGGCCACCGGCGACGAGGGCACCGGCCACCCCTGGCCGGTGCTGAGCGGAGAGAACGGCGAGCAGGCGGTCCTGGCCGGCGACAGCGCGCGTGCCATCAGCGACCTGGACTTCATGCTGGCCTCGGCCTCCGGCGTCGGCCTGGTCCCCGAGCAGGTCTGGAACTATCCCGACGTGCCCGCCTCCCCGTACGGCTCGGACCCGACGACCGCCTCGATCGGCTTCACCAACGGCCAGGCCGACGGGTCGGCCGCCCCGCTGACCTGGGCACAGGCCCAGCTGCTCCGGCTGATCGCCGACATGACCGCCGGGTCGCTCGTCGAGCAGCCGTCCATCGTCGCCGACCGCTACACCGCGGCGGGCGGACGGAGTACGCCACCATCGACAGCGCCGCTGCAGGTCAGCGCGCCGGTCTCCGTCGCGGGCGGCAACGTCCCCGCGAACACGACCCGGCCAGGCGTGACCGTTGACGCCGCGACGACAACGGTCACGGGAACCACGGCCGCGGGCGCGACGGTGGACATCGCGATCACCGGGGCCGCGGCCGGTGCCGCCGCGCCCGCCACCACGATCACGACCGTCACGGCGGACTCGAGCGGCTCCTTCAGCGCTCCGGTGAGCCTCGAGCCGGGCACGAACTCGGTCGAGGTCGCCGTGACGGCCCCCGGCGCTACCAGCGAGGCGATCTTCACCGTCGATGACCTGTACGTGCCGGGGACGGTCGTGCTGAACGCCACCGCCGCGCCCGGCGGCGGCAATGGCCCCGGCACGTACGCCTACCCGACCGCGACGAACTCCGATGGCACGCCGGTATTCGCCCCGGGCTCGTTCCGGCTTAACGGCCTCACGGTGACCAACTCAGGGTCCACCGTCACGTTCCAGGTCGGCATCGCCAACCTGCAGTCCACCTTCGGATCACTGCTCGGCGCGCAGCTCATTGACCTGTACATCCACGCCCCGTCAGGCAGCGTCCCGGCGGGGCAGGTCCAGTCGACCGCGGCGGCGGGCGCGTTCAACTACTCGCTCGCCTCAGGCAGCGCCTGGAATCAGCTCATCGAGGTCGACGGGTTCGGCACCGACGACTGGGTCACGCCAGCGACCGTGACCGCGGGGCTGGGCGACTCCTCGTCGCTAGGCACGCCGCAGCTGTCGGTCGCGCAGCTGAGCCCGGCCGCCGACGGCGACACGCCGGGGATCGTCACGATCACCGTGCCGACGTCGGCGCTCGGGACCCCTGGGCCGGGGTGGACGTTCACCATCGCGCTGACCGGCCAGGACGGCTTCGGCACCGACGACGCCCGCGCGTTCACCGCCACCCCGGGCGCCTACACGTTCGGCGTCTGCTCGGCCGCCGTCGCCGGCCAGGCCTCGCCTCCCGCCATCTGCTCAGACAGCCCGTCCGCCGTCCCGTACGTCATGGACACGATCCCGCCGTCCGGGGTGAGCGTGCAAACGGAGCTCGATCCCACCATCAATACCTCCGGTGTCCAGCTCCAGGGCGTCACCGTCCCCAGCTCTTGATCCAGAACGCGTGCGGGCCAGCCGATGCTGGCTCGCACCGTCGTGCCCATTTGCCAGACGTTGCCATCCTGCCGTCGGTCATCATGCCTTGAAGCTGGCAACGGCTTGCCATCTAGATTCGAATGCTGATACAGTACCGAGTAGCTTGCGAACTGATGTACCCGTAACGTACTCTTCCGGCATGCCGTCACTCAGACACGACGGGCTCGTCGAGCTCATCCGCCAGCACCCCCCGTTGGCCCTGGATCTGGTGCGCCTCGCGGACGCATACCCGATCCCGGACGACGTGGCGGCAGTGCTGGGGTCGGAAGACATGACCGACGTCGCTCCCGTCGCCGCAGAAGGAACGCCAGCGGCCCAGCCGCGCAAGTACACAGCAGACTCAGTCGTCATCGCAGCCGACCCAAACACCGGTAGACGGCTCCTGGCCGTCGTCGTCGAGCCGCAGGGAAAGGCCACCGCCGACAAGGACATCAGCTGGCCGGTCTACGTGTCCACCGCCCGCAAGGCCAACAAGTGCCCCAGGTCAGCGCTAATCGTGCTGTGCTGGAATGTAGCGGAGGCCCGCAAGTGCCGTCGCACCATCATGGTCGGGCCACGCGACTTCAACCTGAACCCCGATGTCATTGACCGCACGCATGCCCCCAACCTGGGCAAGGCAGGCCCCTACATGGTGCTGTGCTTCGCCGTCCTTCGGGCAGTCAACATGAGGACCGACGAAGGCCGGCAGCAGGTCTTGTCGGCCATTGTGAACACCGGCGCTGCCGGAGCTAATCACAGGTACCTAAGGAAGCTTATGCTGGGGATAGCGCCCAACGCCGCGTCCCGCCAGCGACTGGAGGAACTGATGGCAACCACGTTCAAGCGTGACTTCATCGACGACCTTGAGGACGCAGCCGAGGCTCGGGGCCTAGCGCGAGGTCAGGCCCGTGGCGAGGCGCGAGGTCAGGCCCGTGGCGAGGCCCTGAGCATCCTCAGGCTCATGGACGCCCGTGGCCTCAACCTGACCGAGGGGCAACGCAAGCAGGTCGTGGACTGTGCCGACGTTACCCAGCTCGGCCTTTGGTTCGACCGGGCGATTGCGGCGACGACCGCCGACGAGGTGTTCGGGTCCTAGCATTGCCATCCGGTGGGGCGCGGCCTCGCCCCGCCGGGCCGCCTCACCGGGCGTCTTTCAGCGGGCCGAGGCCGCGAACGCCCTCGGGGGTAGCGAGGCAGATCATCCGCACCGGCGCCGTGTACTCGGTGATGCCCCACGCGAGTACCTGAAGCCATTGCCGGTCGGCGATCGTCAGCTCCAGCGGGCCGTCCCGGCAGATAACCAGGACGAAGGACAGGTCATTGCCGCCCTCGAGGCCGTAGAAGTGCCGCAGCAGGTGGAACGGGACCTCGGCATCCTCCTCGTCGGGCATCTCGGGCATGTCGTCAAGAGGCACGACCACCGGAGCTTGCGTGCCGTCGGAGTAGAAGAACAGGAGCCACAAGGCGCGCTCGCGGCGCGCCTCGGCCTCGATGAGCTCATCGACGCGGGCGAGAACGTCCGCGTCGGTGATGACGGGAATGTTGGCTAGCTGATGGGCGAACGTCGCGCCACGAGAGGATTTCATGACTGGCAGTATCGCGATGGGTACCGACATTCCAGCGTTACCGCAGCTCCGAGCGGATGGCTGCTAGCCGACGGTCTCCGCGCTGTCTGGCACCGCCGGGCCGACGGCCGCCGGACGGCGGGCTGACAGCGCGAGGAAGGCGGCGACGGCGGCGGTGCACACGCATAGGGCGATGGAGCTGAAGCCCAGCGCCACCCGCAGGCCGAGGGCCGCGCCGAGGAAGCCGACGGTGAACCCGCTGCCGATCCGCAACCCGTTGGCGGCCATCCCGTAGACGCCGACCACCTGGCCGCGCTTCTCCCGCGGAGCCAGCAACTGCACGACGGTCTGGGTGATCGACAGGGCCGCCAGGTTGGCGACGCCACCGATGACGAGCAGCACCGACGCGATCAGGTACTGATGGCTGAACGCGAACACCGCTGAGGTCCCGCCGTAGATCGCGGTGGACCAGACCGCCGCCTTGACCGACAGCTTGATCTTTCCTGTGCCCTCAAGGAGGAACCCGCCCAGTACGCCACCCAGGCCGTTGGCGAACAGCAGTACGGTATAGGCGGTGGTGGAGGAGATCCCGCCCATGCTGCCCGCGATCGCGGGCATGGCCGTCTGCATCGCGGTGCCAACGAAGAACGCCCCGAGGCCCGCCAGCACGATCATCGCGACGAGCACCCGGTCCCTGCCGACCTCGCGCAGCACCTTCAGCGAGCCGAGCGCACCGACCCGCGTCTTGGCGACGATCCCGCCGCGGCTGTGGCCGGTGTACTTCGTGCGCGCCATGAGGATGGTCAGCGGCAGGTAGATCGCCATGTTCGCGAAGATGCCCTTGGTCGGCCCGAGCCCGACCAAAAGCGCCGACCCGACCACGGGGCCGAGCAGGATGCCCAGCGACCGCGCCGTCGAGTTGAGCCGAATCGCACTGGGCAGCTCGGCCGGGCCCACGAAGTCCTCGAGCATCAGCTGCTCGGCGGGTCCCCAGATGGCCCCGGCCGTTCCGTGCAAAATAAGCAGGACGCAGGCGTTCCACACCCGCAGCTGGCCGGTGAGGAACAAGATGCCCCAGCACGCGGACACGGTCATGAACAGTGCCTGCGCGCCCTGGATGAGCTTGCGGCAGTCATGCCGGTCGGCGAGCGCGCCGAAGTACGGCGACAGCACCAGGAACGGCAGCCAGTGGCTGATCACCTCAAAGCCGGTCAGCGCGGGGGAGTGGAACTTCTGCCACAGCACCCAGTAGGTGATGACGTGCTCGACGTTGTCCGCCATCATCGACAGCATGCCGCCGGGCAGGTACACCCGGCAGGTTGGGTTGCGCAGCGCGGCGAACCTGGCGGGCTGCCCAGCCCCGCTGCCCGTGGCGGCCAGCGGCTCCGCGTCCACATCGGGAATGTGGGTGGGCACGCCACAGGCAAGGCACATGCGAGGCTCCTCCGGGTCACTGCTGGCGTGGGCGACCCCTTGCCCCGCACAGGCGTGCGCGCAGCGCACGCACCTGGCATAGGTTACTGAATCTTGCTAAATATTCCCATTGGGCCGGTCAGTCGTCCGGTCCGGCCATGCTCCGGTAGACCGTGATGAGCGCGCTCTTCTGGTCCTCGGTCAGCCGCGGGTCGGCCGCGATCGCCCGCTCGGTGTCAGGGACGTCGTCGCCCGGTCCGGCCTTCAGCCCGTCCCCGGCTATCGCGTCGATGAGGCCCGCCTGGGCCAGCAGTGTCTCGGCCGACAGGTTGAGGGCATCGGAGATCGCCCTGAGCGCCCGGATCGACGGCTGGTGCAGGCCACGCTCGACCTGGCTGAGATACGGATTGGACAGGCTGGCCCGCTCAGCGAGCTGGCGCAGCGAGAGGTTGGCTCGCTGGCGCTGCTCGCGGATGTAGGCGCCGAGCGCCTCCCGCTGCGCCTCCCACCTGTCCGTCATGGCCGCCTCCCCTCGGGTACGTGCGCTAACTATAGTGCGCGGCGGTGCCAGGAACCTTCCTGGCACCGCCGCGCCGCGTGGGTGCTTGATGCGGGATCACTCGGCTGGCGTGGCATCCCCGGCCGCGCCCTGGGCGTCCCCGGCCTCAGCGCTGGCCTCGGATCCGGCCTCCGACTCGGTGCTGGCCTCGGCCTTGGCCCCACCGGGGCGCAGCGCGGCGGTGGCCTTCACGATCTCCTCGGCGAACTTCCGCTGCTCGGCCAGCAGCTGCCCGGCGAAGTCGTAGGCTCCGGAGATCACCGCCTCGGGCTTGGGCAGCCGGTCGGCGAACGGGACGCTCAGGTGGGCTGGGGCGGACGGGAGCTTCGAGGTGGCGGACGACACGGCCTCGACGATGTTCTTGACCGCCTCGAGCGTGGTCTGCTGGCCCTTGCGAAGGGCGGTGATGACCTGCTCCTGCAGTTCCTCGGTGGTGGGGACCTTCGTGTTCATGGGGTTTCCTCCTCGCGGCGAATCTCGCGTGACACTGCTAACTATATCAAGCGCGATAGCTATGTCAAGCAAGCTGCTTGGCATAGCTAGCAGATGGTCGCGGACCAGGCGGAACCACGCGGCGACGCACCGCTATAGTGAGGCACGACATTTTGATGGGAGACGCCCGTGGTCGAGCTCAAGACAGCCGGGGAGATCGAGGCGATCCGCGCTGCGGGGAGGGTGGTCGCGCAGGTACTGAGCACCGCTCGTGCCCACGCCGCGCCTGGGGTCCCCCTGAAGGAGCTTGACGAGGCGGCCCGCGAGGTCCTGCGGAAGGCCGGCGCAACCTCGCCGTTCCTCGACTACAAGCCCCGGTTCGCGCCGATACCCTACCCGGCGGTCATCTGCACCTCCGTCAACGACGCGGCCCTGCACGGCATCCCCGGCGGCTACCAGCTGCAGGCCGGCGACCTGCTGTCGGTCGACGCGGGAGCAACCCTCGAGGGGTGGGTGGCCGACGCCGCGATCTCCTTCACCATCGGAACCGGGTCAGCCGAGGACACGCGGCTCATCGAGACCTGCGAGGCCGCGCTGGCGGCGGGCATCGCGGCGGCCGTGCCCGGCGGCCGCCTCGGCGACATCTCCGCGGCCATCGGGGCCATCGGGCACCAGGGCGGCTACGGAATCTCGACGCAGCTCGGTGGCCATGGCGTGGGCCGGACCATGCACGAGGACCCGCACATCCCCAACGACGGCAAGGCCAAGAAGGGCATGAAGCTCGTCGAGGGCCTGGTCATCGCGATCGAGCCATGGTTCATGGCGGGCGGCGACGACGCCTGCTATGCCGACGAGGACGGCTGGACCATCCGCACCGGCGACGGCAGCCGCGCTGCCCACGTCGAGCACACGATCGCCATCACCTCCGACGGCCCCGTCATCATGACCCGGCCCTGACCGCCTCAGGCCGCTTGCCGGTCGCGGATCTTTCGCCGCAAGCCACGCTAAGGTCGGCTGGTGACACAGGACTGGGGCAATTTCGCCGCCATCACCGGGACGGCGGCGGGGGCGCTGACCGGGCTGCTGTTCGTGGCGGTCTCGCTGAGCCGCGAGCGCATCGCCGCCCATACAGCGCTGCGCAGCGAGGCCGGGCAAACGCTGGTGCTCTTCATGCTCCCGCTGCTGCTGTCGGTGCTGCTGGTGCTTCCCGGAATTTCGACCACCGCGCTGGGCACCGGGCTGATCGTGCTCGCCATCCTGGCTGGGCTGATCATGATCCGCATCGCCCGCGTGAAGCACGGGAACCAGCCCGAGGGAGACAGCCTGGAGGACCGGCTGGCCCGGCTCCTGGACCGCGCCAGCCCCAACCTGGTCGTCTTGCTCCTCACGCTGATCGCGGGCTGCCTGCAACTGGCCGGGATCGATGGCCTGTACCTCGCCGCGGGGTCCAGCGTGCTCGCCCTGGTCGGGGGAGTCGTCAACGCCTGGCTTTTCCTGACCCGCTCCTGACCGGGCAAGGTCGGGCCGGACCGATCGTCGCGGTGGTGAACGACGCCGCCTCCATCGCGACTACTACTTCCCCCTGAGCCGGGTCACGGATTCCTGCTGGTCTCCAGGCTCCTGGTAATAGGACGGACCTCCCCGCAGCAGCGACACGATCGCCGCCAGCGCGGCCATGACCGCCGCCGCGATGAACACCACGACAAGCCCATGGTGGAAGGCGCCCGCGATCAGGTGAGGGAAGAACTCCTTGCCGGTCAGCAGGCTGGCGTGGCTCGCGGGCAGGCGGGCCAGCTCGCCCGACGGTGCGAGCATGACCTGGATCGGGTTGTAGCCAAGGAACGCCGCGAAGATCGTGGACACCGGAGGAAGCCCGGCCACCTGCCGGGCTAGGGCGGCCGGGACACCCTGAGCCGTCAGGCCCGCCAGGAGCGCACCGGGCAGCTGACTGCGCAGGCCGACGATAAGCAGCGAGAAGAAGACGCCGATCGACAGCGACATGCCCGCGTTCTGGAAGGTGGCTCGCATCCCCGAGGCCGCGCCTCGCTGGGCGGCCGGGACGGCGCTCATCATGGACGACGTGTTCGGGGCGGAGAACATGCCCTGGCCGATCCCGTTGAGCAGCACGAGCAGGGCGAAGGCCGGATAAGAGAAGTTGATGGGGAGCAGCAGCAGCCCCACGAAGCTGGCTCCGAACAGCAGCATGCCGGCGCTGGCGAAGCCGCGCGCACCGAACCGGTCAGAAAGCCGGCCGCTGACCGGCCCGGCGACCAGGAACCCGGCGGTAAGCGGGAGCAGGAAGATGCCGGCCCACAAAGGGGTGTCGGTGAAGTTGTAGCCATGCAGCGGGAGCCAGATGCCCTGCAGCCAGATGATCAGCATGAACTGCATGCCGCCCCGGGCGACCGCCGCCAGCAGGGCCGAGATGCTCCCGGCCGCGAAGGCCCGGATCCGGAACAGGCCCAGGCTGAACATGGGCTGGGCCGCTCGCGTCTCCACCACCGCGAAGACGGCGAGCAGCGCGCACCCGCCCGCGAGGCCACCGATGACCAGCGGGCTGCCCCAGCCCATCGACTGGTTGCCGTAGGGCTGGATGCCGTAGGTGATCGCCACCAGGATCAGGCTCAGTCCGCCTGCGAAGGTGACGTTGCCCCACCAGTCGATCCGGCCCGGGTTGCGGGTCGCGGTCTCGCGCAGGCTCCGGTAGGCCCAGACGGTCCCGAAGACGCCAAACGGGACGTTGACCCAGAACACGGTCCGCCAGTCCCAGGCCGCCAGCAGCCCGCCGGCGACCAGGCCGATGAACTGCCCAGACAGCCCGGCGATCTGGTTGACCCCGAGGGCCATGCCACGCTCGGTGGCCGGGAACGCGTCGGTCAAGATGGCGGCCGAGTTCGCCATGAGGATCGCCCCGCCGGTCGCCTGCACGAGTCGCCACCCGATGAGCCAGATCGCGCCGCCCCCGCCCCGCAAGGGGTCCAGCGACAGCAGGATCGACGACACCGTGAAGATCACGAACCCCAGGTTGTACATCCGGACCCGCCCGAACATGTCGCCCAGTCGGCCCACGGTAACCACCACCACCGCGGTGACCAGGATGTACCCCATGATCATCCAGAGCAGGTAGCTGATGTTGCCGGGCGCGAGGGGGTTCAGCCCGATGCCGCGGAAGATGGCCGGCATGGCGATGATGACGATAGAGCTATCCAAGACGGCCATGAAAGCGCCAAGCGAGGTATTCGACAGCGCGATCCACTTGTAGCCATCGGGGCGGGGAGCTGGAGGCTTCACCCCACTTTTTTACCGTGCCTAACGATTCGTCACCATCGGCTTGGAAGTGACGCGGGCAGCCCGAACCAGGGGAGCACGCTGGCCTCGAAGCGACTGGTGGCGCAGACGCGGTCACCGGCCAGGGTGACGGTGATGAGGCTCGTTCCTGGGTGGGGGCCGGACGGTGCCGCCGCGTACGCGCCGAACGCGGGCTGGCCGTTGGCCCGGGTCGGCATGAGGATCATCCTGCGGCCAGCGGCGAACACGCGAGACAAGAAGCCGGCCACCTGCTCACGGCCCTGGTACTCGAACGGGACCGGTGGCATCGACATGAACACGTCGTCGGTCAGCAGGGCCACCAGCGCGCTCATGTCGGCCGCCTCGTAAGCGCGGGTGAACCGGGCCACGATCGCGTCCTCTGCGGCCGAACAAGAAGCAGGCGGCGGCTCGCGGCCGGCGACCGCCGGCCGGCTGCGTTCCAGGCTGGCCCGCGCCCGCTTGAGCGCGCTGTTGACCGAGTCGATGCTGACCTCAAGCAGGCCGGCCACCTCGCTCGCGCGGAAGCCGAGGACATCCCGCAAGATGAGGACGGCCAGCTGGCGGGGCGCCAGCACTTGAAGGGCGGCCACGAACGCCAGGGAAATGGACTCGGACTGCTCGTAGCGCGCCTCGGGGCCGGGTGGCATGCTCCTCATCGGGTCGAGGAGGGCATCGGGGAACGGCTCCAGCCACACGGCCTCACCCAGCCGGGTCGGCTCGGGGGGCGTGACCCCGGGGACGCTCCACTCCCTCGCGGGCCGCCGCCGAGCGGTGCGAAGCACGTTGAGGCACCGGTTGGTGGCGATCCGGTAGAGCCATGTCCGCGGGGAGGAGCGTTCCTCGAACCCGGCCAGGCCCTGCCACGCGGCTAGCAGCGTGTCCTGGACCGCGTCCTCGGCGTCCTGCAGGGATCCGAGCATGCGGTAACAATGCACCTGCAGCTCGCGGCGGTGCTGCTCGGCCAGCTCGCGGAACGCCTCGCCGTCCCCGGCCCGCGCCCTCGCGATGAGATCCTCCGCCACCAGCTCGACCATAGTGCCGTCCTCTTCCCGTGTCTTGGGTTCCTCCCTGGACCGACACCAACGGAGAGCCAAACTGGGCGCCCGGTGGCCGCCCAGTTTCCCGGCGTCATGGGTTCTGCCCGGTTGATAGCTGACAGGCGCTAGCCAAGAAGGAGAACCGGCATGGGAAAGCTGATCGTGAGCGAGAACGTAAGCCTCGACGGTGTCATCCAGGACCCCTCGGGCGAGGAGGGCTTCGAGCATGGCGGCTGGTTCCGCCAGTTCGGGGGCGCGGACTTGCCGGAGTGGGGCAAGGTCGAGCTCGCTGAGGCGCAGCGCGCCGACGCTCTGCTGCTCGGCCGGCGCAGCGACCAGTGGTTCGCCGACCGGTGGCTCTCCCGCTCCGATGAGTGGGCCAACCGGCTCAACAGCATGCCCAAGTACGTCGTGTCCGCGTCCCTCGACAAGCCGAAGTGGACCACGTCCGGCGACGCGACCGTCCTGCGTGGCGACGTGGCCGGTGAGGTGACGGGGCTGAAGCAGTCGACCCCCGGGGACATCATCGTCTATGCCAGCGGCACGCTGGTGCACGCGCTGCTGGAGCATGACCTCGTCGATGAGGTCCGGCTGACGGTCTTCCCGGTCATCCTCGGCGATGGCGGCCGCCTCTTCGGCCCGTCCGCCGGCAAGATGCCCCTGCGCCTCGTCAGCACTCGCATGATCGGCGAGAACCTCGCCTACCTCACCTACGAGCGTTCCGGCCGAGCCAGCTGACCCGCCAGGCGACGGCGTCGCCCGCCCCAGCACAAGGTCGTAGCGGTTCATTTAACCTTCAAGCATCGGCTACCTGTCGCTCCCTGGCCGGACAACGCTGTCGCCGAGGATTGGGCTAATCGTTAGCCGGTACAGCGCGTCACGGCGCTCGCATCGCCGGCCAGCCGAAAGGATCTTGATGACTGACGCAGTCACGCCCGACAGCGGGAGCGGCTTCAGCCGGCGGCGCCTGCTGGGCGGTGCCGCCGCCGCAGGCGGAATCGCGGCGGCCTCGCTCGCGCTGCCGCCCAACGTGCGGAAGGCACTGGCCTCGCCACTGCCATCCCCGCGCCGCCTCAGCGACATTAAGCACGTCGTGATGCTGATGCAGGAGAACCGCAGCTTCGACCACTACTACGGGACGCTGTCGGGCGTCCGCGGCTTCGGCGACCCGCGCGCGGCGCGGCTGCCGAACGGCCGCCCGGTCTTCTACCAGCCGGACCCGTCCAACCCCGACGGTTACCTGCTGCCGTACCGGCTCGACACCACCAACAGCGCCGCCCAGGCGGTTCCGTCGCTCAGCCACGACTGGGGGCCCCAGCACTCGGCCCTGGACGGCGGCAAGATGGACAACTGGGTGCCTGCCCACATTGCCGCCGATGGCGCGGCCAACGGCCCGTACACGATGGGGTACTACACCCGCGAGGACATCCCGTTCCAGTACGCCCTGGCCGACGCGTTCACCCTCTTCGACAACTACTTCTGCTCGGTGATCGGCCCGACCGGGCCGAACCGCGACATGTGGCTCAGCGGCACGATCGACCCCAACGGCCTGGCCGGCGGTCCCTCCCTGACCACCAGCGGGCCGGTCAACGAGTTCACCTGGACCACCTACCCCGAGCGTCTCGAGGCCGCTGGGATCAGCTGGAAGTTCTACCACGAGGCGGACACCGCGACGGGGCTGCCGACGCTCCAGCACTTCACCCAGTACGACACCGCCCAGCCCGGCAACCCGCTGTACGACAAGGCCATGGCGAACTCGCCCGTCGGCAGCTTCGAGTACGACGTGGCCAACGACCAGCTTCCGACGGTCAGCTGGCTGCTGCCGCCCGCGGGGTTCGACGAGCACCCGAACGCATCGCCGGCCGCCGGGGCCACCTACGTGGCGGCCAAGATCGACGCGATCGCGGCCAACCCCGAGGTGTGGGCCAAGACCGTGTTCATCTTGTCCTACGACGAGAACGACGGCTTCTTCGACCACGTCATCCCGCCGATCCCGCCCGCTGGCACGCCGGACGAGTACGTCACGCTGACGTCCAAGACCGGCACACCTGGCGGCGACCTTCCGGTCGGGCTGGGCTACCGGGTGCCCTGCGTCATCGTGTCGCCGTGGACGGTCGGCGGCTGGGTCTGCACCGAGCTGTCCGACCACACCTCGCAGCTGCGCTTCCTTGAGCTGATCACTGGCATCAAGGAGACCAACATCAGCCAGTGGCGCCGGGAGACGGTGGGCGACCTGACCTCGGCGTTCCGATTCGGCCAGCCGGACTACAACCCGCCGAAGCTCCCGGACACCCAGGGCCAGTACAACCTGTCCCAGTACGAGATCAGCCAGTTCCCGCTGCCCCCGCAGCCGACGACGAGCCAGCAGATGCCCCGTCAGGAGCCGGGCCGCCGCCCGCAGGTTCCCTAGCCGGCCGCGCCGGGTGCCCGCGGACGGGCATGCGGGCGCCGGGAACGCGGCCCGCGCCGATCAGCTGTGGTCGGCGCGGGCCGCGCTGCGTGGCCCCGGGGTCAGCCGGTAACGGCGACGGTGCCGTAGACGGTCTGGGTGAACTCGTTGCCGCTGGTGGTCAGGCCCAGCTCAACGTCGATCTCCCAGGTGCCCGAGGCGGGGCTGGCGGTGGTGAGCGTGACCGTGCCGGGTGACGTGCCGGTGGCATCGGGCGTGGCCCCGCTGGCGGCGACGGTGCCGGCCGGGCTTACGAGGTAGTACCTGATGGTGTTGTCCGGGCTGACGTCAGCCACGGCGAAGCTCGCCGTCAGCTGCGAGGCCCCGGCCGGGACGTCGATGTTGTAGGTGCTGACCTGCCCGACGCTCGCTCCGCCCTGGCTCCGGCCGACCGTGCTGGTGATCAGCGTCTGGAACGACCCTCCGGCCGAGGGAATGAGGGTGCGGCGCGCTACCGGCACCGACGCGACCGTGGTCGCGGGCGGCGCCACGGCACGACCATGAGCCGACGCGGTGAACTGCACCGACTCGGGATGGTCGCCCGGGCTGACCGGGAAGGCCACCCGCAGCGGCACCGAGGCACTCTGGTGCGCTGGGATGACCACCGGGCTGGACGCGGGCGTGGTGATCCAGTCCTGGCCCGACACCTTAAACGACAGCGGGCCGGTGTAGGTACCTGGGGCGACCGGCGGCAGCGAGAGATCCTGGTCGACGCCGCCCCACGTGATCTGCGCTGTCCATCGGCCCGGCGCGGGGGCCGAGACCTCGATGTGCTGGGTGTTCGGGATCGTGCCGGCCCGCCGGGCCGTCGCCAGGCTTCCGTCGTCGTAGGACTGCTGCGTGAGCGCGCCGCTCGGGTTGAACAGCTCGATCGACAGCCTGTTGCTGTTCGTCGCATCGGGCCAGATCATGTCCAGGTCCAGCCGGCCCAGATGCGGCGGGACGGTGAAGGTGATCGGGCTGGCCGCCATGGCGCCTGCCTCCGGCACTGGCAGGCTCGGGTCGGGAGCGCTGACGTTCTCCGTGACGACCTTGCCGAGCTGGAACTCCGGGCCGATCTGCCGGTAGCTGCCGGCCACCCTGACCGGCGAATCGCTGGTGTTGTACAGGCTGACGCTCGGGCGGGACACGCTCCCGCCAGTGCCTGCCAGGTCCAGCTGCGACGGCGAGGCGACCAGGCCGGTGGAGCCGTTGCCGTCGCGCAGCGTCGTGCCCGGCATCTGCTGCGCGGCCTTGACGGCGGCGTAGACGTCGAGCAGCCCCGACCCCTGCTGATCGGCGGGCGAGTCAATGTCGGTCGCGGTGCCGGTCAGGATCTCCTTGACCTGCGCCGGCGTGGGGCTGGCGTCGTTGTGGGTGTCCCGGTAGGCCTGGATCACGTCAGCCGCGGCGCCGGCGATCAGCGGCGCCGACTCGCTGGTCCCGCGCATCGACTCGGTCGGGTAGTTCGCCGGGCAGCCGCCTGAGCCGTCCGCGCAGGCCGCCTCGGTGCCGTACCAGCCCGGGGCGGACAGGTCGACCAGCCTATTGGTGGGGGCCGTGCCACCCGAGGACAGTGCGGCCATGTTGTTGGACACGTAGCTCTGGTAGCCGTCGTCCATGGCCACCAGGCGCAGGTTGTCCACGGCGGCCGCTGCGATCACGTTCGGGTCTGAGGCTGGCGCGTTGACCGTGCCCGAATCGCCTTGGTCGCCCGAGGAGACGATGACGGTCACGCCCGCGGCGACCGCCGCATTGTCGACTGACTCGAAGTACGTCGCGTCCGCGGTGCCGGGCAGGTACGGGACGCCGAAGGACTCGGAGATGACGCTCGCGCCGTCGGTGGAGACCGCGTTGTCCGCGCCCGAGACGACCTGCGCCAGGGTCTGCGTCGACGGGTCGTACGGCGTGTTGGACAGGTCGACGAGGGAGGCGCCGGGCGCGTCGCCCTTGATGTCGAACGTGCAGCCCGGGGGGATCGGGACGGTCGCGTTCGGCAGCGCCCCCGAGTACTGGTAAGTGACCGTTCCCTGCGCGGCGATGGACGAGGCATCGCCGTAGAACTCGTCGTTGCTGTCGTTTGCGGTGTAGGACGGAGCATCGATGACGACAGGCGACCCGTCCGGCCGGAAGAAGTTGGGGTTGCCCGCCAGCTCGTTCATGCCTTCGTTAGCGACCACGACACCAGCGCCGGTGGCGATGGAGTTAGCCTCGTCCGGGGCGCTCGGGTTGCCGTTCGAGGCGTGGATGTCGGCGTCCGCCTCGCCCTCCTGCAGCGGCTTGCCCGGCCCGGCCGGGTTGAACGGGCAGGCATCGGAACCCGAGTTGCTGGTCTTCAGCACGTGCGCCACCCTCGGCACCGGCAGTGGAGTGGCCGGTCCGACCTGGATCTGCGGGTCCGGGATGACCTCCGCGACCGCCGGGTTGCCGCGCAGCGCACTGACCTCCGCGGCGGACAGCGTGGCCGCTACGGAGCTGGGCTCGGTGACCTGCAGCACGCCCGTGCCACCGCTGGACCGGATGCTTGAGACGATAGATGCCTGATCCGAGAGCGCGTCCGCCTTCAGCGTGCTGGCCTGCGTCCGCAGGTTCAGCCCGGCATGCTGGCTCTTCAGCACCACGATGACCGCGCCGCCGCCTGCCGCGCCATCTGGTGCGGCCGCCAGCGGCGCGGGACCGGCGGCCTGAGCCAGAGCCGGCGCCAGGCCGGTGCCGCCGAGTACGGCCAGCGCTGCGGCCGTCGTGAAGCCCGCTCTCAACCAGGGGTGGAGACTCCCAGGTCCTCGCACGTGCATTTCTGCTCCGTTCTGGCAAGTGCTGGGCTCGGCGTCCGGATCCGGGGAATGCGGTAGCGGAAGTCCAGTGGGGGAGGTTAGTTCAGCAAAACAAATATCCGTCAGTCGCATAAGGCCGTCAAGTGTTATCAATGCCGTTTTCGGTCGCAACTGGGTAGATATGCGATTTGCCGTGCTCATCGGCGGGACTCGCATGCGGCCTTAGTTACGTGAACGGGCCCTGCGCGCCGCATGGCGAGCAGGGCCCGTTCACTGGGACATGCCGAGTTACCGCAAGGTGATCAGCCCCAACGGCACGCGGATCATCATCGCTGGCTTACTTCCGTCGGGCCAGTGGTGTCATCGGCGGTCCAGGGCTGATCCTCCGCCCCGGGGCCGTCGAGCGCCTCCACGGCATCGGCGGCCATGCCCGCCGTCGGCTCGGTCCCGGCCGATGGCCAGGTGCGCAGCTCCACCTGGGGGATGAGCCAGGTCGCCAGGAACGCGAGCGCGGCGATCGGGACCGCGACCAGGAAGACCGTCTGGATGGACTCGGCGTACCCAGCCACGAAGCCGTGGTGGATCGCGGCGGGCAGGTGGCTCAGCGCCGCCGGGGTGGCGTCGGCCGCGCTGAAGCCCGTGGGCAGGGCGAGCCCGTGCAGGTGGCTGGCCAGGTTGCTGATGAGGATGTTGGAGAAGATCGCCCCGAAGATCGCCGTGCCGAACGAGCCGCCGATCGAGCGGAAGAACGTGGCACCCGAGGTCGCCACGCCGAGCTCACGGTGCGGGACGCCGTTCTGCGCGATGATCACGAGCACCTGCATGACGCCGCCGAGGCCGAGCCCGAGGACGAGCATCGACAGCGCGTCCTGCAGGGTCGATGACCCGGTGCCCATCAGCGACAGCAGGTACAGCCCGATGGCCATCGCCGCCGTGCCGGCGATCGGGAAGAACCTGTACCGGCCGGTCCTCGCGATGACCTGGCCGGAGGTGATCGAGACCAGCAGCAGGCCGGCCATCAGCGGCAGCAGGTACACCCCGGAGATCGTGGGCGAGATGCCCCGGACGACCTGGAAGAACGCGGGCAGGTAGGTAATCGCGCCGAACATCGCGAAGCCGACGATGAAGCCGACGATGCTGGTCAGCGAGAACGCCCGCAGCTTGAACAGGTGCAGCGGCAGGACCGGCTCCGCCGCTCGCCGCTCCACCAGCACGAACAGGCCGATCAGCGCCACGCCCGCGATGCCGAGGATGTAGATGGGGGTCGACGCCCACGGGTAGGTCGTGCCGCCCAGGCTGGTCAGCAAGATCAGCGCGGTCGCCGCGAGCGAAAGCACCGCGGTGCCGAGGTAGTCGATCGTGTGGTGCACCCGGCTGAGCGTGCCAGGGACCTGGCTGGCCACGACGGCCAGCGCGATCGCGCCGATCGGGATGTTGATGTAGAAGATCCAGCGCCAGGACAGGTCGTCCACGAAGACGCCGCCGAGCAGCGGGCCGATCACGCTGGACACGCCGAAGACCGCGCCGAATAGTCCCTGGTACTTGCCGCGCTCGCGGGGCGAGACGATATCGCCCACGATGGCCTGCGCGCCGACCATGAGGCCGCCACTGCCCAGGCCCTGCACCGCGCGGAACGCGATGAGCATGAACATGGACGAGCTGAGGCCGGAAAGCACCGAGCCGACCAGGAAGATGACGATCGAGGCCTGGAAGAAGATCTTCCGGCCGAACTGGTCGCCTAGCTTGCCCCACAGGGGAGTGGACACCGTGGTGGCCAGCAGGTAGGCGGTGATGACCCAGGCGATGTGTGATCCGCCCTGCAGGTCACCGACGATCGTCGGCAGTGCCGTGGACACGATCGTCTGGTCGAGGGCGGCGAGCAGCATGCCGAGCATGAGCGCGCCGATGATGAGCAGGATGCGACGGCGGCCCAGGCCCATCAGGGCGCCGTCGTCGGAAGCCTTCGCCGCCGGGACCCGAGGGTCCTCGGCGGGCTTGGGAGTCGTCATGAGAGGCTGTCCTTCTTGTCTGTCGTCTTGGTGACCTGCCGCAGCGGGCTGTTGTCCGGCAGCCCGTCGGCGAGCGCGCCGAATGCCTGGTCAATGAGCTGGCTGAGCTGGGCCGCGCCGCCTGAGCTGGCCCAGAAGGCCGTGCAGGCCCGGACCACGCCGATGGCCGTGGCCGCCAGCACCGCCGGATAGGGATCGGTGTCCGGACTGACCCCGAGGCGGGCGGCCAGCCCGTCGCCGATGGCCCGCTCGAGCACTGCCGTCTGCGCGGCGTGCGCCCCCCGCACGTGCGGGTCGCCCCGCGCTACCTTCATCCGGCGCAGCAGGTCGGCCGGGTCGCCGCCGAGTACCCTGAACTCCTCCGCGATCGTCTCCGCGTACTGCCGCATGACCGTCCGCAGCGCGGTCAGCGCCGGCTCTCCGGGGGCCTCGCTGGCGACCTGGTCCCGAAGCTTGCTGGCCCGGTCCGGGTCGCTGTCGCCGAAGAGGGCGGCCTCCTTGGAGGGGAAGTAGTTGAAGAAGGTGCGCGGCGACACGTCCGCCGCCAGGGCGATGTCCTCCACCGTCACGTTGGCTAGCCCGCGCTCGGCCACCAGGTCGAGCGCGACCCGGCGCAGCAGCCGGCGGGTGGCCAGCTTCTTGCGCTCCCGCAGCGAGGAGGGCTGCTCGGCTGGCCGAGCAGAGCCTGCTTGAGTAATCATGCGCTCACTGAAACCTTGCATTCCGTCTAAGGTTGCACTCACTGCATCCTTGCGCCACATGCAACGATAAGTCCCCGCGGCGTTATTCCCGGCCTGCTGGCTCCAGGAACGTGTGGTCTGCGTCACTCCGACGACGGCGAGGCCGCCTCAGCCGGGCAGGCTCCGCCGCCCGCGGCTGGGTAGTGCGGCTACTTGCCCTTTAACTAGGCAGAACGAGCAGTAAGCGCGGCCAGGACGGGAGCGTACATGCGGGCCTTGATGGCGCCGATGGTGTCGCCCGTTCTGCCCGTGTGCGCGGCGGCCACCTCGATCGCGGTGGCGCGCACGTCCTGCTCGTCGGCCGTACGGTCGACGATCCCGGCGGTCAGGGCATCGTGCCCGCCGTAGCGGCGGGCCGTGATCATGGCCTCGTGCGCGACCTGCGGCGCCAGCCGGGCCTGGATCAGGGCCGACATGCCCGGGGTGAAGGGCAGGCCGATGTCCGCCTCAGGCAGGCACCAGAAGCCCCGGTCGGCGCGCATCACCCGGAAGTCCTGGGCCAGGGTGAACATGGCGCCGGCCGCGAACGCGTGCCCCTGGACGGCCGCCACGGTGATCACGGGCAGCGCCAGCAGGCGGGCCAGCAGGGCCTGCACTGAGGCGATGTAGGCATCGCGGGTCGGCTCGTTGGCCTGCAGCCACACCAGGTCCAGGCCATTGGAGTAGAACTTGCCTGTCGCCGCCGTGACGAGGGCGCGAGGCCCCTCGGCCTTCTCGACCTCATCAAGGGCGGCGCCGACCGTGGCGACCCAGTCGGGATGGAACCGGTTCTCCCCGTCCCCGAGGTCGAGGACGAACACGTTCTCCTGCCGCTCCAGCGTGGGCATCCCGCGCTCCTCTCTACTAGGCGGTAACTTACGTGGGCCGCGGCTGGGCTGGCAAGCCGGGCTAGACAAGCCGGGCGAGCAGGGTCAAAACAGGGTGGGCGGCGTGGCCAGGACCGGCTCGGGCAGGGGCTCCACCTCGGGTACCCGCGCCCGGACATCATCGTGGAACCGGCGGGCCAGGTCGGGCGCGTCGACGTTATCGGGGGTGTGGATGAACACGGTCGGGGAGCGTTCCTCGCGCAGCCAGCTGGCGACTGTGTCGGCCCAGGGCTGCCACCCGGCGATCGTGCTCGCCTCGTCGTCTCGGCCGATGTAGCGGACGATCGGATGCGACGTGAGCGCCCGCGACCGACGGGGCAGGCGCGGCTTCTTCGCCCAGGCCTCCCGCTCGACGTCGCTGGCGGGTGGGGTGGCGAACAGCGCGGTGGTATCGAAGGTCACCCACTCGGCGCCGGTGGCGCCCAGGGTTGCCTCCAGCTGCTGCTCCCAGTGCGGGTCGGAGAAGAACGCCCGGTGCCGTACCTCGACGCAGGACCGGTACTCGCGCGGCAGGCGCCGCAGGAAGCCAGCCAGGATGCCCAGGTCGCCCGGGCCGAAGGACGGCGGCAACTGGATCCACAGCGCGTGGACGCGTGGTCCAAGCGGCCCGATCGCGGCCAGGAAGGCGCGCATTGGCTCGGTCACGTCACCGAGGCGGCGCTCGTGCGTCACCACCTTCGGCAGCTTGAGGATGAACCGGAAGTCCTCGGGCGTCTGCCCGGCCCACGACGCCGTCGTGCCCGGCTCTGGCGTCGCGTAGAAGGTGGTGTTGCCCTCGACGGCGTTGCACCAGGTCGCGTACGCGCGCAGGCGCTCCCGTGGTGACAGCCCGGCGGGCAGGTACCGGCCCTGCCAGGGCGCGTAGCTCCACATTGCGCAGCCAACGTGGAGCCTCATGCCCCCGAGAGTACCGAAGCCCCGGCGGTCCAGACACCGCTGTCACTGGCTGTCATCGGCGCCGGAGTTCATCCCAAGGGAGCCCGGCCTTCCGTGGGGCTTAGATCCTCGCCAGCCCGTTGGCATGCGGGTCACCCTCCACCAGGAGGATCCACGGGAACTCCCCCATTTCCGGGGTTGCGGGGCTGGCGTGCGGCCCCTGCATCTGCGCGTTCTGCGTGCCTCGGTTCATGTCTTCTCCTACTCCGGGCTGAGCCCTAGGTGCGCGGGGAACGGCGGGTAGTTGCTGTACCTCATGCGGGACGTGGCCTCTGTGCGCAGTTCCGTGCGCCGTTCACCGGTAGCCGACTCAAGCTCTGCGCACAGTTCCGCGTGCGTCATGTAGTCGGGCTTCCAGTGCCCTTTACTGTCCCTGCCGTAGTCCCCAATTCTGCCGATGGTTGCCATGTCAGTCCCTGCATGATCGGATGGTCGGACTGACGGGACGAAGCCTCGCCCCATCCCGCAGCCCGGTACCAGGCGGCGTAGTTCGAGGCTGCCCGACAACAGAGCAGGGGGTAAAGGAACTTGCCCGAACTTGCCAGGAAGTTAGAGTGCGTCGATCGCTTCGGAGATCCGTGATCTGGCCGCGTCCTGGTAGACCGCTAGGGATGCAAGCTTGTCGAAGGCCCGTGCGTAGAGAACCAACTCCCCTGGTGCGGTCACGTTGACCTGGGCCGACAGGAGCTCGACGCTGACTCGCTCATCATCGAAGACGGTGAAGGACTCCAGCGGCCAGACAGGCCGGTTCCTGGCGGTAAAGGGGATGATCCCAAGGGAGACCAGGGGAAGGTCGGTTGCCTCAAGCAGATAGCTGAGCTGCCCGGCCATGACGTGGGCATCCCCGATGGCCTGCCGCAGGACGGCCTCTTCAATCAAGGCCATGAACCTATGGTCGCCTGACTGCAGGAGGCGGTTCCGGTCCATCCGGGCCTCGACGGCCTCGTCCAGGTCGTCCGGGGTGCCATGGAACGCGCCGATCGTGCTCAGGAGTGCCCTCGAATAGCCAGGCGTCTGGAAGAACCCGGGGATGACCGCCGCGCAGTACGACTTGAACAGCCTCGTGCGCTCGAAGAGCGGGACGAATGACTCCTGCGCCCGGCGCATGCCCGTTAGCTGTAGCCGACGCCACTCGATATACATGGAGTCTGCCGCCCGTGACGCGGCTATGAGATCAGGGACTGTCCTGTCCGCGTTGCATCCCCGGCACCAGGTCCGGATGTCGTCCTCGCTGGGTGCCCGCGTGGCCGACTCGATCCGGGAGACCTTCGACTCATGCCAGCCAACCACGACGGCCAGGGCGCGGGCACTCAGGCGCGCGTCCAGGCGGATGTCCCTCAGTCTCTCGGCTAGCTGTTCCCTTGCGCGCTGGACACTGGAAGACGGTGATACGGCCATGGCTAGGCGGGCCAGTAGTCCGCGTGCGGTACTGCGCGCTCCCACACCCGCTCGAAGGCGTCCACGCAGGCCCTGACGACGTCGGGGGAGTCTGCAAGGTCATCGCCCAGGAACTCGCCGTTCCCGTCGAAGTAGCCAAACCGGACGAAGCGTTCATCAAGCACCCAGAAATCGCACAAGGGGACGAGCAGGCCGGGGGCCCGGTGCCGAGGAAGCCATCGCACCTGCTCGCCCGCGTCGACGTTCGGCATCGTGGACTCGTACTCGAAGCGAATGTAGTCGGCCAGAGGCTCGGAGACGACCCTTGCCCTGCGGAAGCTAACGCCCCTGGCGGTGTTCTCCCGGACGAGGTCGTACCACTCTCGCCCGGCAGGGGCCGGGACTGGCCTCCCGGCCTTCCACGCTAGGAACGCCGGATCAGACGGCGTGTAGGCGTCCCTGGTCTCCAGGTGTACCGCTGAGCGGGCCGTCGCCGCGATCAACTCGGTGAAGGGCGGCACCTTCGCCATGTAGCGCCTCCATGATGACGGCCCGCATGCGAGCCGGAAGCCTGACCAGGGACTCATTGTCCCCGACCGGGCTGTGCCTGGCGGCCTCGGCCAGTGTCTCAGGGTCGGTGACCGTCCACCCCTGGAAGATCAGGTCTCCGGTCGCGTCGTCGATGAAGACTGCCGGGCAGTTGATCCCGTTGGTGTTCGGATCGGTTCCGAGGAAGCGTAGCGTCATGTGTCCTTCTCCGTTCAGGCTTGCCCCTACTTGCCAGCCCTTCGAGCGTGACCGTCTGCCCTCACCCTCGTCAAGGCCCCTGGGCGGCTCCAGAGACGGCCCAGGACGGGGCTGCCACGGTCCAGACACCGCTGTCACTGGCTGTCATCGGCGCCAAGGGTTTGGGGTTGCCCTGCGTGGTAGTCGCTACGCATGGTGCGAAAAAAGACCGAAGGTAATGAAGAGCAGCGACGTACCGCGGCCCGGCAGGCACGCGAGGCCGGGTTCGAGCCAAGCGCGCTGCAGGAGACGACGGGGGCGTCTAAGCAGCGGTCCCACCAGCCCAGCCGCGAGCCGCACGACGAGAAGCAGGCGCTCGTGCACCAGGGCAAGCAGGGCTGGGAAGGCGTTGGGGCCGCGACTGTCCCGCCCGCGCGAGAGGCTCCGCGGTTCCCTGAGGCCAGCGACGACTACACGCCCGAGCACGAGCGGGTGTTCCAGGCCGTCGCGGAGGCGGAGACAGCCCGCGACGGCGAGGGTGCCTACCTCGACGAGGTCGCCCAGGGGGCGGGCCTGCCGCGACAGCGAGTCAGGGAGCTGGTGCATGACCTGAGCACGGTGCACGGCCTCGTCTCGGTGGTCCAAGGCGACCAGCCCGACCTGGGGCCGCGGTACATAGCCAAGCCGAGGATGTAGGACGCACGCGGTCGGCGACCCACCCGGCGGGTCGAAATCGGATGGGTGTGGCTCGTCTGGAGGGACGGGCTGACCTGGAGAGTTGATTGTTCGGCTGATGTCTGGACCGGGTGACGGGACCTCGCGAATGCGTAGCGCCGCGCTGTTGTCCTCTCGCTGTCCACTCTCCGCGAAATCCCGCCGTGAGTGGGCGGGTGCCCATTTAGGGTGGCCGCATGACCACGCTGCCGCCGCCTGGATCCGGCGGCACCGCCGGCGACCCGGTTCAGCACACGCACGCGCACCGTGAGGTCGCTGAGGGATTCGGTGCCGACGCCGACCGCTACGACCGGGCCCGTCCCAGCTACCCGGCCGGCCTCATCGACTGGATTCGCGCTGCCAGCCCCGGCCGGGACGTCCTGGACGTCGGCGCGGGGACCGGCATCGTCGCCCGCCTGTTCCAGGCCCGGGGCTGCACGGTGCTCGGCGTCGAGCCGGACCCCCGGATGGCCGACGCTGCTCGCTCCCGCGGCCTGGAGGTGGAGGTCGCGAAGATCGAGGACTGGGACCCGGCGGGCCGCCTCTTCGACGCGGCCGTCGCAGGCCAGGCCTGGCACTGGGTAGAGCCGGTCGGCGGGGCGGCCGCCCTCGCGAGGGCGCTGCGCCCCGGCGGCCGGGCAGTATTGTTCTGGAACGTGGCCCAGGCGGAGGACCAGGCCAGCGCCGCGTTCGACGAGGTCTCCGCGAGGGTCTACGCCGACGCGCCGGCCAGCCCTTGGAGGGCACCCGCCGGATCCCTCGTCGACGGCTACCTGCGGCTGTGCGACAAGGCAGCGAAGGGGATGGCCGAGGCGGGCGGGTTCGGCGCGCCGGAGAAGTGGCAGCAGGCCTGGGACCGCCCCTGCACCCGCGACGAGTGGCTGGACGTGGTGCCAACCATGGGCGGCATGAACCGGATCCCCGCTGATATCCTCGCGCGGCTGCTTGACGGCTTCGGCGGGGCGGTCGATGCCCTGGGCGGCAGCTTCACCATGAACTACACGACGGTCGCGGTCGCGGCGACCCGCTCCTGACACCGGCTGCCGCGCCGTATCAGGGCGCTGCCTGCCAGCGGCGGACCGCCAGGTACCCGGGCACGATGAGCAGCACCGACGCGCCAGGGCCGCCCGCCACGGCAGCACCGTCATCGCCCCGGACTGGCCGGAGCCGTTGCGGAGCACGGGGGCACCGGCCTTCATGCTCTTCTCCCCCGAGGGAGGAACGCCCGGCACCGTCTCCCTGGCCCGCTGGGGAAAGGAGATGGATACAGCCCCCTGAAGGGACCGCTGACCATTAGCTTTGCCTGATTCCGGGTAATCGCCGCCCTGTTCTCCTACCGTCGTGTGCAGGGGAAGGGGGCGCCCGATGGGCTCGCTGATCGAGGAACTCAAGCGCCGGGAGGAGGCTGCCCGGGCTGAGGCGCGCCGAGGCCGCCCGCCGCGGCGTCATGATCCACGTCATCGGCATAATCTTGGTACATATGGGGCGCCTCGTGGTGCTTCCGCGAGGCCGGAGACCCCGCCGCCGAGGACTGGGTCGCGGTCAAGGCACTCGCCGTGCTGGCCGGCGACAGCACCCGGGCTGCGCAGGAGATCACCGCCGAGGCCGACGCCGCCGGGCTGGCCGGCAGCCGGAGAACCGGGGCCGGCGCGTGCGTCCGCTACCTGGGAAACAAGCACGACTCCCTCCGCTACGACCAGGCCCTCGCGGCCGGCTGGCCGATCGCGACCGGAGTCATCGAGGGCGCGTGGTCATCAGCAACGGGGACATCAGCGAGTACTGGCGCTTCCACCTTGAGCGCGAACATCAGCGGCTCTACTCCGATACCAAGCAGGAACAATATGCACTCGGGGCCTGATCGGCGACCTCACTCCAAGCGAGCTACACCCAAATCGGATGGCGTCGAGCCGGGGAGCGGGCAACGCTGGAGCCATGCGTGCGGGCGACGGTGAGGATCTCCTGCTGGCGCGGGCGGAAACGGCTCATGTGGTGATGCTCGTCGAGGGGGTGAGTGACCAGTTCGCCGTCGGGACTCTCGTCGTACGGTGCGGCCGGGACCTCGCCGCCGCATGGGTGGCACTGGCGCCCGCTGGCCGGGCTGTGCGACCTGGGCGAGGCACACATCGTGGCCCGGGGGCTGGCATCGGCCGGTCTCGGGCAGCCGGGATCGCCGGTGGACCTCGAGCGAATGGGATTCTTCGTCTGCGTCGTGGACCTCGAGGACGAGCTCACCCGCTACGCCCGCCTGCTGACCGAGGCGATCAGCCTCGACCGGATGCCACGGCCGCTCGCCGGCCTGCTTTCCGCCATCTGAGGCCGGGCCGCCCCGGCGGATACCCGCTACAGACGTCGGGTGGGCAGCGGGTAGCCTTTGCCCCCATGACTACTCCCCAGCACCGAGCCGACCTCTTCCTTGACCCCGAGCAAGACCCCCGGCAGGAAGGGTCGTCCGGGTCCGGCGAGCGCGCCACGCTCGTGGACTACCTGCGCTACCAGCGGCAGACCCTGGAAGTGAAGTGCGACGGGCTTGACGCCGAGCAGCTGGCGCGGCGATCGGTCGAGCCGTCGACCATGTCCCTGCTTGGCCTGGTCCGCCACCTGGCCCACGTGGAGCGAGTCTGGTTCCGTATCCGGTTCGCGGGCCAGGACGTACCACGTCGCTACCAGACCGCGCAGGACCCAGACGGTGACTTCAACGGAGCCGTCGCCGACCCGGCGGTCGTGGCCGAGGCGTTCGCCGCGTGGCGCGAGGAGGTCGCCTTCGCGGACAAGTTCGTGGACGGTCATGACCTGGACTTCGCCGCCAACGACGGTGCCGGTGTGGCGGTCTCGCTGCGTGAGCTCCTCGTCCACATGATTGAGGAGTACGCCCGCCACAACGGCCATGCCGACCTGCTGCGCGAGCGCATCGACGGCCGGGTCGGCCAGTGAGCGCGATGGGGGACAGCGCGCGGATGACGAGGCGTCCCAGCGGTGGCCGACCTGGCGCATGCCTGCGGTGGTGAGCCATAGGTTCGGTCGCGAACCACGGGCACGGGCTCGGTTAGAAGTTCGGCATGTACGTCACCCCGGGCATCCCGGTCGCCGCCTACAACCTCATCAGCCAGTACGACGGGCAGGTCGTGGATAACTCCGGCGCGAATAACTTCGCCCTCTCGCGGTCCGATAATAACCCGATCGACCAGTGGCCGAGCGACGGCGGTGCAAACCAGGCCTGGATGCTGGTGCCGCCGTCATGACAGGGCGGCGGTCAGCAGACCGCCACGATGACGTGGTGGCCGGCCGGGTCGATGCCGGGCGCTCGGTCGATCGGGGCGGTGGTCATCGATGCGACGACTCCACCCACCTGGCCGACGGATCGGCCGTGCGAAACCGGCCGGGGGAAATACCGTATTCGCGGCGAAACGCGTTGCCAAATGCGAATTCGGTGGAGTAGCCGACCTGGCGGGCGACCACGGCCAGCGGCGCGTTGGTCTCGCGGAGTAGCTGCGCACCCCTGGCCATCCGCCACCCGGCCAGGTACGCCGAGGGTGTCTGGCCGATCAGCGCGGTGAACCGGCTGGTGAACGACGTTCGCGACAGGCCGGCCACGACGCTGAGCTGCTTGACTGTCCACGCCTTCTCGGGGCTGGCGTGCATCGCGCCGAGCGCCGTCGCGACGGCCGGGTCGCTCACGTCCGGCAGGCGAGCGTCGTGGTGCTCTTCCAGCCAGCACCGCACTACGTGCGTGAGAAGCAGGTCGAGCAACGCCGGTCGGGTCGCTTCGGCACCCGTTCGCGTGTCGGACACGTCGGACCGCAGCAGGTGCACCAGGGACCATAGTTCCGGATAGCGCTGATAGTCGGGTGAGACGACGATGAGCTCGGGCAGCGCACGCAAGTAGGGAGGCACCTGCCCGCGATCGAGCCAATACGCACCGCAGAGCAGTTCAACATCGGCTGGCCCGGGAACAGTTGGGCTCGGCAGGACGGCCGGCGGGAGCTGCTCGAACCGGACCGGCGCGTGGCTGAGCCCGTGCGCCGCCCCGAATGGGGACAGCACCACATCGCCCGGCCGGAGCGCGCGCGGTTCACCACTCGCCGGAATCAGCCATGCGTCGCCGTGCAGCACGATGTGGAAACCGCTGCCAGTGAACGCGGGGAAGCGCAGCCCCCAGGCGCCGGCTTGACCCACGAACATCGCACCAGCACGGCCGATCCGGATGCTGGCGATGACCTCGGACAGGATGTCCATGCAAAGTATCCTCGTTAGTTTGATCGGAGGCCAGCCGACATTGCTGCTCCGGGCAGGCCGCCCGTTTGAGCCTAGCTCAGTGGGCTGGTGGACCCCGCCGCGACGCCGGCTGGCGACCTGGGTTGCCACACGCGTATGTCCGCGCATCACTGACGTATGGCCCGCACGGCCGTCTGCTGGTTGAGTCGAAACCTGACCGCAACGGTACGGATAGGGAGACGACGCGATGACCGAGACGGCGAACGAGAACATCTGGGATTCCTTGGTTTCTGTCTACGAGCGGTGGGGTGAGCCCAGTACGGTCCGTTTCGCGGACATGCTGTTGGACCAGCTGGCACTCGATGCGAGTTCGACTGTCCTGGACGTCGCGGCGGGCACCGGCGGGATGGCACTCGCCGCCGCGCGGCGGGGACATCAGGTGCGCGCCACCGACAGCTCGACCGGAATGGTGCACCGGATGATCGAACGCCTCGGGCCCTATCCGAGTTGCTCCGCCGAGGTGATGGACGCGCTCGACATGAGTTACGACGACGGCGAGTTCGATGCCTCCTTCTCGTTGTTCGGTGAATTCATGTACTTCGAAGCTGCGGCCGCGAAGGCGCTTGGAGAGCTCGTGCGCGTGGTGCGCCCTGGCGGTGTGGTCGGCGTCGTGTCCTGGGCACGCCCCGAGGCTGCACCGATCTTCACGATCCTCGGCGAGGCGATCGATCAGCTCGGTGATCCTGAGGTCGGATCATTCGTTGCGCCGCTTAGCGGGGCCATCCAGCCTGCCGACCTCGAAGCCGGCCTGCGGGCGGCGGGCTGCACGGATATCCGCTCCCAATTGGTGCGGCTCGACTGCGACTGGCCCGCACCTGAACACTTCGTGGCCGAACTCGGCCCGCTGCTCCAGGCACACCCGCAGTATCGCCTGGCGATGTCCCGCGACAGGTCGCGATTCCAGGCGCTTCTGGTCGACGTGGCGAGCCGGACGGCATCGTCGGCGGTCGGCTACCCACTCGCGGAGGCGAACGTCGCCTACGCAAGGCCCGTCTAGCCACTGGCTCACCCGAACCGAGGATGCACTGGCCTACGTTATGGCCGGGCGAGGAAGAGAGGAGTTCCGCATGCAGGTCACGCTCGTCGGTGGTTCTGGAGGCATGGGAAGGTTCATTCTCGAGGAACTCGTGTCACGCGGACACGAGGTCAGGGCGGTCGTGCGGCGACCGGACGCGGTGCGGGCGGCGGAGCTCGTCAAGCCGGTGCGAGCCGACGTCTACAACCTGGCAGAGCTGATCGAGGCGGTCGCGGGCGCCGGCGTCGTGGTCAGCGCCTTCAATCCTGGCTGGGGCGATCCGGACCTATACAAGAAGTATCTTCGCGGTGCACGGAACATACAGGCGGCGGTAACCGCATCGGATGCCGGGCGTCTGCTCGTCATCGGAGGCGCAGCCAGCCTTTACGGCAGCGACGGCCGGCAGTTGATCGAATCGTTCACGCCGCCGGAGCCGTATGCCAGCGGCGTGCGGGCGGCACGTGACTATTACGAGGAGATCCGGGACGAGACCAAGCTGAGCTGGACGTACCTGAGCCCGCCGATGGAGTGCGGGCCCAAAGGCCCGGACGGCAAAACCGGCCGCTACCGGGCCGACATCGACCACCCGGTCACCGACGCGGACGGGAAGAGCTCGCTGTCACGGCAGGACCTGGCCGTGGCCGTCGTGGACGAGGTCGAAAATCCGGCGCACCCACGGCAGCGGTTCACAGTCGGATACTAAGCACTCTTGTGCCGGGTGAACGTATCCGCCACCTGATCAACTGCACGTTATCGCTGCGGCCTTGCGCTGGACGCTGACCGGACCGGGAGCGGGCGCGGGCAGTGTGCAGTCAAGACGGCTCCTGTACTGGACGGACTGGTACTACAACGGTGACCTGTGGTCTTTGAGTCTTCTGGCGTAGTGGGACTTGCGGGCTGCTTGTTAGAGGCTGAAGTTGATGTGGGTGGTGACTGGTGTGCCGACGGGGTTGAGGGTGCTGACGGTGAGGGGGGAGATGTCCTCGGCGTCGCCTGGGGCCAGGATGTTGCCGGGCAGTCCGTCGCTGCTGGTGACGGCCCAGATCTGGCTGGTGTCGTTGGCGGCGCTCTTGGCGGTGGGGCCGTGGATGTTGAAGCCGGTGGAGGTGTCGTCGTCGCCGGGGAAGATGAGGACGGTGGTGCCGGCCTCGGCGTCGTCGGTGTACTCCGACAGGCTGCTGACGCCGAGGATGGTGGCGAGGGCGCGGATGCTGTTGACGCTGGTGGCGGGGCCGGTGACGGCTTCCCAGCCGCTTTTCACGCGGACGTTGAGGCTGGCTTGGGTAATCGCGGTGGTGAGCTGGGCGGGCAGGACGGGCGGGGTGGGAGCGGGGGGCGTCGTGGCGTCGGCGGGTGCGGTGGCGACCGTGGCGGTGATGACGGCGGCGGCGAGTGCGGTGATGCCGTTTGCTGCGGAGTTCCTGGTCATGGCGTTGTCCTTCCTGACGGGGCCGTCCGGCAGCCGGCGTCTGCACACAGAAGGTAGCAATGCCACGACGTCTGGTAAGCGCCAGCCTCGGCTGGCAGCTTCCGCCTGTGCCGGTGCGGGCCTCTGCCGGGGCGTCGGCCGGTGAGGTTCCCTGCTGGCTGGCGGTCGCTGGCCTGCTGGCCTGCTGGCCTGCTGGCCTGTTGCTGGCTCCAGGGCCTGGCCGGTGAGTGCAGCGTGCTAGCGCCATTGCTCACGCTGCCCGGAGCTGACCGAATACCGTACCGTCCACTTGTGCGCGCACTGTGCGGCCTCGGCGGCGTCGCACGCAGGGCTGGATAACGCCGTCGCGGCCCGCCGAAGCCACTGACCCTCGCCGGGGCGGGCCATGATCTCGCCATCGGCTAGCACGACCTGGCCACGGCGGACGACGAGCCTCGGCCAGCCCCGCACCTGCCAGCCGTCGTACACCGAGTAGCCGGCCAGCGAGTGCATCCGCGCGCCGTCGATCGTGCGGGTGTGCCCGGGGTCCCACAGCGCGATGTCAGCGTCAGAGCCGACGGCGATCGCGCCCTTGCGCGGGTACAGGCCGAAGATGCGGGCGGCGTTCGCCGAGGTCAGGGCCACGAACCGGTCAAGTGAGATGCGGCCGGCGTGGACGCCCTCGGAATACAGCATGGGCATCAGCGTCTCGAGGTCGGCGACTCCCTGCCGGGCGGTCACCGCGTCGAGGGCCGGGTCCAGCTTGTCGTCCAGCGTCCACGGCGCATGGTCGCTGCAGAGCGTGTCGACGGCACCGGCGGCGAGTCCCGCCCACAGTGCCTCGCGGTCGGCCTGCTCGCGCAGCGGCGGGGCCCCGACGTACTTTGCCCCGTCGGGCTCGGCGAAGCGCTCCCGCGTGAGGTGCAGGTACAGGGGCCGGGTCTCAACGTAAACCGGCAGGCCAGCGGCCTTGGCCCGGCGGCAGCGGTCAAGCGCCGCGGCGGACGACAGGTGCACGATGTAGACGGGCGCGCCGGTGCGGCGGGCGACGTCGATCGCCTGGTCGACCGCGGCCGCCTCGGCGCTGACCGGGCGGGCTGCCGCGAAGTTGGCGACCGCGCCGCGGCCCTCCGCGATCAGCCGGTCGCCTGCCTGCCTGAGCATCGCGCCGTCCTCGCAGTGCAGCAGCGTCACCGAGCCGGCTGCCCTGGCGGCGCTGGCCGCCGCCAGCAGGGCCGGCTCGTCGGCCCCGACCTCCGGGTCGCTGAGGAACATCTTGATGCTCGTGTGCCCCTGTCGCGCGAGGGCGCCGATCTCGCCCGCCGGCAGCGCGGCCGGGTGCGGCAGGATCGGGTGGAGGAACCAGTCGATCGCGGCCTCGGCGGCCGCGCCGGCCATCTCCCGGCCGATGGCCTCCGCTGGCGTCTCCTCGGTGCCCGCGTCGCCCGGCACCGGGCGGGTCATGTTGCCGATCGTGGTGATGCCGCCGGCGATCGCCGCTCGTGAGCCGGACCAGAAGTCGTCCACCCAGATCGGGAAGTCAAGCCGGTCGCGCAGTCCCTGGTGGGTCAGGTGGGTGTGCGCGTCGACCCCGCCGGGAATCGCGAGCAGGCCGCCGGCCGCAAGCTCCGTGGCGCCGGTCATCGTCCCGCCGAGCTGGGCGATCCGGCCGTCGGCTATCCCGATGTCCGCGGATTCCCTGTGACCTGAGGTGACCACGGTCGCACCGCGGATAACGAGGTCAAAGGGCACCACGGCATTATCGCACGGTTCCTCCCGAGGGAAGGTCCGCCAGCAGGGACGCGAGCTCATCGACCCCGCGCAGGTGCAGGTGCGGGCGCTGGCCTGGGGGCAGGTGATCGTAGGCGTCCGGCCCGCCGAGGCCGGTGTCGACGGCGATGGCCAGCGCCTGGCCGCGATGCGCCATCGGCACCTCAAGCAGCGGGTCGTCGCCGACCACGGCGACCCGCGCCGCAGGCACCCCGAGCCGGGCGGCGGCCGCTCGCAGCGCCTCGCGCGACGGCTTGCCTGTCACGGTCAGGCGGCAGCCGGTCAGCGACCTGATCATCGCCGAGATCGCCCGCGACGTGCCCAGTGCCCGGCCCTGAGCGGTGGCGAAGAACGGCGTCTCCGACGCGCTGAACAGGGCGGCACCGTCCCATACCGCGTGCACCGCCGCCTCAAGCGCCGGCATGGTGAACTCGGGGAACCAGCCGGCGAAGACCGCGTCCACCGGCCGGGCCTCCTCGCTGGGCGGAACCACGGTGATCCCGGCCGTCCGCAGCGGAACGGCCAGGCCCTCACCACCGAGCACCATCACCCGCGCGTGGCCCCGCCGGGCGAGCATGACGGCCGCGCTGCTGGCGGGCGTCATCATCTGGTCGTCGGGCACGTCAAGCCCCGCCTCCCGCAGGACGCGGGCGAAATGAGCCGGGGTGCGGTTGGTCCCGTTGGTGAACACGACATAGGGCAGGCCGCGCTGGGTCACCCAGCGCAGCAGGTCGGCCGCGCCAGGCAGCGGCGCCAGGCCGTGGTTGCCGCGGTCGCCCAGCACCAGCGTGCCGTCCATGTCGAAGATCCAGCCACGCGCCCCGGCCAGCCGGTCCCGCAGCTCCGTCATGGCGTCTCCCGCCTCTTCAGCGACAGCAGGAACCCCGGCTTCTCGACCGCGAAGGCCGCGGCCGGCGGCCGGTCGCGCAGCTCGCGCAGCAGCCGGAGCACGGGCTGGGCCGCGGGGTTGTAGTGGGTCACGGGCGGCGGGGCGGCCAGCATCGCGTCGACCTCTTCGCCGGGCATCCCGAATCGCAGCAGCAGCTCCTCCTCGCTGACGCGGGCGCCGAACCGCCGCCGCAGTGCCGGGATGTCCAGCGGCTCCGGCTCCACGGCCAGCTCCCTGGCCCGCGGCCGGTCCATGATCTTGGCCAGGACGATCGGCTCGACCGGTGCGGTCGGCCTGCCGAAGGTGCCCAGCACGTACCGGATCACCTGGTCGGGGACCGTGTCGTAGCGCCTGGCCTCGGCGGTCGTCTTTGCCTGGCCGGAGGCCAGCAGGTTGGCCAGGGCCTGGCCGATGACCATCTGCGGGAACGGGGTCACCATGATCGGGTAGCCGAGCTCGGCGCGGACCCGCGTGATCTCCTCGATCAGCTCGCCGAACCGGTGCTCCATCCCGAGCTCGCGCAGCTGCCGCCGGGTCGTCGTCATCACCCCGCCGGCCACCTGGTGATCGAGGAACGCCGCGTCGAACCCGCGCGGCTGCCCCTTGGGGAGCCCCTCCGCCTCAGCGACCCCATCGAAATACCGGGCCAGAACGTTAAGTAGCCGGTCTTCCACGGCGACCTCATGCCCGGTCGCCCGCAGGTTGGCCACCAGCTGCTGTGCGTCAGGCAGTGACGTGCCGTTGCCCAGTGCGCCACACCCGACCTGCAGCCCGCGGACGCCCAGGTCGGCCGCGAGCAGGCAGGTGCGAGGCGAGAGGCCGAGCGAGGCGTGCGAGTGCAGCTCTAGGGGCTTGCCGCCTAGCTGCGCCCGCACCGCGGGGATCAGCGTCGTGGCCCGCTCCGGGGTCAGGATCCCGGCCGGGTCCTTGATGTAGGCGCGGTCGATGTCGGGGCAGGCGGCGTAGGCCCGCGCGAGGCCCGCGTAGAAGGCGTCGTCGTGGACCGCCGAGATCGTGTACGTCAGCGCCGCGATCACCTCGGCCCCGCTACCGCCCGCGCGCTTGATGAGGCGGGCGGTCGCTCGCATCGCGTCCAGGTCGTGGGTCGGGTCGAGCACGACGAAGCGGTTCATCCCGTTCCTGATCAGGCACTGGTAAACGAGCGCGATCACGTCCGGGTGCGCCCGTTCCCAGGAGATGAACCGCAGCCCGGTGCCGATGAACTGGAGCCTGGTGCCTGGCATCGCCGCGCGGACCAGGCGCAGCAGCGCCCATGGGTCCTCCCGGTGCACCCGCACCGACACCCCCATGGCCGTGCTCGAGGAGTAGTCGAGCGCCCGGAAGCCGGCCCGGCCCATGACCGGCGCGATCTGGGCGATGTGGGCCGTGCGCAGCCCCGTTGCTCCCCACAGGGACTGGTTCCCGTCGCGCAGCGACACGTCCACCAGCTCAACGTCAGCCACTGGCGGCACCGCCAGCGGTTGCGAGCCTCATCTGCCGCTCCAGGTAGCTGGTGTCCACGCCGCCCCGGCGGAACTCTGGGGTGGCGATGAGCGCCTGGTGCAGGGCGACGTTGGTGGCAATGCCGGTGACCTGGCACCGGTCCAGCGCGCCGCGCATGGCCGCTATCGCCTGGTCACGGCAGTCGCCGCGGGTGATGACCTTGGCCAGCAGCGAGTCGTAGTGCGGTGGCACCGCCGACCCCGCCTGGACGTAGGTGTCCACCCGGATGGCCGGCCCGGCGGGGAACGTCGCGGCGGTGACGGTTCCCGGGCTGGGCGCGAATCCCCTGGCCGGGTCCTCGGCGTTGAGGCGGCACTCGATCGCGTGCCCGGCGAAGTCAACGTCGTCCTGCCGCAGCCGCAGCGGCCGGCCCTCGGCGATCCAGATCTGCTCGGCGACCAGGTCCAGGCCGGTGATCGCCTCGGTGACCGGGTGCTCGACCTGGATGCGGGCGTTGACCTCAAGGAAGTAGAACGCCCCCCTGGCCACGTCGAGGAGGAACTCGACGGTGCCCGCCCCCCGGTACCGCAGGTGCCTGGCCAGGGTGACCGCCGCCCGGTGCAGTTCCTCGCGCATCGCCTCGGGCAGGCCGGGAGCGGGAGCCTCCTCGATCAGTTTCTGGTAGCGCCGCTGCACCGAGCAGTCCCGGTCTCCCAGGTGGATGACCCGCTCGCCATCGCCGAGGATCTGCACCTCGACGTGCCGGGCGGGGGAGACGTACCGCTCGATGTAGACGCGGGGATCACGGAAGACCGCGTCCGCCTCGGCGCTGGCCAGCGCGACCGCATCCCCGAGGCCGGCCGCGTCCCGCACCACCCGCAGCCCGCGCCCGCCGCCGCCGCCGGCCGCCTTGACCAGCGCCGGGAAGCCGATCCGCGCCATGGCCGCGGCGTCGGCGGCCGCGGCGGGATCCAGGCCTGCCCGCGTCCCTGGCAGCACCGCGAGCCCCGCGGCGGTGGCCTGCTCGCGGGCGGCGGCCTTGTCGCCGGTGACCGCCAGGGTCGGCGGCTCGGGCCCGATGAACACGACCCCCGCCGCGGCGAGGGCCTGGGCGAGCCGTGGGCTTTCTGACAGGAACCCGTAGCCGGGGTGCACCGCGTCCGCCCTGACCGCCTGGGCCGCCCTGACGATCGCGGCTACGCTCAGGTAGCTTTCGCCCGCTGGCGGCGGGCCGATCGCGATGACCCGGTCGGCGAGCCTGGCGGGCAGCGAGCCGGTGTCGGCGTCCGAGGCGGCGAGCACCGTCTCGATGCCCAGCCGCGCGCAGGTGCGGATCACCCGCACGGCGATCTCGCCACGGTTGGCGATCAGCACCCGCCGCAAGCCGTGCGTCACCGGCCCTCCATTAGGCCCGCTCGATTCGCAGCAGGACGGCTCCCTGGGCGACCGCGGCGGCGTTGGCGACGAGGATCTCGGCGACCGTCCCGCGGGTCCCGGCGTGCACCGGGTTCATCAGCTTCATCGTCTCCACGATCGCGAGGACCGTGTCGGGCTCGACGCTCGCCCCGATCTCGGTGAACGGGGCGGCCCCGGGCCGGGGCGCCCGGTAGAACGTTCCTGGTAGCGGCGCGGTCACGTCGGTCAGCGCTCCGGTCGGCGTGACGGCCGGGCCGGGCGCCGGGGTGCCCGCCGCCGCCCCGTCCGCGTCGCCGGCCGCAGGCGCCGCGTCGCCGGCCGGCCCGGCGAGCACCACTGGCGGGGCCAGGTCCTGGCGCGACTGAGTCCAGCCGCCGTCCGCCGTCCGGCGCAAGGTCAGCCGGAACGCCGAGGTCCGCAGGTCAAGCTCGTCGTAGGGCAGCGAGTCAAGCAGCGCGAGGATGTCGGCGACGTCCTCGTTGGTCAGCTCCATCGGGTGCCCTTCTCGTTCATAGCGGCCGGGCGAACAGCGAAAGGACGTGATCGGCGGCGCGCCGCCGCGGGGTCGCGACCGGGGCCTTCCTCGCGGCGTCCCTGGCCGCCCAGGCCGTCTCCGGGCGGCTTTGCAGCAAGACGACGCGATCCGCGGCCGGAGCGTCGCCGCCGAGGACCGCCCACTCGATGTCCTGCGGGGTCCCGAAGCGCGCCTCGACCGGCCCGGCGACCGTCGCCAGCGCGCGGATCTCATCGTCAGTCAGGCAGGGCTGATCGCGACGGGCGGCGGGGGTCTCGGTGACACGGGGGCCGGTTTCGTTATGGATGAGGGAATGGGTAATCGCCTTGGGGCAGATGCGGCGGGCGGTGATCTCGCCGGTGACCTTGCTGACGGTGAAGCTATCCGGGGTGACGTCGCCGGACACCAGCACCGACCCCAGGCCCCAGGTGGCCTCGATCGCCACGACGGAGCGGTCCCCGGTGACGGGCGACCGGGTGAACATCACCCCGGCGGCGCGCGGGCTGACCATGACCTGGACAACGACCGCCATCGCCGCCGGCGGCTCAGGCAGGCCGCCGCGGCGGCGGTAGGCGACGGACTCGTCGCTGTACAGGCTGGCCCAGCAGCGGCGGACGGCGTCAAGCACCCCACGGGTATCCCGGATCGCGAGGTAGGTGCCCTGCAGGCCGGCGAAGGAGGCTTCGGCGCTGTCTTCCATCGTGGCCGAGGAGCGGACCGCGACCAGCGGGCCGCCGCCGGCTTGTGTCGCGCCGCCAGGCGGGGCGTCAGCGGCCAGGCCCGCGTAGGCGGCGGTGATCGCCGCGGCAACCGGTGCGGGCAGCGCGGCGGCGGTGACCCGCTCGCGGAACTGGCCCGCGGTGGCGGTGATAGCGGCCAGGTCATCGGGCGACAGCGCGCCGATCCCGGCCCGGCGCCGGCCGTCGGGGTCAATCACCGCCATCGCAGCGGCGAAGGCGCCGGTGGTCACCACGAACCCGGGCGGCACCCGCAGGCCCGCCCGGGTCAGCTCCCCGAGGCTGGCGGCCTTGCCGCCGGCGGCGGCGGCACCGGGCGCCTCAGGCAGCGGCAGGCACAATCGCTGGGACATCTGGCTACCTCGACTCGATCACCCGGACCGTGCCCCGGTCGCCGTTGACCGCGATCGTGTCCCCGGTGCGGATGCGCTTGGTGGCGTCGCCGGTGCCGACGACGGCGGGCATGCCGTACTCGCGGGCGACGATCGCGGCGTGCGACATGGCCCCGCCGATGTCGGAGACCGCCGCCTTGATCTTCGCGAAGACCGGTGCCCAGGACGGGGCGGTGACCGGGGCGACGAGGATCTCGCCCTCGCGCAGGTCGCCGATCTGGCTGACGTCGGCGAGCACCCGGGCGATGCCCTCGACGACGCCTGGCGACGCCGCGACGCCGTGCAGCTCATCGGCGTCCGGGCGCAGCCACTGCTCGACCCGCTCCTGCGTCACGCCCCACAGCATGCGGACGGCCGGGTCGTTGAGTGCCTCAGGGACCGGGCCGAGCGCGGGCGGCGGTGACCAGTCCCGCAAGACCTCAAGCATGCGCTTGCGCTCGGCGATGATGGACGGGAAGTGCCGCCCGCCCAGCGGCGGGCTGCCGGCCGCCCACGCCAGCGACACGTCGGACAGCGCCTGATCGATCTCGGTGTGGTGCAGGTGGAAGACGTCGTCGGCCTGCCCGATGACGCCCTGGCGGGCGAGCAGGGCGCCGAAGGCCTTGACCTTCTGGAAGAACCTGGTGGTGAAATGGTGCTCGCAGTAGAACTTGTGGTCCTCCACGAACGGGAAGACCAGGCGGCACAGGCCAAGCATCTGGTCGAAGGCGGCCCTTTCCTCGTCGCTGGCCAGCAGCTCGCGGTACCCGGTGGCGATCCGGTCCCGCTCGCGCAGCAGCTGGGCCGTGGGCCGGGCCTGCAAGGTGCCGGCCCGGACGGCGGTCACGTAGCCGGCCAGCGCGGCGAACGGCACCGTCAGGTCGTCGTTCCAGCTCAGGTGGTGATGATAGAAGCCGTCTCCGGTGGAGACGTGGAACCAGGGATCGCGTGCCTTGTCGAGCTCGCTGAGCCAGGCCAGGCCGGCCTCGCCGCGGTCGCGGAGCGCGGCGACCACATCGCCGGCGGCCGTTCCCTCGGCGAACAGGTCATCGACACCGAGGTCGACCGCGAGCCGGGCCAGGCGGCGCAACTCGTCGTCGGGCCGGTACATGATGACGTCGATGCCGGCCACCATGCGGGCGACCGCCTGATCGCTGACCTCGGGAAAGGCCTGCGTGCAGAACTGGAAGAAGACCACGTAGGCGCCGTAGCCGAGCATCAGCATCTCGGTGTGGTGGTGCCACATCCGCGAGTACAGCGCGAGGACCTTGTGGAAGTTCTCCCGCAGGTAGTGGTTCTGCGCGACGCCCAGGGCCTGGAAGACCACCTCGGCGGGCTCCCACTCGGTCAGCTCAGGAACCTCGATCGCCTCGATCTCGGCGATCAGGGCGCGCATCCGGTCCTTCCAGCCCTCGTACAGCTCGTCCCAGTGCTCGAAGTAGTACCCGGCGCGCGGCCCGAACTGCTCGCTGCGCCGCTCGACCTCCCCGGGATCGAGCACGGGGTTGGCGGTGATGTACACCCGGCCGTTGACGATCCGGTGCTCGATGCCGAGCGTCGTCGGGAAGACGAACAGCCGGGCGGTGTTCGCCCCGATCGCGCTGTAGGGCAACTCGGCCGTGATCGTGTCGAACGCCGGCATCGGCTCGGGGAAGTGCATCGAGTTGTAGAACCAGAACCGCTGGTCATCCTCGGGCTGGAAGCGGGTGAAGTACCGGTACATGTCGCGCCAGCCCTCCGCGCCGGGCACGTCGGCGATCTGCGAGGGAAGCGGGAAGCCGGAGGCGGCGCTGGGCTCTGCCGCGGAAGGGGCGGGGCCGTCGTTGGCCATGGGGTGCTCCCTTTGTCGTGCTGGCGCCGTCGTGCTGGCGCCCTGCTACTGTCTTTGGTCGTCCTGGACGGTGTAGTCCTGCTGGCGGCGCGCGTACTCGGCGAAGGCGTCCAGGGACGCCGGGTCAGCCAGCGCGCTCGGGTTGGCGGCCTGCTCCAGGGGGGTGCCCTGCAGGATCCGGCGCACCGGGACCTCGAGCTTCTTGCCGGTCAAGGTGGTGGGGATCTTCGGGACGGCGATGATCTTGTCGGGGACGTGGCGCGGCGTGTACTCCTTGCGCAGCCGCGACCTGACCTCGCTGCGCAGGCGCTCATCGAGGGTGGCGCCGTCGGCCAGGGCGACGAACATCGGCATGAAGGACTTCCCGCCGGGCAGGTCAAGGTTGACCACGAGCGCGTCGGTGATCTCGGGGATTCCCTCCAGGACCGCGTAGATCTCGGCGGTGCCGATCCGCACGCCGTACCGGTTCAGCGTCGCGTCGGACCGGCCGAGGACGAGCGTCCCGCCCCGCTCGGTGACCTTGAAGAAGTCGCCCTGCCGCCAGATGCCCGGGTAACGGTCGAAGTAGCACGCCCGGTACCCTGACATCGCCTGGTCATCGCCCCAGAACTTCACCGGCATCGACGGCATGGGCTGGGTGACCACCAGCTCGCCGACCTCGCCCACGAGGGCATGGCCGCGGTCGTCGAACGCGAACGCGGCCACCCCCAGGTTGCGGTGAGCGTGCACGCCGGCGTAGGTGGGCAGGGTCGGCGGCCCGCCGGTGAACCCGGTGCACACGTCGGTGCCGCCCGAGCCGCAGTGGATGTACAGGTCGCGCTTGACGTTCCTGTAGACCCAGGCGTACGCCTCGGCCGACACGGGGGAGCCGGCCAGCATGACGGTCGTGAGCGCCGCCAGGTCGTAGCGGTCCTTGGGGACCACGCCCCGCTTGGCCTGCATGTCGATGTAGGCGGGGCTGGCGCCGAACAGGGTGACCCTGGCCTCGGCCGCTACCCGCCACAGGACATCGGGGGCGGGGTAGCTGGGGTTACCGTCGAACAGCAGCGGCCTGACCCCGTGCAGCAGCGCGGAGACCAGGAAGTTCCACATCATCCACCCGGTGGTGGTGTAGAAGAACAGCACGTCGCCAGCGCGCAGGTCCATGTTGAGCTGCTGCAGCTTGAGCTGCTCGATCAGCATCCCGCCGTGGCTATGGGTGATCGCCTTGGGCAGGCCAGTGGTGCCCGAGGAGAACAAGATCCACAGCGGCATCTCGAACGGCCCGCGATGGAACTCGAAGTCGGCGGCGGCCACCGCCGGCTGGCTGGTGACCTCCTGCCAGCGCACAGCGCCCCCGGGCGCGGGAACGTCCCGGAACGGGAGGTAGATGACCTGCTCAAGGCCGAGGGGACGCAGCTCGCCGATGACCTGCCCGAGCTCCGCGCCCCGGTCGAAGTCCCTGCCGCCGTAGGTGTAGCCGCCGGTGGCGATGAGCACCTTCGGCCGCAGCTGGCGCAGCCGGTCGAGCACTCCCCGCCAGCCGAAGTCAGGGGACACCGATGTCCAGATCGCGCCGATGCTCGTGGTGGCGAGCATCGCGATGACGGCCTGGGGGATGTTGGGCAGGACCGAGGCGACGCGGTCCCCGGGCCGGACCCCGAGGCGCCGCAGCTCGGTCGCGAGGACCCGCACCACGGGAGCCAGGTCGTCCCAGTGCAGCGGGGTGACGCCCGCGGCCTCCGAGGCGTAGTACAGGGCCACCTCACCGGGCCGCTCGTTGCGCAGCACGTGCTCGGCGTAGTTCAGCGTCGCCCCGGGAAACCACTGCGCGCCTGGCATCTGCCGGCGGCCAAGCACCGCCGTGGGCCGCGTGCTGCTCTGGATGCCGGTGTAGTCCCAGATCGCCTGCCAGAACCCGTCGGTGTCGGTGACCGACCACTCCCACAGGTCCGGGTAGCCGGCGAGGCTCAGCCCGCGGGTGTCCCGCAGCCAGCCGATGAAGGCGGTCACGTTCGCCCGCTCGGCCCGCTCGGCCGAAGGCGTCCACAGCAGGTCGCCGGTCTTCACGTCGTGGGGCACCGGTCCAAGAGTCACATCGCTGAGAGTGACATACCGCTCAGGCGAGAGCAATGGCTCGTGTGACGATTTCGCATCGGCGTGGTTGGTCGCGGGCACAGCATTCGTGACAATTGCCTCGCGATATGGCGTGTATTATGTCACGAATGCAGATTGACTCGCTGACTGCCATCGACGTCCATGTTCACATCGAGTCGGACGGCCATGGCTGCTTCTCGCTGGACGACGAGCTGATGGCCGCGTCGGCCCAGTACTTCAAGTCCTCGGAAGGCGACCGCACGCCGTCGCTTGAGGCGATAGCCGACCTTTACCGCTCGCAGCACATGGCCGCGGTGGTGTTCACCGTGGACGCGGGCACCTTCACCGGGCACCCGGCCCTGTCCAGCGAGGACATCTGCGACCGGGCGCGCGACCACGCGGACGTGCTGATCCCGTTTGGCTCGGTCGACCCGCTCCGGGGCCCCGCCGCCGTAGCGCAGGCCCGGCGGCTGGTCACCGAGCACGGCGCGCGAGGCCTGAAGTTCCACCCGTCGCTGCAGAACTTCGCCCCTAATGACCAGCAGTTCTACCCGTTGTGGGAAGAACTGCAGTCGCTGGGCGTCCCGGCGCTCTTCCACACCGGCCAGACCGGCATCGGCGCCGGCCTGCCCGGCGGCCGGGGCATCAGGCTGCGGCTATCGGACCCGATGCTGATCGACGACGTGGCCGCGGACTTCCCGGCGCTGACCGTCATCCTGGCGCACCCGTCGGTGCCGTGGGCCGACGCGGCGATCTCCATGGCCACCCACAAGGCCAACGTGCACATCGACCTGTCCGGCTGGTCGCCGAAGTACTTCCCGCCCAGCCTGGTACGCAACGCGAACTCGCTGCTGCAGGACAAGGTGCTGTTCGGCACCGACTTCCCGCTGCTGACGGCGGAGCGCTGGCTGCGCGACTTCGCCGCCCTCGACATCAAGCCGCACGTCCGCCCCAAGATCCTCAAGGACAACGCCGTCCGGCTGCTTGGGCTGGACAAGGAGGAGTAGAGGCCAGGCGGCTATCCCCCGGGCTGCCCACAGGATCGGCCGGCGTTGCCCACAGGGCCCCTCGGCGTGGCGCACATGGATGCCCACAGGATGTCCACAGAACCTGTGGATAACTCAGGCTCCCGTGCGACCGGTGGACACGGGTCAGGCCGTGCGGTATGGCTGGATATCGATGCTGCCGCAGGCCACCAGGAGAGAGCGCCCCGCCATGACCGAAAGCCCGCCCGCCAGCCTCCGCCAGCTCATCACCAGGTCAGACGCCCATCCGGCCCTGGTCGTGCCCGCGGCGGGGGCCGCGGTGTCCTACGCGGCACTGCAGCGGGCGCTCGACCGGGCCGTGGGGCGGCTCGCGGCGCTCGGGGTGCGCGAGGGCGACCGGGTCGCGCTGCTGGCCGCGGGCGGCCCGGCGCTGATCGTGGCCTTCCTCGCCATCGTCGCGAGCGGGGCGGCGGCGGCGCCGCTGAACCCGGCGCTTGGCCTGGCCGAGCTGACCGCCGAGCTTGCCGACCTGCGCGCCTCCCGCCTGCTGCACGACGGCTCCGCGGCCGCGGCGGCCGCCGCGGCCGCGGCAGGCCTGCCCGCCAGCGTGATCGGCATGGAAGACGGCCAGTGGCAGGCGGACGGCCAGGCCGGCGACCCGCGCGACCCGGCGGGCGGCCCTGACTCGCTGGCCCTGCTGCTGCACACCAGCGGCACCACCAGCAAGCCCAAGACCGTCCCCATCCGCCAGC
>Ga0335072_10001015_pt1 | contig 48160 bp, 45 predicted proteins | sample Lox_Sample_21_FD_206725 | JGI IMG/M metagenome (GOLD analysis project Ga0335072, IMG submission 206725) | Soil microbial communities from Loxahatchee National Wildlife Refuge, Florida, United States - Lox_Sample_2.1 | ecosystem: Environmental > Terrestrial > Soil > Wetlands | place: USA...
TGCCGCCTTGCTTGATGCCCTTGGTGCAGGCCTCAATGGCATCGGCCACGATGGCGTCGAGCTTGGGTGCGCCGGCAGGCACGATCGAAAGGCCGACGGTGCAGGTGACCGCGACGGTCTTCTCACTGACCCGCATGATGTGCTTGTGCACGCGGGCCAGGAGTTGCTTGCCCCACGCCTGGATGTCGTTCTCGTTGCCGCGCTCCAGCAGCGCGAGGAACCTTACTCCACCGAAGCGGCCGACGATCTCGTTGGGATAGAGCGTCTCCTTGAGGAGCGCCGCGAATCCCATCAGCACGTCCTCGCTGGCCGTGGCGCCGACATCGCGCTCCACTTCCGCGAACGCATCGAGCTTGACCAACGCCAGACAGCGCATGCCGCCGGGGCTCGCGGCCTGGAGGCGCGCATGCAGCGCTTCCATCAGCTCGCGCCGATGCAGGAAGCCGGTGGTGTGGTCCGAGTGGACCGCGTGGCTCAATTCCTCGACGAGGTTCTCCTCGTCGCGTGTCTTGGCCGGCACCACCAGCCGCACGCTCGGCTCGCCCTCGTGGTCGCCCAACGCCAGCACGATCTCCACGCCGATCGTCTTGCCTTCCGGGAGGAGTGCGGTGGCCTTGAGCGCCAGATCGTGCCAACGGCCCTGCAGGCAGGCGGCGAGCGCGCCTTTGAGCGCCGGCTGCGTGGCCTCATCGAAGAGGTCCATCACCGGCTGACCGACCAGCGAGTCCTTGACGCCGAAGAGCTCCAGCCACGCCGGGTTGGCATCGATGACGATGCCCTCCTGCACCTGCACGATCGCGTCGTTGGAGCGCTGCAGCACGTTCTCGAGCTGATTGCGCGCATCGTGGGCGGACTTGAGCGTGGAGGTGAGCGCGCGCTCCAGGCGGAAGGCGCGCAGCTCCCGGCTGGTCACGGCGGCCAGGCGCGCCGGATTGGCCAGCGAGACCACATCGCGCGCGCCCTTCAGCATCGCACCGGCGATGACACGTTCGTCCACCGCTTCCGCCACCAGGATGACCGGGACGGTGGGCGCGACCTGATCGCGTATCTCGAGGACGCTGTCGAGGTCATCCTCCGCCCCCGGGGCATCGATGAGCAGCTCGGGGTTGATCTGGGGCAGGGCATCGGGCAGGTCCCGCAGCGCCGGGATCCAGGTGCAGTGCACCGCGTGGCCGGCACGGCGCAGGATGCTGTTGATGGCTTCGACCGGATCCCGGGTGGGAGAAAGTACGATGAGCGGAACGGGGTTCTGCTCGGTCAAGGCGCTCTCCGGTGTTGCGGCGGACCTGAGACTGTGAAGTCGGGCAGAAAGTCTAGCACCGGGCCCGCGGGCGGCCCTGTCCCAGGTCTCAGAATCGACCGCCGAGCGCGACCTTCGCGGGGGCGCCGGGCACCTCCCGGACCAGACGCGGAACGAGATATCCGGGCAACCTCGCAGCGAGCTGCCCAGCTAGCGCCCGCGCACGCTCATCGTCAACCGCGAAATGCGCCGCACCCCGTACGGGGTCGAGGGCGTGGAGGTAGTAGGGGAGCACGCCTGCCTCGAAGAGGCGACGCGACAGCCGCGCCAGTACCTCGGCGTCGTCGTTGACACCCGCCAGCAGAACGGACTGGTTGAGCAGGATCGTGCCGGTGGCGCGCAGCCTCCCGCAAGCATCGACCAGCTGTTCGTCGAGCTCGTTGGGATGGTTGACATGCAACACCACGATGACCGGCAACACACCCGCGCGCAGCCACTGCAGCAGTCCCGCGTCGACGCGTGAGGGCAAGACAACGGGTTGGCGGGTGTGCACCCGGATGCGGCGCACGTGAGGGATGGCGGCAAGCGCGCGGGTCAGACTCCCGAGGCGCGCATTGCTCAATGAAAGCGGATCGCCGCCGCTCAGGATGACTTCCTCGAGCGAGTCGTCGGCAGCGATCTCGGCGAGTGCCTCGCTCCAGCGCGGCGCGTCCCCTCCCTGCTCCGCGTACGGGAATTCCCGTCGGAAGCAATAGCGGCAGTGCACGGCGCAGGTCGGGGTCGTGATGAGGAGCGCCCGGCCGCGATATTTCTGCAGCAGCCCCGGCGCACGCAGGGCGCCGTGCTCCCCGACGGGATCATCAACGTAGTCCGCGCTGTCCCGAAGCTCCTCCGCAACAGGCAGCACCTGCCGCAGCAGCGGATCATTCGGATCGCCATGCCGCATGCGCGCAACGAACCCCCGAGGCACCCGCAGGGGAAACCTGTCGCCTGCCGCGTGCGCCCCGGCCAGCAGCCCAGGGCTCAGCCCGAGCGCGGCGGCGAGCTCCTCCGGGCTCGTAATCGCCTCGGCGAGCTCCTGCTGCCAGGTCCGAGGCCCGAGGTGGCGGGGGTTGACCGATGCCGTTATCATACGCGGCCCTAAGTTAATGGGAAAAAGTCGCCTGCGGCGCCCTTGTACATAGATAAGGCGGACCGTAGCCGGCAAAAGGCGCGACTTTTGCCGGCTGTCCAGTGCCGCGGTCGAGCGTCGCACGTCAGAAAGCCTCCTATGAGGAGGCGGTGCGCATTCTGCCGCCCCAGCCACGAGAAAGAAATGGCCAGCTACACCACCAGCGAGATCCGCTCGGGCATGAAAGTCCTGCTCGAAGGCGACCCGTACGCCATCGTCGACAACGAGTTCGTGAAGCCCGGGAAGGGGCAGGCCTTCAACCGTATCAAGGTGCGCAATCTCAAGACCGGCCGCACCATCGAGCGGACTTTCAGATCGGGCGAGTCGCTGGAGGCGGCCGACGTCGTCGACACGGAGATGCAGTATCTCTATCAGGACGGTGATTTCTGGCACTTCATGATGCCGGACAACTTCGAGCAGTACACGGCGGGCAAATCCGCCATGGGCGACAACGCGCAGTGGCTGAAGGAGGGCCTGGTCTGCATCGTCACCCTCTGGAACAACGAGCCACTAGTGGTGAACGTGCCGGCGCACGTGGAGCTCAAGATCGTGGAGACCGACCCCGGGCTGCGGGGTGACACCGCGACCGGTGGCCAGAAACCGGCGAAGCTCGAGACCGGCGCCGTGGTGCGCGTACCGCTCTTCATCAACGAGGGCGAAGTCATCCGCGTCAGCACCGCCACCGGCGAGTACGTCTCGCGCGCGAAGCAGTAGGCGGGACGTTTACAGCAGCTGTTCCAGGCGGCTTGCCTGCACGAACAGGGCCGCCAGCCGCTCCAGGCCGCGCGCATCGACGGCGTCGAAGCGCGCGAGCCGCGGGCTGTCGAGATCCAGCACCCCCACCAACCGCCCCGCCGCGAACAGCGGCACCACGACCTCGGACTGCGAGGCACCGTCGCAGGCGATGTGTCCCGGAAACGCGTTGACGTCCGGGACGATGAGGGTTTCGCGCTGCGCCGCCGCGGTTCCGCAGACGCCGCGGCCGAGGGCGATGCGCACGCACGCCGGCTTGCCCTGGAACGGCCCGACGACCAGCTCGACTCCCCGCAGAAAATAGAATCCCGCCCAATTCAGCTCCGGCAGCGCATCGAAGAGGAGCGCGGCCGTGTTGGCGGCGTTGGCGATCGCATCGCTCTCGCCGGCGAGAAGGCCCTGGAGCTGCGCCGCCAGCCGCTCGTAGCCGGCGCTCTTGTCGGTGAAGTCGTGCGGCTCGCTGTGATAGGTCGTCATGGGTTGCCTGCAGAGTGGGCTCAGGCCCGCTCGATCGGAAACGGAAGCACCGCGTCGATGCGTTCCGCGCCTGCCGCGAGCATCAGCGTGCGGTCGAAGCCCAGTGCGACGCCACAGCAGTCCGGCAGCCCGGACTCCAGTGCCGCGAGCAGACGCTCGTCGAGGGCGGCCTGCGGCAGGCCGAGCCGGCGGCGCTCCCCGCGGTCGCGCTCGAATCGCTGGCGCTGCTCGCGCGCGGCAGCCAGCTCATGGAAACCGTTGGCGAGCTCGATGCCGTCGCAGTAGAGCTCGAAGCGCTGCGCGGCGCGCGGGTCGTGCGGGTCGAGCCGGGCGAGCGCCGCCTGGCTCGCGGGATAGGCGTGCACGAAGGTCAATCCGCCGTGGCCGAGCCGCGGCCCGACGACCGTGCCCATCAACAGCTCGAGCAGCTCGTCGCGGTCCGTGACTTCGCCGGCGAAGCCTGCCCGCCGGGCGTGCTCCGCGAGCTGCGCGAGGGGAGCCGTGAAAGGATCGAGCGCCAGCGCGCGCAGAAACGCCTCGCGATAGCTCACGCGCTCCGCCGCGGGCGCGGCGCCCGCACGGCCGAGGAGCTCACGCACCAGCTCTTCGACCTCGCTCATCAGCGCATCGAGCGAGAGATCCAGGCGATACCACTCGATGAGCGTGAATTCGGCGTTGTGCAGCCGGCCGCGCTCGAGCGCGCGCACGACGTGGCAGATCTGGTAGATGTCGCCGGTCCCCGCTGCCAGGAGGCGCTTCATGGCGTACTCCGGCGAGGTATGGAGGAAGTAGGGCCGGCCTGCGGCTGCCGCGGGCTCGGCCGCCCCGAACATAACGTGCGCGGAGTGGATGTGCACGTCGGTCACCGGCGCGTTGACCACGAGCGGCGTGTCCACTTCCAGGACGCCGCGGGCGGCGAAGAATTCACGGGTGCGTGCCAACAGCGCGGCCCGCCGCTGCAGCATCTCCCGCGAGGCGGTCGGGCGCCAATCGGTGGGGGCGCTGCCGGCGCTCACGGCGCGCAGAGCCGGGCGAGGGTTTGGCCGACGCGCACCGGCGAGCCCGGCTGCAGGCCGGGCAGCCACTGCGCGGCACCCGGCGGCAGCAGCAGAATGACCGTGGATCCCATGTTGAATCGTCCCAACTCCGCCGCACGCCCGAGCCGCAGGGACGCGCGTCCGGTGTCGAGCGGCAGCTCCGTTGCGCGCCGAGGACTGCAGGGCGTCACATCGCCGTGCCAGACGGTCGCGATGCTGCCGACGAAGAGCGCACCGACCAACGCCAGCGCGAACGCGAAGGTCCCTTCCTCGAACGCGCAGACGACCCGCTCGTTGCGCGCGAAGAGCCCCGGCACGGCCGCCGCCGTGGCGGCGTTGACGCTGAAGAGCTTCCCGGGGATGAACCAGGCGCGGCGCAGGGAGGCCGCCGCGGGCATGTGAATGCGGTGATAGTTGTACGGTGCGAGGTAGAGCGTCGCGAACGACCCGCCGGCGAGGCGATCCACCCAGGCGGACGGGCCGCCGAGCAGGGCCTCGAGGGAATAGTGGTGACCCTTCGCCTGCAGCAGAGCCAGGCCATCGATCCGGCCGATCTGACTCACGGTGCCGTCGACCGGGGAGGCGAGGGCGCGCGGGTCCGGATCGCAGGGACGCGATCCCGGCTGCAGGCTGCGGGTGAAGAAGGCGTTGAAGCTCGGATAGTCGAGCGGCTCGCGGTCGGCCGCCTCGCTCATGTCGGGGCGAAAGTGCCGCACGAAGGAGCCGATGAGCGCGTTCTTGACCGGTTTCACGCGGCTGCGCGCCAGGCGATGGACCTGCCGCGAGAGAAAATGCTGTGGCAGCAGATACTGCATGGCGACGAACAGGCGTGCGCGCAGCGTCGGAGAATCTGTCTGCATGATGGGGGCATCCATGCGAGTCTCAGGCCGCGGCGCGCAGATCCGCCGCTACGCCGCGCAGGGACTGCGCGAGCTTGCGCACGTCGAAGGGCGGCGTGAACACCCCGACTTCCCGGGCAGCGGAGTCGAACAACAGGATCGCCAGCGTGTGATCGTAGTCATAGTCGCCGCCGGGCAGGCTGATGCGGGTGAAGCTGATGCCGAGACTGGCGGCGAGGCGGCGGATCTCGCCGGGGTCGCCGGTGAGGCCGATGAAGCTCGGGTCGAAATGCGGCAGGTAGCCCGCGAGCACCGCCGGCGTATCGTGCTCGGGGTCCACGGTGACGAAGACCACCTGCAGACCCGGCAACTGCGCCTGGCTCTTGATTCGCGCGAGCGCGGCGAGTGTATCGGGACACTCGTCGGCGCAGTGGGTGAACCCGAAGAAGACGAGCGTCGGATGGCCCACGAGGGAGGCGCGGGTGAAGGGACGTCCCTGACTGTCGGTCAGGTGAAAGTCGGCAATCGGCCTGGCGTCCGGCAGCCACGTGCCACTTGCCAGCACCGGCCGGGTGCTGTCAATTTCGCCGGCCAGCAGAAATCCGCCGAGCGCGGCGCACAGGGCGCCCAGAGCCACGAGGATCCAGAAGTGTCGAGCCGTCATGGCTGAATTATCCCACACACGCCGCAGGCCGCGAGGCACGACCCGGGCGCGGCCGCGGGCGCGGCGGAACTCGCCGACCGTGCGCGACCTGATCGCGCGCGGCGCCAGGCGCCTGCGCCGCGCCGGCGTTTTCTTCGGGCACGGGACCGACAATGCGTGGGACGATTCCGCAACGCTGGTGCTGCACGCCCTGCATCTGCCGCATTCCGGCGAGCCTGCGCTCTACGCGCGGCGCGTCGGCAGACGCGGCAGGGAGCGGGTGCAGGAGCTGCTCACGCGACGCATAGAGGAGCGGATACCGGCCGTATATCTCACCGGTGAGACCTGGTTCGCCGGACTGCCGTTTCACGTTGACCGCCGCGTGCTGATCCCGCGCTCGCCGATCGCGGAGCTCATCGAGAGGCGGTTTGCCCCGTGGAGCGATCCCCGCCGGGTGCGCCGCGTCCTCGATATCGGCACCGGGTCGGGCTGCATCGCGATCGCCTGCGCCAAGGCGCTGCCGAGGGCGCGGGTCGATGCGGTGGACCTCTCGCCCGAGGCGCTCGCGGTCGCGGCCGCCAACGTCCGCCGCCATCGGCTCGGGAGGCGCGTGCGCCTCGTTCGCTCCGACCATTTCAGCGCCCTCGCGGGCGAGCGCTACGATATCATCGTGGCCAATCCGCCCTACGTGGGGCGGCGGGAGATGTCAGGTCTTCCGCCCGAGTATCGTCACGAGCCGCCGCTGGCGCTCGCCGCGGGGCGCGACGGCCTGGATTCCGTGCGGGTGATCCTGCGCGAGTCGCGCGCGCACCTGCTGCCCCGGGGGCTGCTCATCGTCGAGGTTGGCAACACGGAGGCGGCCGTGCGGCGCGCATTCAGGCGGCTTCCCTTCATCTGGCTGGAATTCGAGCGCGGCGGCGGCGGGGTATTCCTCCTCGGCGCGGAGCAACTGGGGTAGTCCTCGATATGTCAGGCAACACGATCGGCAGGCTCTTCACGGTGACGACGTTCGGCGAGAGTCACGGCCCGGCGCTCGGCTGCATCGTCGACGGCTGTCCGCCGGGACTCGATCTGTCGGCGGCGGACATCCAACAGGACATCGATCGACGCCGCACCGGCACCTCGAAGTTCGTCAGCCAGCGGCGCGAGGAGGACCAGGTGCGCATTCTCTCGGGCGTGTTCGAGGGCCGCACCACCGGCACGCCGATCGGGCTGCTCATCGAGAACACCGACGCGCGCTCGCGCGACTACGAGCAGATCAAGGACCGCTTCCGGCCGGGGCACGCGGACTACACCTATCAGCAGAAGTACGGGCTGCGCGACTATCGCGGCGGCGGCCGCTCGTCCGCGCGCGAGACGGTGATGCGGGTCGCCGCGGGCGCGATCGCGCGCAAGTATCTGGCCACCCGGCTGGGCGTCAGGATCTACGGTTACCTGAGCCGGGTCGGTGACCTCACCCTCGAGGCGCGCGATCCGGCATTCGCCTACCGCAACCCTTTCTTCTGTCCCGACCCGGCGCGGGTCGAGGAGCTCGAGGCGCTCATCTGGAAACTGCGCTCGGAGGGCGACTCGATCGGCGCGCGCGTCACCGTGATCGCGGCGGGCGTGCCGCCGGGGCTCGGGGAGCCGGTGTTCGCCCGGCTGGATGCCGACATTGCCGGCGCCCTCATGGGCATCAATGCCGTCAAGGCGGTCGAGATCGGCGCCGGCACCGCGGCGGCGGCGCAGCGCGGCAGCGAGCACCGCGATGAGCTCACGCCCCAGGGCTTCGCCAGCAACCACGCCGGCGGCATCCTGGGCGGCATCTCCTCCGGCCAGGACATCGTCGCCCACCTCACCCTGAAGCCGACTTCCAGCATCCAGGTGCCGGGCAGAACGGTGGATACCGCGGGCAATCCGGTGGAGATCGTCACCACCGGGCGCCACGATCCCTGCGTCGGCCTGCGGGCCACCCCCATCGCCGAAGCCATGCTTGCGATCGTCCTGCTGGACCATTACCTGCGCAACCGGGCGCAGAACGCGGATGTCCGTTCCGCGACCCCGGACATTACCCGACGGTGATCGCCGACACAGTTTATGTCTTGCGGATACGGGAATATCGCGCCACCGAAGTGGGGTTTAACTTATGGGTCGCGCGAGCATTTTTTCTCATAGTGTATTGCGTTCGCTTTGGCTTTCGGGCCAATTAAGTTATATTGCCACCCCGATCGGGTGAGGCTGCGAAGATGCAGCCATCCCATTGTTTTTACAATCTATTCCACTCACTGATGCCTCCCGGGGTGTCGTAAATGGTCGCCAAACGCTTAAGCCGGGCGGTGGCGTTGCTGCTGGCGGTCCCTTCAGCTGCGTTCGCTCTCGGTCTCGGAGACATCCGTCTCCTCTCGCCGCTCGATCAGCCCCTCAAGGCGCAGATCGAGCTGCTCGATGCCACGCCGGATGCGGTGCAGAACCTGCAGGTTCAGCTCGCCTCGCAGGACACCTTCGCGCGCTACGGCCTCAACTGGCCGCAGTTCCTCAGCAGTGTGCACGTAAAGGCCGTGCAGACCGCCGACGGGCGCGAGGTGATCGAGCTCTCCTCGGACCAGCCGGTCACCGATCCGGTGCTCACGCTGCTGGTCGAAGCCAATTGGGATCGCGGCCATCTGATCCGCGAGTACACCGTGCTCCTCGACCCGCCGACCTACGTCCCCCATCAGGCGCAGGTCGCGCAGCAGGTCGCGCCCGCCGCGACCGGGACGGCCGAGCGCGGCGGGGAAATCGCGCGCTCGCAGGATCAGGCTGCGCCGGCCCCGCAGGCCGCGCCGGCACCGGCGCCGCAAGCTTCGGCTGCGGCTGAGCCGGGCACCGCGGAGTCCGCCGCCGGTAACGGCAGCGGATCCGCCCCTTCGGAGGGCGGCCCGCACTCTCTGGTCGTGCGTCCGGGTCAGACACTGTCGGGCATCGCCAACGGGCTGAGCGGCGCCGGTGTCGCCGCCGGAGCCACCCGCGCCTGGATGGTGGCCATCTATCAGCAGAACCCGTCCGCTTTCGAGCGCAACATGAATCTGCTGCGCTCGGGCTCCGTGCTGCGTATTCCCGACAGCGCCGCGGTCGCTGCCGTCTCTTCGGAGGCGGCAACGGCGGAGATCCGCCGGCAGTACGCGGCCTGGCGCTCCGCCTCACCGCAGGCAGCCGGTAACGAAGGGGGCGGGCCGGGAAGGCTTCGTCTCGTCGCCCCGGCGGGCGGCGCCGCAGCCGGCGGATCCGCCGCCGCCGGCGCTTCCTCCGGTCAGGTCAAGGCGCTGCAGGCGCAAGTGCAGACTCTGCAGTCCCAGCTTGCGGATGAGCATCGTCTGCTGCAGCTGAAGGACACGGAGCTGGCGCGCATGCAGGCGCAGCTCGCGGGCAAGCAGGCAGCAGAAGGGCCTGCCGCAACGCCGCCTGAGGCCAACACGCCGCCGCCGGCGCCTGCTCCGAGCCCGTCTGCGGCCGCCAGTGCGCCGGCAACGGCCGCCCCGGCGCCCACTCAGCCGCCGCCGACCGAGGCCGCGGCCCCCCCGCCGGCCACCGCGGCCGCTCCGGTGCCGCAACAGGCACCGACGCCCGTGCCGCACCTGGTGCATCACGCGCCGCCGAAGTCGGCCGGGGCATTCAAGCCGGCCTCGAGCCCGTCGCTCTTCGATACGCTCGCCCGCTACTGGTGGGTGGTCGTACTGTTTGGTGTGGCGCTGCTCGCTGTCGTGGCATCGCGCATCGTCCGTTCGCGTCGGCAGTCGGCTCTCGATGACTCGCTCGGCCGCCTGGCTGCCGCGGGATCGACACCGTCGCCGTACACGAGGCTGGAGCCGTCGACGGGTGACACGGCCTCCATCCGTCCGCCTGCTGCGGAGCATGACGACGAAAACTTCGTCGTGGAGGAGAGCGGTACGCACGAGCGGCCGAGAATCGGCGCAGCCGCGGCAGCCGCACCCAAACACGTCACGACGGCCGATCAGACCATCAGCAGCGAGACCGCCGTCAACCTGGATCAGGGTGATCCGCTGGCCGAGGCCGACTTCCACATGGCCTACGGCCTGTACGATCAGGCCGCCGATCTCATCCGCATCGCCATCGGGCGCGAGCCCGAGCGACGCGATCTGAAGCTCAAGCTACTCGAAGTCTTCTTCGTGTGGGGCAACAAGGAGCAGTTCCTCCAGACCGCGCGCGAGCTGGCCAACAGCCGCGATGAGGCGGCACCGGGCGAGTGGGAAAAGATCGTGATCATGGGCAAGCAGCTCGCGCCCGAGGATCCGCTCTTTGCGGGCGGCGCCGCCGTGAGCGGCGCGGCTTCGGCGGGCGTGGATCTCGACCTCGCGGGCGGTCAGGGCGTGGGTCTCGACTTCGACGTGGCCTCCGGCCGCACGGGCGAGAATCGCGGCCTCGATCTCGACATCGGCTCGGCGCTCGGCGACGGGGAGTCCGTCGCGTCGACCGTCGAGCAGCCGGGCACCGCCACCGATCGCAACATGGCGCTGCTCGACACGAGCGTCACGGACAATGCCACCACCGGCACGACACGCGAGATGACCGCGACCCTGCCCGGAGGGGAAGACGGCGTGTACGGTACGGAGATCGAAGGTCCGACCATCGAGCAGCCGGCGCTGCACGTCTCGGATCAGCCGACCATCCGGCAGAAGGTCGAGACGGCCCTGAAGCAAAGCGGCGCCGAGCAGACCGCGGAGCTCGCGATCGACGATCTCGGGCTCGATCTCGGCGCCTTCGACGCCCCGGAACAGGCGGGCGAGGCGAACGAGCCGCCGCCGGAGCACGAATCAGCCGAAGGCCCGACCCTGGTCGCGGGATTGGACGAGCACTCGCGCCGGGTGATGGAGCAGGCGAGCCAGAGCCCGGCCGAGCCGCCGCCGGAGCCGACCGGTACGACCAACGCCTGGGAGATCGACGAGAGTGAGCTCGAGGCGGTGCTGACCGACGGCGATGGCCGCACGAACGGCCACGACACGGCGGCGACCTCGCGGCTGGCCGCGCTCGGTGAATCACCCTCTGCCGAGTCCGTCGACTATGAGCTCGGCGGCGAGGAAGCAGAGCCGGATCATGCCGGCAACGGCATGGACATCGACCTCGACGTCGGCACGGCGACGGTGCCCGATACCGCCTTCACGGCGACCCAGAAGCTGTCGGCGGAGGATCTGGCGCTGCCGGACCTTGAGCCCGTCACCATGAGCGAGGTCGGCACCAAGCTCGACCTGGCGCGGGCCTACATGGACATGGGCGACCCCGAGGGAGCGCGCAACATCCTCGAGGAAGTCATGCACGAGGGCTCGGTGGCGCAGCGCCAGGAGGCGGAGCGTCTCATGGAGTCATTACCCGGCTAGCCAGCGCTGGATCCGGATGACGCGGATCGCGGTCGGGCTCGAGTATGAGGGGACACGCTATGCGGGCTGGCAGAGCCAGCGCTCGGCGGAGACCGTGCAGGTGCTGGTGGAGGGCGCGCTCAGCAAGGTGGCGGCCGAAGCGGTAAGTCTCGTCTGCGCCGGAAGGACTGACGCGGGGGTTCATGCCCGCGGCCAGGTGGCGCATTTCGACACGGGCGCGGCCCGCAGCATGCGGGCATGGACGCTCGGCGCCAACTCCGAGCTGCCACGCGACATCAGCCTCTCCTGGGTGCGGCCCGTGCCCACGCATTTTCACGCGCGCTTTTCGGCTGAGGCGCGCACGTACCGCTACCTGATCTTCAATCGCAACTCACGCTCGGGTCTGCTCGCGCATCGCGCCACCTGGATCCACCGCCCGCTCGATGCGGCGCGCATGGGGGAGGCGGCCGCGGCGCTCGAGGGCGAGCATGACTTCAGCGCCTTCCGCGCGGCGGAATGCCAGGCCAAGTCGCCGATCCGCCGCATGGAGCGCCTGACCGTCGCGCGCCGCGGCGACTGGCTCGCGATCGAGGCGACAGCCAATGCCTTCCTGCACCACATGGTGCGCAATATCGCGGGGCTGCTCATCCGTATCGGCAAGGGGGATGCGCCTTCTTCCTGGGCGGCGGAGGTGCTCAGGGGGCGCGACCGGCGGCTGAGCGCGGCCACGGCGCCCGCGGACGGGCTCTACCTGTGGCACGTGCGCTATCCGGCGGCGTTTGCGCTGCCCGAGGCCGGGGACCCCGAAAACGATATCATCGGGGCTGGACTCCCACCCTAGGCGGTCTCCATGTCCTGGTTCGAGAAGATCATGCCCTCGCGCATCAAGACCGAGCGCCGCACCCGCTCCGTGCCCGAGGGGTTGTGGATCAAGTGTCCGGTGTGCGACGCCGTCCTCTACCGGGCGGAGCTCGAGCGCAATCAGTACGTCTGCCCGAAGTGCAGCCACCACATGCGGATCAGCGGGCGGGAGCGCCTGGAGCGCTTCCTCGACCCGGCCTCGACCGAGGAGATCGGGGCGCGGATCACGCCGGAGGATCCGCTGAAGTTCCGCGACAGCAAGCGTTACAAGGACCGCCTCGCCCAGGCCCAGAAAGCCACGGGGGAGACCGATGCGCTCATCGTGCTGGCCGGTACGCTCGAGAAGCTGCCGATCGTGGCCTGTGCCTTCGAGTTCCAGTTCCTCGGCGGCTCGATGGGCTCGGTCGTCGGGGAGCGCTTCATGCGCGCCGCCGATCACTGCATCGAGCACGGCAAGCCCCTCGTCTGCTTCACCGCGAGCGGCGGTGCCCGCATGCAGGAGGCGCTCTACTCCCTGCTGCAGATGGCGAAGACCGCCGCGGCGCTGTCCCGGCTCGCGCAGGCGCACATGCCTTTCATCTCCGTGATGACCGACCCGACGACCGGCGGCGTGTCGGCGAGTCTCGCGATGCTCGGCGACCTCAATCTGGCGGAGCCGCGCGCGCTCATCGGTTTCGCCGGCCCGCGCGTGATCCAACAGACCGTGCGCGAGACGCTGCCCGAGGGCTTTCAGCGCAGCGAGTTCCTGCTCGATCACGGCGCGCTCGACATGATCGTCGATCGCCGCGACATGCGCGAGCGGATCGCATCGCTGCTGCGCACGCTGTTGACGCAACCGGCGGCGGCCGCGTACGCCGCCGCCGGCCCGTGGCCCGATCGCTCGCCGAGTGGCTGGCGCTGCAGGAGGCGGCGCATCCGAAGTCGATCGACCTCGGTCTGGCGCGCGTCGGCGAGGTGGCGCGCCGGCTCGGCATCGACCGGCCGGAATCCGCGGTCATCACCGTCGGCGGCACCAACGGCAAGGGGTCGACCGCGGCGCATCTGGAGGCGCTGTGGCTGGCGGCCGGCCGGTCTGCCGGACTCTTCACCTCGCCGCACTTCCTGCGCTACAACGAGCGCATCCGCATCGACGGCGTCGAGGCGGAGGATGCGGCCATCGTCGCCGCCTTCGAGCGCATCGAGGCGGCGCGCGGCGCCACCACCCTGACGTTCTTCGAATACAACACGCTGGCGGCGCTGCTGCTCTTCGCCGACCGCGGCGTCGAGCTGGCGCTGCTCGAGGTGGGGCTCGGCGGACGGCTCGATGCCACCAATCTGGTCGATGCCGACGTGTCGGTGGTGTGCTCGATCGGCTTCGATCATCGCGACTGGCTGGGGCAGACCCTGGATGAGATCGGCGCGGAGAAGGCCGGCATCTTCCGCTCCGGCCGCCCGGCCGTGCTCGGCACGGCGCACATGCCGGCGAGCGTGTACTCCGCGATCGCACGCCTCGGAGCAAGACCCATCGTCGCCGAGAGAGATTTCAGCTGGCTGCTGCAACCGGACGCGGGCGCCGCCGCGCGCTGGAGCTACTGCGGCGCCCGGCTCGACCTCGCCGATCTGCCGCCTTCAGCGCTCGCGGGCTCGATCCAGTATCGCAACGCCGCCACGGCGCTCGCCGCGCTCGAGGCGCTTGCCCTGGAGGCAGGGTCCGCCGCGGCGCAGGAGGCCGTCGCAGCGCTCGATTCACGGACCGTCGCCGCGGGGCTGCGCCGCGTGCGCCTGGCGGGCCGCTTCCAGGTCGTGCCCGGACCGGTCGAGTGGATCCTCGATATTGCGCACAATGCGCCCGCGGCCGAGGTGTTGGCGGCGCAGCTCGCGGAGCGGCCGTGTCAGGGGCGAACGCTCGGCGTGGTCGGCATCCTGGGCGACAAGGATGCGCCGGCGATCGCGCGCGCCCTGCGGCCGGCGTTGGAGGGTTGGTTCCTCTGCAGCCTGGAAGGCCCGCGCGGCATCTCCTCGGCCGAGCTGGCGCGGCGCCTCGAGCCCATCGTGCGCGACCCCATCCTCACCGATTCGGTGCACGCGGGCTGCGAGGCGGCGCTCGCCGCCGCCCGGCCGGGGGATCGCGTGGTCGTCTGCGGCTCGGTGCACACGGTGGGGCCGGCGCTCGACTGGCTTGGGGTATACTCGACGCGGTGAAAGAGCGACTGACGGGCGCCATCATCCTCGTGGCGCTGATCGTGCTGTTGGTTCCGGAGCTTCTGACCGGACCGATCCGGTCGACCGCGCCGGCCGCAGCCTCCACTGCCGCAATCGCGCCCGCCGCGCACGCGGAGCCCCCGCTTCGCTCCTATACTCTGACACTCGGCGGCGCCCCGGAGCTCCAGGGTAACCCTGCGGCAGCGGCGGCGCAGACGCTTGCGCAATCAGCGCCGGCTGCGCAGGCAGGCTCCCCGGAGATCTCGGCGCAAGCCCCGCCGCCGCCTACCCCGCGGGGCGCTGCACGAGCCTTGCAGCAGAGCGCGGAGCCCGCATCCGCCGGCTTGCAAGCGGCCGAATCGCCCGCACATCAACCCCAGGACGAGCATTCGTCGGCCTCGTCCGCAGGATGGGTGGTTCAGCTTGGCAGTTTTGCCAGCCGTCAGAATGCCGAGCGCCTGGCGCGCTCGCTCGCGGGCTGGGGATTTCACATGTCGGTATCCCCTGGGCACGCGGGATCGCGGGTGCTCTGGCGCGTACGCGCGGGGCCGGCCCGTGATCGGGCCGGTGCCCAGCATCTGGCCAGCCGTCTACGGGCGCTCGGCCATCACGGCGAGGTGCTTCCGGTACGGTGACGCGTTTCCGAGCGACGGTCCGGGCGGTCTTGTACAATCCGCCGCGCTCGCACTGGGCTCCGTGGCTCCATGAACATAGCCGATTATGTGGTGATCGCAGTCGTCGTGCTGTCGGCCATCGTGGGTGCCGTGCGCGGCTTTCTGCGCGAGGCGATCGCCCTGGCCTCATGGATCGTGGCCCTGTTCGTCGCCTGGCATTTCGCCGACCGGATCGAGCCGCATCTGGGGGGCCTGCTCGCCACGGGTTACGTGCGGCCGTGGGCGGCGCGTGTCATCATCGTCGCGCTCATCCTGCTCTTCGGTGCCGCGGTCGGCGCGATCGTCGGACACTACGTGCGGCTCTCGATTTTCAGCGGCATCGACCGCTTCGTCGGCTTTCTCTTCGGCGCGGCCCGTGGCGTGGTGCTGATCGGCGTCTTCGTCATCCTCGGTCAGCTGCTGAAGCTCGATGGCGAGGTGTGGTGGCACCATTCCATGCTGCTGCCTTACGGTAATTCGGTGGCCAACGGCCTGCGCGTGCTGGTCGGCGCGGACTCTACGAGGTAGGACCATGTGCGGAATCGTCGGAGTCGTCGGAACGAGCGCGGTCAATCAGCGCCTCTATGACGCGATGACCGTGCTGCAGCATCGCGGACAGGACGCTGCCGGCATCGCGACCTTCGGTGACGGGGAGCTGTGCGTCCGCAAGGGCAGGGGCCTGGTGCGGGATGTGTTTCAGCAGCATCACATGGTCGAGCTGAAAGGTAACGCAGGCATCGGCCATGTGCGCTATCCCACCGCCGGATGCGACAGCGCCTCGGAGGCGCAGCCCTTCTACGTCAATTCGCCCTACGGGATCTGCCTCGCCCACAACGGGAACCTGACCAACGCGAGGGAGCTCGCCGAGGTGCTGATCCGCGAAGACCGCCGCCATCTCAATACGACTTCCGACTCCGAGGTGCTGCTCAACGTATTCGCCTCGGAGCTGCAGCGCATCGGCACGCCGCGCATCACTCCGGCCGACGTGTTCGCGGCGCTGAATGCGGTCTACCGGCGCTGCCGCGGCGGCTACGCCGTGGTGGCGATGATCATCGGACACGGCATCCTGGGCTTCCGTGATCCCAACGGCATCCGCCCGCTGGTCCTCGGACAGCGCGATACGCCGCGCGGCCCGGAGTGGATGCTCGCCTCCGAGAGCGTGGCGCTCGACAGCCTGTCCTTCCGCCTGGTGCGCGACATCGCCCCCGGCGAGGCGGTGTTCATCGATGAGGGCGGCCGGCTCCATTCGCATCAGTGCGTGGCCAGCGTGCGCCACACGCCGTGCATCTTCGAGTACGTCTACTTCGCCCGGCCGGACTCGAAGATCGACAACATCTCCGTCTATCGCGCGCGCATGCGCATGGGTGATCGCCTGGCGGAGAAGATCCTGCGCGAGCGGGCCAACCACGACATCGACGTCGTCATCCCGATCCCGGACACCAGCCGCACGAGCGCCCTGCAGCTCGCGCAGCGGCTCGGCCTCAAGTATCGGGAGGGATTCATCAAGAACCGCTACATCGGCCGCACGTTCATCATGCCGGGGCAGGAGGAGCGGCAGAAGTCGGTGCGCCGGAAGCTGAACGCCATCGACCTGGAGTTCCGCGGCAAGAACGTGCTGCTGGTGGATGACTCCATCGTGCGCGGCACCACCTCCGCCCAGATCATCGAGCTCGCGCGCGAAGCCGGCGCGCGCAAGGTCTATTTCGCTTCCGCCGCGCCGCCGGTGCGCTTCCCCAATGTCTACGGCATCGACATGCCGGCCGCGCGGGAGCTGGTCGCGAGCGGCCGGCGGATGGACGAAGTGGCGCGGCTCATCGGCGCCGACTGGCTGATCTATCAGGATCTGGAGGACCTGATCGCCGCGTGCAAGCACGAGGATGCGCGCATCGAGGAGTTCGACACCTCCTGCTTCTCCGGTGAGTATGTCACGGGCGATGTGACGCCCGAGTATCTGGAGCGGCTGCAGCTCGAGCGCTCCGATGAGGCGAAGAAGCTGCGCGACGACCGGCGCCCCCTCAAGGTCATCCGCGGTTGAGATGAGCCCCGCCGGCGACTGGCGGCACCCCCTCCTGCTCGAACTTCTCCGCGCCGGGCTCGCCGCCGTCGAAGGGCGGCGTTGCGTGCGCGAGGCACTGCTCGCGCGGCCGCCGGCCCCGCCCGGCGCAGCGGTCTGGGCCGCTGCGGTCGGCAAGGCGGCTTCCTCCATGGCGCTCGGCGCCGTCGATGCGCTCGGTCCCGCCCTCGAGCGGGTGTTGGTGATCACGAAGGCGGGACATCTCGACGCGGAGCTGCTGTCGCTGCCGGGTGTCGAGGCTCGCGAAGGCGCTCACCCGGTTCCCGACGGACGCTCGCTCGCCGCGGGGGAGCGGCTTCTGCAATGGGTGGAGGAGTTGCCGGCAGGCGTGTGGCCGCTCTTTCTGATCTCGGGCGGCGCATCGAGTCTGGTGGAGGTCCTGAGGGCCGGCGTTTCCTTCGCGCAGCTGGAGCAACTCTCGAACCGCGGCCTCACCGAGGGGGTCGAGATTGCGGAGCTCAACGCGCAGCGCGCGCGCCTGTCGCGGATCAAGGGCGGCGGCCTCGCGGCGCAGCTTGCCGGCCGTCCGGCGCGCGCACTCTTCATATCGGACGTTCCGGACGATGACCCGGCCGTCATCGGCTCCGGGCTGCTGGGTCCGGCCGCGTCCGGCGAGGACCGCGTCGAGCGGCAGGTCATCGCATCGGTTGATGAGGCCATGGACGGTGTCATCACCGCAGCAGCGCAGCGCGGACTGACGGCCGACTGTGTGCGCCAGCGATTTGCCGGCGAAGCGACGCGCCTCGCCGCGCGCTTCGCGCACGAGCTCCTCATGAGCAACACGCAGGTCCGCGTCTGGGGCGGCGAGTCGACCGTGCGCCTGCCGCAGCAGCCGGGACGCGGAGGCCGCAATCAACATCTGGCGCTGGCCGCCTCCAAGCTCCTCGCCGAGTATCCGGATCTGCTGCTGCTCGCCGCCGGCACCGATGGCACGGACGGGCCGACCGCGGCGGCGGGAGGCCTCGTGGACGCCGACACCTGCGCGCGGCTGGGCCTCGCCGGCCTCGACCCCGACGACTGCCTGTCGCGGGCCGACTCCGGCACGGCGCTGGCCGCCGCGGAAGCGCTCGTGAGCACGGGCCCCACCGGAACCAACGTCGCGGATCTGGTGATCGGCCTGAAGCTGCCGCGCGGCCGGGCATGATATAAGTCGCAATGCCCCGGGAAACCCCGCCCAACCACCCCCACGATCCGCGCGCCGTGCCGGAAGCGGAATGCTTCCGCGGTGCCTTCATCCGCGGCTACCGCCGTGTGCGCCAGGTGGCCTCGGGCACCCGGGCGGATATCTTTCTCGCGGAGCGGATCGCGAACGGCTCGTTGGTGGCGCTCAAGGTGGTGCGCGACGAGCCGGAGCAGGACGAGGCGTCGGACGCGTTCCTCCGGTTCCTGCAGGAATACGAGATCGCGCAGCGCATCCGCCATCCGGGAATCGTGCGGCTCTTCGACCTCGGTGTCAGCGACCATCATGCCTGGCTGGTGATGGAGTACTTTCCCCGCGGGGATCTGCGCCGGCGCATGAAGTCGCAGATCGCCCCGCGTTGGGCGGTGGGTGTCGCCGCGGCGATCGCGCGGGCGCTGGCGGCACTGCACGCGGATGGCGTGGTGCATCGCGATCTGAAGCCCGGCAACGTCATGTTGCGGGAGGACGGCAGCATCGCGTTGATCGATTTCGGGATGTCGAAGGATTCGGCGCAGAGGCTCGACCTGACGGAGCGCGGCCTCATCTTCGGCACGCCGCATTACATGAGCCCGGAGCAGGGGCACGGCGAGCCCACCGATCCGCGCAGCGACATCTACAGCCTCGGCATCATCCTCTACGAGATGCTGACCGGCGGTAAGCCGTTTCGCGCCGATAATCCGATGGGACTCATCTACAAACACCGCAAGGAGCCGGTGCCGCAGCTCGGAGCGGGCCTGGACGGCCTGCAGCCCCTGCTCGAGCGGCTGCTGGCGAAGCTGCCGGAGGAGCGTTTCCCCGACGCGCTCGCCGCCGCCGAGGCGCTCGACCGGCAGCTCGGGCAGTTCCTGCAGCCGGCCTGAGCCGATGCCCGCGGGCGATACCGACATCCTGCTCGCGCCGACCCCCGATGCCTGGGTACAGGCAGCAGCCGGGCGCTGGCGGGAGCTGTTGAACGATCATGCCCAGTGCGAGAAGAAGGCTGCATCGACGGCTCTCGCGCTGATGTTCACCTACCCGGAGGACCGGCGGCTGGCGAGCACCCTGTCGCGCCTCGCGCGCGAGGAGCTGCGGCACTTCGAGCAGGTCCAGAAGCTGATGATCGCGCTCGATGTCCCCTTCGAGCGCCAGCGGCCCGGCCGCTATGCCCAGGGGCTGCGCACGCTGCTGCGCACGCTCGACCCGGGACGCAAGCTCGATCTCCTGCTCACGGGAGCGCTGATCGAGGCGCGGTCCTGTGAGCGCTTTCGGCTGCTCGCGCCGCGGCTGCCGAAGGAGGTGGGCGATTTCTATACGCAGCTCGCCCGCTCCGAGGCGCGGCACTACGAGCAGTACCTGGATCTCGCGCAGGCGGCGGCGCCGCAGTGGCGGCAGCGGCTGCGGGAGCTCGCCGGACACGAGGCGCGGCTCGCCACGGAGGCCGACGCGCAGCTGCGCTTCCATTCGGGTCCGCCGGCCGCCCCCGTGCCGGACCCCGCGCAATAACAGTTCTTTACAGCCGCCGCGCCCGGCACGATTATCTTGCTGCCATGGCCGACCGACCGCACCTCCTGATAGTCGATGACGACCGCGAGATCCGCTCGCTGTTGAGTCAATACCTGGAGAAGAACGAGTTCCGTGCCACGGCGGTCGCCGACGGCCGCGAGATGAGACGGGTCCTCGATCGCGCGGCGGTCGACCTGATCGTGCTCGACCTGATGCTGCCGGGCGAGGATGGCCTGACCCTCTGCCGGGAGCTGCGCACCCACTCGCAGATTCCGGTGATCATGCTGACCGCGCGCGGCGAGGACGTCGACCGCATCGTCGGGCTCGAGATCGGCGCCGACGATTATCTGCCGAAGCCGTTCAATCCCCGGGAGCTCCTGGTACGGATTCGCGCGGTGCTGCGCCGCGCAGCGCACGCGCCCCGGGATCCCAACCCGCAGTTGGTCCGCGGCTTTACCTTCGGCGGCTGGCGGCTCGACACGACGAGACGGACCCTGACAGACGCGGCCGGCAAGGACGTCTCACTCAGCGGCGCGGAATACCGCCTGCTCGCCGTGTTGCTCTCCGCCGGCAACCGCGTGCTGTCGCGGGCGCAGCTCACGGAGCTGTTGCGCGGCCGCGAGGCCGACCCCTTCGATCGCAGCATCGACGTGCGGGTCAGCCGGCTGCGGCAGCTCCTGGGTGACGATGCGCGGGCGCCGCAGATCATCAAGACCATCTACGGCGAGGGATACGTGATCGGCGTGCCCGTCGAGACCGCCTGAGCCGGCCGCGGATTCGCGCCATGCGCCCGTCACTCTGGCCGCAGTCCCTGTTCGGCCGCCTGATCGCGGCGCTCGTCATCGCCGTCGTGCTGGCGCAGGCGGCGAGCCTCTACCTGTTTGCGCGTGACCGCGAGCGATTCGTCGTCGACAGCAGCGTGCGGGAGTGGTCGCGGCGCATCACCGAGATCACGCTGCTCCTCGAGCAACTTCCAACCGAGCAGCGCGCAACGACGATCGCGACACTGAAGGCGCAGGCGGGGAGGCTGTCCCTGCGCATGGGTCCGCGGGACCGGGGTCCGCGGGACCGCGGCCCGCAGGAACGCCTCGGCGAGGGGCCGCTGCTCGTGCCGCCGCTGGACGTGGAGGCGCCGCAGCGCGACGGGCCGCCCCCCGAACCGCCGCTGGGAACGCACCTCATGGTCCGCGAGCGGCGTCCGCCGGAGCAAAGTCAGTTCTGGCCGCGCATCTTCATCCAGTTGCCGTTCGTCTCGGACGTGCGGGGAGTTCTGACGCAGCAGTTGCGTGGTGAGCTCGGAAACGCCTATCAGATCGCAGTGCATCCGGCCGCCGCGCCGGCGGCGAGCGTCATCCCGATCCCCTCGCCGTTCTTCGGGCTGCCCGCGCAGCGGCCGACGGAATCGTACGACGTGGATGTCCGTTTGCCGGACGCCTCTTCGCTCGTGTATCGCGTGACGCGCGTGTCACCCGGAACGCCGCTGCCGCCGAGCCTGATGCTCAATCTGATTCTGCTGGTCGTGGTGCTCGTCATTGCGCTGTATGTCGTCGCCCTGGGCATCACGCGCCCGTTGTCGCGGCTTGCGCTGGCGGCCGACAATCTCGGACGCAGCATCCGCCAGCCGAAGCTGGAAGAGGAAGGCGCAAGGGAGTTGCGCCGCGCGGCGCGCGCCTTCAACACCATGCAGGACAGGTTGCACCGCTATCTCGACAGCCGCACGCGCGTGCTCGCGGCCATGTCGCACGACCTCAAGACGCCCCTGACGCGGCTGCGCCTGCAGGTCGAGACGCAGATCGAGGATCCGGCGCTGCAGGCGCGCTTCGGCCGCGAGCTCGATGAGATGGAGAGCATGGTGCGCGGCGCGCTGGCGCTCTTTCGCGGCCTCGACGACGACGAGGCGCCGGAGCCCGTCGACATCAACCTGCTGCTCGAGACCGTGCGCGGGGAGTTCGTCGAGATGGGCGAGGAGGTGACCCTGGAGGGGCGCGCGCTGAGTCCGATTTCGGGCAAGCCGCAGGCGTTGAAGCGCTGCCTCACCAACCTCATCGCCAACGCCGTCAAGTTCGGCAACCGCGCGCGCATCCTGGTGCAGGATGGGGTTCAGCTCGAAATCAGTGTCTGCGACGAGGGGCCGGGCATTCCTCCGCAGGAGCTGGAGAAGGTGTTCGAGCCCTTCTATCGGCTGGAGTCCTCGCGCAACCGGGACACCGGGGGCACGGGCCTCGGCCTCAGCATCGCCCGCGATGTGGCGCAGACCCATGGCGGCTCCCTGGTCCTGCTGAATCGCCCGGAGGGGGGGCTGGAGGCGCGGCTCACCCTACCCCGGCGCCGTTGAGCTGACTTGACCGTTCCTGAGGCAGTTTAAAGATTGTTTACGGCGTCCCCGGGCGCCCATCGCTACAGTGTCCCCGGGCAGTGAGCCCATAGTGGGGTACGATCGATGATTAGACGTAGTGTCGTTGTCCTGGCCGCGGTGCTCTGTGCCGCCGGGACCGCGTTTGCCCAGTCGCCTCCCTCCACTTCGCACGCCGACTGGCAGGCCAAGCGCCAGCAGTGGGAGCAGAAATGGAAGGCGAAGCGGGCCGAAATGGAGCAGAAGCGGTTGGATCGCCTGTCGGTGCTGCTCGACATGACACCCGCCCAGAAGCAACAGGTGCAGGGTATCTTCGCGACCCAGCGCACCGAGATGCTGCAGGCCCTCAAACAGGCCATGCAGGCCCGGCGTGCGGCCCACCAGGAGACCCTGACGAAGCTGGGTCAGGTGTTGAGCCCCACCCAGATGAAGAAACTCGAGCTGCTCATGCCGCACCGGCACCGCTTCATGATGGGCGGACCGATGGGGATGCACGGTCATAGGGGCATGGGCGGGGGCATGCACGGGCCGATGGGGTGGCACCCGGACCACGGGATGGATGCGCCGCCGCCTCCCGGAGACCAGCCGCCGCAATGAGCGGTCAGCGGGGCAGCGACCGCAACTCGTAGCGTCCGTTCTCGTACGCCAGATAGCTGCCCTGCTCATACCAGGCTCCCAGCACGATGCGCTGGACGGGGTGACCCGCAACCCGCGCATCGTGCACGGCGGGCCTGTGCGTATGGCCGTGAATGATTCGACGGACCTGCGCAGCCTCGAAGGCCGCGGTCACCGCTGCGGGATTGACGTCCATGATCTTCTGGATGGTGCGCGCGGTATGCGCGCGGCTGCCCGCGCGCGCCTCGTTGGCAAGCATCCGTCGGTCCGACAGCGGCAGCGCGAGGAAGCGGCGTTGCCAGCCGGCTGTCCTGACGATGGTGCGCAACTCCTGATAGGCGTGGTCGTCCGTGCAGAGGGCATCGCCGTGCGTCAGCAACACCCCCTCGCCGTCGATCTCCGCAACCACGGGGTCGGGCAATAGCTGGCACCCCGTCTGGCGGCAGAACTCCCCGCCGATGAGGAAGTCGCGATTACCGTGCAGCAGGAAGCAGGCAACGCCGCTGCCCGTCAGCTCTCCGAGCGCGGACAGCACCGCGGATCTTTCGCCGCCGGCATCGTCGTCCCCCACCCAACTCTCGAACAGATCGCCCAGGATGTAGAGGGCGCGGGCCGCCGCGGGAGCGGTAACCTGCGTGCGCAGGAACTCGAGGAATTGCCGCTGCGCTTCGGGCGCCGAGGCATCGAGATGGACGTCGGAAACGAACAGGTAGCGCGCGGGCGTCGCCCCCGGAGCCTGCGTCGCTGCGGGGTCCGACGCCGGCATCATCTCAGCCGCCGTCGTCGGGCTGGTCGGCCTCTTTTGACTGCGCCTTCGGTTGTGTCGCGCCCGGCGGCGGGCTGGCCGGCTTCGTGGTCGAGGGGGCTGGTGCCGGCGCGCCAGGGCTTGCCGGCTGCGCCGGGGGGCTCGCCGGTGTCACTCCGGGCGAGGCGGTACCCGAAGGCGGTGTTTCCGCCGGCGAAGCTGCCGACGCGGGCGCGGCCGGCGGTGCGCCGGCGGGCGGTGTCGTCAGCCCCGGCGGCGTGATGAGCGCGATGCTCTGGATGACGACGGGCTTCACCGGCGCATCGGACTTGAAGGGGCCGAAGGCGCCCGTCGGCACGACGCCGATCCGATCGACGACGTCCATTCCCTCGACGACCTGCCCGAAGACGGTGTAGCCCCAGCGGGTTGGCAGGGGGTCGAGCTCCGGGTTGTCGACCAGGTTGACGTAGAACTGCGCATTGCCGGTATGCGCGCCGGCCGCGCGGGCCAGGCCGACGGCGCCGCGCTTGTTCTGCAGGCCATTGCCCGACTCGTTGTCGACCGGCGGATAGGTGGGCTTCAGATCATAGGGCGGGTTGGCGTCATGTCCGCCGCCCTGGATGACGAAATTGGCGACCACGCGGTGGAACAGCGTGTTGGTGTAGAAGCCCTCGCGCACGTAGCGCAGGAAATCCGCCACGGTCAGGGGCGCCCGGTCCGGATACAGCTCCACCACGAAGGAGCCCATGTTCGTCGTGACGCGTACCTCGGGATTCGACGAGGCCGCATCGTCGGCGCGCGCGGCGGGCTGCACGAAGACGAGGCAAGCGCAGGCGGCCGCCAGGGCGAGGGCGAGTCTCAATGTCAGGGTCCGGTGCCGGGCGCGCATCTGGTCTCCGTCGCGTAGGTCGAAAACGGGAATCTTAGCAGCGCCGGAGCCTCGCGGGCGGGACGATGTCGCTGCTGCGGCAAACCCCGTACCATTGCCGCATGACCGGAATGGACAGCACAGCTTCCGCAGGGTTCGATCGCGGCGTGGTGACGCGCTTCGCGCCGAGCCCGACGGGCGAATTGCACCTGGGCAACGCGCGCACCGCGCTCTTCAACTATCTGCTGGCGCGGCGCGGCGGCGGGCGTTTCCTGCTGCGCATCGAGGACACCGATGCGCAGCGCAGCCAGGAGGCGCACCTCGCCGTGGTGCTGGAGGACCTGCGCTGGCTCGGCCTGAACTGGGATGCCGGACCGGACCGGGAGGACGGCCGGGGACCCTACCGCCAGTCGCAGCGCGCCGCGATTTATGGCCGTCTCTTCGAGGCACTGGAGCAGCAGGCGATCGCGTATCCCTGCTTCTGCACGCCGCTCGAGCTGGAAGCCTCGCGCCGCGCCCAGCTCGGCTCGGGCCGGCCGCCGCGCTATGCGGGCACCTGCCGCGACCTGTCGCCGGAGCAGCGGCGCGCCAGGCAGGCGCAGGGCCTCCCGGCCACCCTGAGGTTTCGCGTTCCCGCCGGACGGCGCATCGAGTTCACGGACCTGGTCCACGGCCCGCAGAGCTTCATGTCGGATGACATCGGGGATTTCATCGTGCGGCGTGCGGACGGCACGGCGGCCTTCTTTTTCTCCAATGCCGTCGATGACGCCTCCATGGGCGTCACCCTGGTGGTCCGGGGCGAGGATCATCTGGCCAACACGCCGAGGCAGCTCCTGATCCTGGAAGCACTGGGGCTGCGCGCACCAGGCTATGGACACGTGTCGCTCATCCTGGGCCCGGACGGGGCGCCGCTCTCCAAGCGGCACGGTGCCACGAGCGTCCGCGAATATCGCGACAGCGGCTACCGGCCGGAGGCCCTGGTCAACCATCTCTTCCGCCTCGGCCACTCGTCCGGCGAGCATGGTCTGCTCGACCTCGAGGCCATGGCACGCGCGTTCGACCCCGGCCACCTCGGCCGCTCATCGGCGCACTTCGATGCGCAGCAGCTATGGGTATGGCAGAAGGAGGCGGCGCATCGCCTGCAGGCCGATGAGGCGCGCGCGTGGCTGACACCGGTGCTGCCCGCGGGGCTCGGCGAGCCCGCCGTGCGCGCCTTCGTCGACGCCGTTCTGCCCAATGTGGTGTTGCCGGAGGACGCACGGCCGTGGGCGCGGATCGTCTTCGGGCCGCCGCCGGCGCTCGCGCCCGAGGGCGAGGAGATCGTCCGCAGGGCGGGCGGCCCGTACTTCGCGGCCGCGGCACAGGCGGCCGCGCAGAGCGGCAACGATCTGCCGGCGATCGCCTCGGCCGTGCGGACGGCAACCGGACGCAAGGGCGCGGAGCTCTATATGCCGTTGCGCCTGGCGCTCACGGGCCTGAGCCATGGGCCGGAGCTCGCGCCGCTGCTCAGGGCCATGCCAGCGGGAGAGGCGCGGACACGGCTCGCGCGTTTCGCCTGACACCAGCCTCCATCACCCTCGAGACCCGGACGACATGATCCGCATCTACAACTCGCTCACCGGAGAGAAACAGCTTCTCGAGCCCATTACCCCGGGCGAGGTCCGCATGTACGTCTGCGGCATGACGGTGTATGACTTCATACACGTCGGTCATGCGCGCATGATGGTCGCGTTCGACATGGTGAACCGGTACCTGCGGCACCGCGGCTATCGGGTCACTTACGTACAGAACATCACGGATATCGACGACAAGATCATCAGGCGGGCGGCCGAGAACGGCGAGCCCATCGGCGCTCTGACGGAGCGGGTCATCGCCGACATGCACGCCGACTGCGCCGCGCTCGGCATTCTGCGGCCGGATCACGAGCCGCGGGCTACTCGGTACCTGCCGGCCATCATCGGCATGATCGGGACGCTGATCGAGCGCGGCTTTGCCTACGTCGCCGCGAACGGCGATGTCATGTACGCGGTCGCAAAGTTCGACGGCTACGGCCGGCTCTCAGGCAAGCGCCTGGCGGACCTGCGCGCCGGCGCGCGGGTCGAGGTCGACGAGGCCAAGCGCGACCCGCTCGATTTCGTGCTGTGGAAGCACGCCAAGCCCGGGGAGCCGGAGTGGGACTCGCCCTGGGGAAAGGGCCGTCCGGGATGGCACATCGAGTGCTCCGCGATGTCCGTGGCGCTCCTCGGGTCGCATTTCGACATTCACGGCGGCGGGCTCGATCTGAAGTTCCCGCACCACGAGAACGAGATCGCCCAGACCTGCGCGGCCACCGGCGACCGCTTCGCCGAGATCTGGATGCACAACGGCTTCGTCAACATCGACGACGAGAAGATGTCGAAATCGCTCGGCAACTTCTTCACGGTGCGCGAAGTGCTGGCGAAGGCGGTGCGCCATCCGGAGGTGCTGCGCTACTTCCTGCTCTCGAGCCACTACCGCGGACCGATCAACTACTCGCTCGAGCAGCTCGAGCAGGCCGATGCGGCGCTGGGCCGGATCATGACCGCGTTGCGTGACCTGCGCGAGCCGACGACCGGTGCGGCGTGCGGCTCCGAATACACCGCCCGCTTCCAGGAAGTGATGGACGACGATTTCAACACGCCGGAGGCCATCGCCGTGCTGCAGACGCTGACCCGCGAGATCAACACGGCAAAGGACGCTGGCAATGAGGTGCGCGCGGCCGCGCTCGGCGCGGAGCTGCGCTCGCTGGCGGCCGTGCTCGGCATGACCGTGACGCCGAAGGAGTGGTTTTCCCTGGGCGCGAAGCTCGGCTCGCAGGCCGGCTCGAAAACTGCCGCAAGTGCAGCCCTCGCCGAGCCCGAGATCGAGCGGCGCATCGGGGAGCGCGCGGCCGCACGCAGAGCGAAGAACTGGGCCGAGTCCGACCGCATCCGCGACGAGCTCGCCAAGGCCGGCGTGATCCTCGAGGACAGGCCTGACGGCAGGACGGAGTGGCGGCGGGCGTAGATCGCGCCCGCCGCCTTCTGCTGCTAGGCGTAGGCGCTCAGCGCCGAGGTGCCCGAGCTGGCGTCGCTCGACTGGTTCTGCAGGAACATCGACATCGCGCCCGAGCTGCCGCCCGCTCCACGGTGGCCATGGTGCCCGTGATGCGCCTGGCCGGCCGCGGCCGTCTGGGAAGCGGTGTTGGTGGCGGCTGCGGTGGTGCTCGCGGCCGTCGCGGCCGCGCTGCTCAGAGCAGCAGCCAGCGCGCTCGGGATGGTCGTCGTACCTGCAGCGCTCGAAGTGGCCGCGGCGCCCGATGCGCTCGAAGCGCTCGTGGGGCTCAAGGAAAACGCACTCGAGCCGCTAACCGCAGTCGAAGTGCTCGCGGCTGCCGGGCTGGCGCCGCCGTAGAGCGGGTAGGGGTGGGTCCCGTTCCCGCTGATTGCAGAGATCATGTGCTCTCCTCACGTGGGGATGGTCGGTGAGGAGTGTCGCCAGCCGTTCTCGTTTTGGCTATTGCAGTTTGTAATGCCGTGACACGCGGCCTTGCAGCGGCAAAACCTTGCCGCCGGCTGCCGCGTCCGGCGGCTCAGGTCGGCCGCTCGTGGCGGCGCTGAAAGGCTTCCAGCGTATTGTGCATGAGCATCGCCACCGTCATCGGCCCGACGCCGCCCGGCACCGGCGTGATCCAGCCGGCCCGCTCCCGGGCGGCCTCGAACTGCACGTCACCCACGAGATGCCCGTTCTCGAGGCGGTTCATGCCGACATCGACCACGATGGCGCCCGGCTGGATCCACTCGCCGGGGACGAGCCCTGGCTTGCCGGCCGCGACCACCAGGATATCGGCCTGGCGCACGTATCCCTCGAGATCCGTCGTGAAGCGATGACAGACCGTCGTCGTAGCGCCCATGAGCAACAGCTCCAGTGACATCGGCCTGCCGACGATGTTGGAAGCGCCGATGACGACTGCATGCTGACCCTTGAATGGTGCACCGATGTTCTCGAGCAGCTTGATGACGCCATAGGGAGTGCAGGGCCGCATCACCGGGATGCGTTGGGCGAGGCGGCCGACGTTGTAGGGATGGAAGCCGTCGACGTCCTTGGCTGGATCGATCCGCTCGATGATCGAGGTCTGCAGAATCTGGGCGGGCAGCGGCAGCTGCACCAGGATGCCGTCGATCCCCGGGTCGCGGTTGAGGTCGGCCACGAGGGACAGGAGCGCGATCTCCGAGGTCGAGGCGGCCAGGTCGTGCGCGACGGAGCGGATGCCGACCTCGTCGCAAGCGCGGCGCTTGTTGCGGACGTAGACCTCCGAAGCCGGGTCAGTGCCGACCTTGACCACCGCGAGCGCGGGCCGACGGCCGTCGCCGTGCGCAAGGGCGGCCTCGATCTTGCCGCGGACCTGGTTTTTGACCTCGGCCGCGAGCCTGCGGCCGTCGATCAGCTGCGCTGTCATTGCGGGCTGTCGTTCCAGCTCTTTGAAGGGTCGGGCATTCTCGCATATCATGCCCTCGGCTCGGGGCAGGGAGCAGCCAGGGAGCGGAAGCGGTCTCTTACCAGCAGTTCTTCAGTCGGGGTGTAGCGCAGCCTGGTAGCGCACCTGCCTTGGGCGCAGGGGGTCGGAGGTTCAAATCCTCTCACCCCGATATCCGCTAAGTGCCTCGCGCTGCCCTCTGTCGGCGCGTCCGAATGATCCCGAATCCGGTAAGCGCCGCGGCGAACAGCGCCAACGTACCCGGCTCCGGCACGCCGCCCCGGCTCCCTGTCGTCAGAATCATCGCGCTGAGGGCCGCGGCATCGAGCGGAATGTCCTCAGTCTGGAGGGCGTTGTGGGTTCCGCCGGCCGCGGCAACAAGCTGCCGGAGCAATGGAAGCCTTGACAAAGACAGCCTAGGCAAGTAAAGTGGCGCCATCTCCCTTCAGGGAGATTTTCTCGGAGAGCCATCTTGGTGACCATCTACGACAGCGACAACTACGAGCCGAGCAGGAGTGTGGCTCACCTCTTGGGCCAGGTGCGCACGGAGATGCTCGCGGCGCTGGATCGGGAGCTGACGGCGGACAGGCACGTGGCGGATATCGGCGTGACGGCCGCGCAGTTCGTGGTGATGTGCCGGCTGGCGGCAGCGGAGCGCAAGAAGTCCGCTTCCGATCTGTGCAAGGAGATGTCGTACGACGCGGGAGCGATGACCCGGATGATCGACCGCCTGGAGAGCAAGGGGCTCATCCGCCGGGCCCGCTGCCCGCAGGATCGCCGGCTGGTGTATCTCGAGATGACGGAGCAGGGGCGTGCCGCGTATCCGCGCCTGCGCGACATCTCGATGGCGATCCAGAACCGCTTCCTGCGCGGGTTCAGCCGCGCCGATGCGCGCCAGCTCGAGGGTCTGCTCGGGCGGATGATGGAGAACGCTGCCTGAGGATGGCGAACGGTTTTTTTGCCGAATAAGTCTGCCTAGGCATTTTCGGCCATGGCAGAGGATGATGGGAGACTGAGACATGACGACTCGCAACGACACTGCAAAGCCTGCAGCCTGGAAGAGCCCCAGGGTCCGGTGGCTCACGCTGATTCTTGGCGGCTTCCTGGTCATCGCCGCCGGCTGGGGCGTGTATTGGGATCGCGACCTGCGCTACTCGGCGTACACGGATGACGCCTATGTCAGCGGCAACGTCGTGCAGATCACTCCGCGAATCTCCGGAACCGTAGTCGGGATCGGCGCGGACAACACTCAGTTCGTCAAGGCCGGGCAGACGCTGGTGCGGCTGGATCCCGAGGACGCCAAAGTGACGCTGCAGGAGTCCGAGGCTCAGCTCGCCAGGACGGTGCGTCAGGTGCGCAATCTCTTTGCGACCACCTCGGCGCTGCAGGCCAACGTGCAGTTCCACCGCACGGACCTCGCCAAGGCGCAGAGTGACTACGCCCGCCGCGCGCGGCTGCAGCGCAGCGGCGCGATCTCCGAGGAGGAGCTGCAGCATGCCGATGACGCCGTGAAGGCGGCGCAGGCGGGGCTGGCCGCGGCGGAGCAGCAGTTGGCGGCGAATCGCGCCTGGGTGGACGGCACGACCATCGAGAGCAATCCGGCGGTTCGCGATGCGGCGGCGGCCGTCCACGCGGCCTACCTCAACTACGCGCGCACGGTTCTGCCGGCGCCGGTGTCGGGCTTCGTCGCCCGGCGCGACGTGCAGCTCGGGCAGCGTGTCAGCCCCGGAACGCCTCTGATGGCCGTGGTGCCGCTGAGCCAGGTGTGGGTCGATGCCAACTTCAAGGAATCGCAGCTCGATGACATGCGCGTCGGGCAGCCGGTCAGCCTGACGTCCGATCTCTACGGCAGCGGCGTGGTATTCCACGGCCGGGTCGTCGGATTCGGCGCGGGAACCGGCTCGGCCTTCGCGCTGCTGCCGGCCCAGAACGCCACCGGCAACTGGATCAAGATCGTGCAGCGGGTTCCCGTGCGCGTCGCGCTCGACCCGCGGGAGCTGGCGCAGCACCCGTTGCAGATCGGATTGTCCATGAAGGCCTATGTCAACGTGCATGACGACAGCGGGCAGCGTTTGCCCCAGGTCGCGACCAACGATCACGACTACTCGACGGACGTGTTCCAGTCAGTCGCGGCGCAGGCCGACGAGGCGGTGCACCAGATCATTGCAGCGAACGAGCCGGGTGCGGAGCGTCCGAACGCATCGCACCGTCTCGCCGCTCGTGTGGGTGCCGGCTCGACGGTCCTCACCCGGCCTGCCGCGTCGCCCGAGCTGCCCGTGTCCCTGAGCGAATAGCGCGGCGGGCCCGCGGGCCTTCACATCGAGCGGAGACAACATGAGCGCAGTCATCAAGGAAGGACGGCAACCGCCGTCGCAACCGCAGCCCGCGGTTGCCCAGGCTGGGGCTGCGCCGGCGCCTCCGCCGGCCGCGCCACCGCAGCTCGAGAGCCTCAAGGGCACGACGCTGTTCCTGGGCACGATCGCGCTCTCGCTGGCGACCTTCATGAACGTGCTCGACACGTCGATTGCCAACGTGGCGATCCCGTCCATCGCGGGCGATCTCGGTGTTTCGCCGGATCAGGGGACGTGGGTCATCACTTCGTTTGCCGTCGCGAACGCGATCTCCATGCCGCTCACCGGCTGGCTGACGCGCCGCCTCGGACAGGTGCGCCTCTTCACCGCCTCGACGCTGCTCTTCGTGCTGGCTTCGTTCCTCTGCGGCCTGGCGCCCTCGATCGGAATGCTGGTGGCATTCCGGGCGCTGCAGGGACTGGTGGCGGGCCCGATGATTCCGCTCTCGCAGTCGCTGCTGCTGGCGAGCTACCCCAAGGCCAAGGCGGGCGCTGCGCTCACCGTGTGGTCGATGACCACGCTGGTGGCGCCGGTGGTCGGACCGGTGCTCGGCGGCTGGATCACCGACAACATCTCCTGGCCCTGGATCTTCTACATCAACATCCCGATCGGCATCGCCGCGGTCATCGTGACCTGGGCGATCTACCGGCGCCGCGAGACGCCCACTGCCCGCCTGCCCATCGACAAGGTGGGACTGGGGCTGCTCGTCCTCTGGGTCGGCGCGATGCAGATCCTGCTCGACAAGGGCAAGAACCTCGACTGGTTCAACTCGCCGCTCATCGTGACACTGGCCATCGTCGCGGTGGTCGGATTCGCGGTCTTCCTCGTCTGGGAGCTGACGGACGAGCATCCGATCGTGGATCTGAGCCTGTTCCGCGGCCGGAATTTCTCCGTGAGCACGGTGTCGATGCTGGTCGGCTACGGCCTTTATTTCGGCAACGTCGTGCTGCTGCCGCTCTGGCTGCAGCAGTACATGGGCTACACCGCGACGCTCGCGGGCGTGGTGCTCGCGCCGGTGGGCGTGCTGGCGATCCTGCTGATGCCGCTAGTGGGCCGGAACCTCTCGCGCATCGACCCGCGCTGGATCGTGACGACCTCGTTCCTGGTCTTCGGGCTGGTGATGTTCATGCGCTCGTGGTTCAACACGGACGCGGACATCCGCACCCTGCTGGTTCCCACCCTCATTCAGGGCGCGGCGCTGGCGACGTTCTTCGTTCCGCTGCTGACGCTCGGCTTCTCGGGCCTCGCTCCGGAGCGCATTCCCGCGGCTTCCGGGCTCATGAATTTCGCGCGCATCACCGCCGGCTCGTTCGCAACCTCGATCACGACGACGCTGTGGGACCGGCGCGCGACGCTGCACCACGAGCAGCTGATCGAGCAGCTGACGAGCTCGAATGCGGCGATGACCCAGGCCATGGCGCAACTGCACGCCGGCGGCCTGACGAGCCGGCAGGGCTACGCGCTGCTCAACAATCTGGTCGACGTCCAATCCTACATGCTGTCCGCCAACGACATCTTCTACGTGTCGGGATTTCTCTTCGTGGTGCTGGCGGGCGTGGTATGGCTCGCACGTCCGGCCATGAGCGGCGCCGCCGGCAAGGAGGCCGCGGCCGGCGCACACTAGTTTATTGGCGCAAATCGCTCCCAGCGATTTGCGCGGCCCTCCCTGTGACAGGGATTCATCTCGCGGCCCAGGGAGCGGCGTTACTCGGCCCCATCCTGGGCCTCGCCCCTTCGGGGCCGACGCTGCGCGTCGTTCAAAATCGCTCCCGGCGATTTTGTGGGCCGCTCACTCACTTGCTTTTGCACGTCACAGCTTTCGAAGGATTCGCGGCGACAGGGACCACTGCAGCACGCCCTGGCCGGCGCGGGGCGTGCCTTCGAACTGCAGGCATACGACGGCGCTCTTCTTGAGCTCGAAGGCTTCGGCGCGGGGATCGCCGCGCAGGCACAGCGCGAGCAGCCGGCCCAGATGGGGCTGGTGACCGACGACGGCAACGCATTCGGCTTTGCCGCCCTGGCGCCTCAGCGCCTCCAACACGTCCTCCGGGGAGCCTCCCGGCGACAACGCCACGCATTCCACCGCTTTGGGCCAGCGCGCGGCCTGCGCAAAGGTTGCCGCGGTGTCGCGCGCCCGAATCAGCGGGCTGCTGAGGACCAGGCCCGGCCGTTTGGCGACGCGCTTCAGGCCCATGGCGGCGCGGCGTGCCCGCTTCGTGCCCTCCAGGGTCAGGGGGCGGGCGGCGTCGTCGGCCCAGCGTTTCGCGTCCCGCGGGAAGGCGATGGCGTGACGGAGTATGAGCAGTTCCATGGTCAGTGCCGGGTCGCTGCGGGAAACGCCCATGCGCCAGTGGGTACGATGAGCTTTCCATCAGCGCGGGGGGCGTGGGCCGTGGCCGCAGGCTGGCGGGTTGCCGCAACGCCATCGCGCAACTCCTCCATGCGCAAGCGCAGAGCCTTCCAGCGCCGGCGGCGCAGTTTGCGCCAGGGCCCCCGGATCCTGGCGCCCGTGCGCGCGGCCTGCCGCGCATGTACTTCGGCCATTCTCCCCATCAGGAAGAGCGTCGCCGCAGTGAAACTCGGCGGTGCCTCGGTTGCGAGTTGCGTCAGGTAACGCGCTATCGTGTCGGAGTCATGTTGCGTGCCGAGCCTGCTCTGCAGTTTGTTCAGTGCCGCGAGCATCCTGTTGGCGGGTTTCGAATAAGTCGGCGCCACCAGCTCGAGGGCATAGCGCAGCTTCTTGGCTCGCACCCGGACCGCGTGGAATTCCTTCATGGACGACTCGGCGGTCAGCCGGCGGGCGAACTTGCGCAACTTGCGGTAGCGCGTCCGGATCAGATCCGGCACGACGCTCAATGCGGCGGCATTGCGCGAGGAAGCGGATGCCAAGGTCGTCGCGGAGGTCGACCTGGCAAGCTGGTCGGGCAGGGTGTCGAGCCATTCCCGCGAGCGCTGCGCATCCAAAGCGCCCAGCATGCGGGACCGAACCTGGGCTCTTTCGGACTGCAGGTGGCGCAGCAGCGGATCGAGCCCTCTGCGGTCGGCCTCCGGGAGGCTGTTCCGGAAGGAGCTTGCGGCCTCCAGGCGGATATCCGCGTCACGGACGGCGCCGAGTGCATCCAGCAGGCTCTTGAGCGTCTCTCGGCTCTTGCGCACGCCGGCCGGCAGGCAGGCGCAAAAGAAACTGAGGATCGTCTCCATGCGCCGCGCCGTGATGCGCAGCCTGTGGAGCGGCTCCGGACCCTCGCCGAGCCGTGCGGGAGGCTCGTTGGCCTGCCACTCCCGATGGAGGCTGCGAAGCGCCGCTGCCGCGAATTCCCCGGCCCGGGTCGAGGCATCCATGACGGCGGCGGGCGGTTCCGCGTCCCGCCCGTGTGCCGCCGCCCGCGGGGGCTCCAGCGACGCGGCCCGCAAGCCGACGGCAAACTTGTTTTCGCTCGCCCGGGAGAGTCCGCATTCGGTGCGCATCCGGTTCGCGAGCCGCTCGAGCGGGGCCGAATCGTGGCCGATCGCTTCCAGCTCCACGCGCGTGAGGAGCATCGGGCGGCGGCGACCGTTACCGCGGGTGAATCGCGCCTCATCGAGCGCGATCTCGCCGACGTCGACATCGGGATCGCGGTTTCGCACGAGAAACCGCTGCCGCGCCGTCCGGACCTCGAACAGGGGGCGAAGCCGCATTACCCCTGCGACGTCGCGGACGCGACTGCCGACCGGACCGGTGGCGTGGGCCAGGGCTTTCGCCCCCCTCTCAGAGAGGCGTTCGGTGATCTCGCGCCGGTCGGCGACGTCATTGCGTGCGGAGAAGAGCCCCTTCAAGGTCGCCTCGACGCGGCCGGCCTCCTCGCGCAGCCGGAGGGCGAATCCCGCGCGAAAGAGGCGCCAGTCCTCGGTGTCGAGGTACCTGTCGTGCAGCTGCTGTGCAGGCAGCGGCTCGATGCTCAGGCGCTCCAGGCGGGGGTGCTGGTCGAGCCACCGCCGGACCACCCCCAGGTCGGGGGCGGTGAGCTGCCACTCCACCTCGCGCGCTTCCCCACCGGCATGACCGCCGCCGTTCGCGGCGGCAGGGGCGGGGACGGCAACGGGCTGGCGGGGTCTTTGCGGCATGGAGCCACCAAGGATAAACCCAAATTGACGCTTCCACGGCCGGTTCCGTATGATTCGCGCCCCCCGTGTGGCGGGTCTGGCGGCAGCGATGCCGGCCTGGCACGAGGCCGGGCGGCACGGCATGATGTCTGGCGAGACCAGGAAGGCGCGTGCGGGCGAGTGGGCGATGCAGTCCGCGTGCCCGTAGCTCAGTTGGATAGAGCACCGGCCTTCTAAGCCGGTGGTCGCAGGTTCGAGTCCTGCCGGGCACGCCACCCTTCGCCCCCGTAGGGGCTTCGGGTGGCAGGCCACCTGGGGAGAGGATGTGGATGCGATGGTGGACGTAGCTCAGCTGGTAGAGTCCCGGGTTGTGATCCCGGTCGTCGTGGGTTCGAGTCCCATCGTCCACCCCACCAATTCGAAGGGCCGTTAGCTCAGCTGGTAGAGCAGGAGACTCTTAATCTCTTGGTCGTAGGTTCGATCCCTACACGGCCCACAAATTAACCTTAAATATCAGTGTCTTGCGAGCTGGCCAGGCTCGCGAGCTTCACTGTATGCGTTATTTGGTGCAGACTCCGTGCAGCGACTTACTCACCGCTGCACGCCGTGCACCGAGGCACATGGCTTCAATCCAGCGCATCGTCTCGCCGCTTACGAAGGACGTTTCCTATCGTGCGCAGGTCCGAGTAAAAGGCCGCTCGTCCGAGTCGGCGACATTCCCGAATCGGAAGGAAGCGGAAGCCTGGGCCGCGTCGATCGAGAGCGCCATCCGGGAGGGCCGCCATTTCCCGCACGCTGCCGCGAAGCGCACGAGCTTCGATGCGCTCGCCAAGGACTACGCGGACACAGTCCTGCCAGAGTTCGACAAAGTACAGCGCGCCGCCCGCACGCTTCAGCTCAACTGGTGGTCCAAGCAGTTTGCCGGCAAGAGCGTCGCCGAAATAACAGCCGATGCCGTCTCGAAAGCGCGCGACGCCTGCGGGGCGGAAACCTTCACACGGGGCAAGCCGCGGAAGGACAAGAAGACCGGCGAGATCATCCCCCCCAAGGAATATCGGCGCAGCGGCGCGACCGTCAACCGCTACATCGCGACTCTCTCGCACCTGTTCTCTTTCGCGGTCAAAGAGCGCCGCCTGATCGACCGCAATCCGGTCGGCGACATCCGCCGCAAGAAGGAGCCGAGGGGCCGCACTCGGTTCCTCTCGGACGAAGAGCGCGCTGCGCTGTTACAAGCGTGCGCCAACTCTGATTGGGTGCCACTTCACGCCCTGGTCCTGCTCGCGATCACGACCGGCGCGCGTCGCGGCGAGCTCGTGTCGCTGAAATGGGCCGATGTGGATCTCAAGGCTGGCCGCGCAACCATTCACGACACGAAGAACGGGGAGCAGCGGACGCTGCCGCTGGCAGGCAAGGCGCTGGAAGCGTTACGGCAGCTCAAACTTCAGAACTCGGCGCGCAGTGAGTACCTGTTTCCCTCGCCGATCGTGGTACTCGATCCCAAGGCCGGCAAGCCGCAGCTCGATGCGCCCTATGAGCACTTTGACGCGCACTGGTACGCCGCGCTCGAAGCGGCCGGGATCAGCGACTTTCGATTCCACGACCTGCGCCACACCACGGCCTCGATGCTCGCCGCGCAGGGCGCCTCGCTCCTCGAGATAGCCGACGTGCTCGGACACAAGACGCTGGCCATGGTGAAGCGCTACTCGCATCTTGTCGTTGATCACAAGGCGAAGGTGATCGAGAAGATGATCGTGGCGAAGGGACTTTGAATACCCGGCCCAGCTGGGATCGTTCGCGTTGGCATGGTCCGCCGCGGCATACCGCCCAGGGTTCGAGGCGTCGCGTCGCCATCGTCCGGAGTCGACCCTTTTTCGGACATTCGGGGTCCGCTTTCGGAGAAATTTGGAGGATTCGATGACGATCCATCCCGCGCTTGCAAAGCTGGAGGCTTCCCTCTCCGACACGACAGACGTGTACATTAATCGAGGAATCGATGCGGAGGGATATATCGCTGGCCTCGTTAGCGACATCCGCGCGCACATCTGCGAACCTTTCCCCGTCAGCGCCACAGTTATGGAACCAGGCTTTCCCGACGCGGCTCCAGGCAGCATCGTGTCCGGGCTGTGCATCGCACATCGTGCGGGGTACTGGCTCGTTTACTCGGTGGAGCGGGATCGCTTTTACTGCTTCTGGGGTCACGATCCTGAAAACCTCGGAGCACATGGAATTTTTGGCAGCCCGCTGTCCTGCTGGTCTGCTTAAGAGCAAACGTCCGGTTAGTAGAAGCCGGGAACGGCAACGGACGCAGAGATCTGCTTCGATCCTTTCGAGCCGCAATTTCCCGGCTACCCAACTTGCCCGTATAGCTCTGACCACGCCAAGTGCTCTTCCACGTAGTTGGAGACCTCGTCGGTATCCACGTAGTTGAGAAGCGCTCCGAGCTTCAGATCCTCCCGCCCGAGGGCCACGACACTCAGCGCCGCCCGCAGCGTGAGAGCATCACAGCCTAACGCGAGGTCGGCAAGCGCAAGTCGCACAAGCTCGTGCCACGCCTGTCGGTAGTCAGTCTCCGCCCAATCCGGAATCGGAGGGTTGCCCCGTCGATGCCGCTCGATTTCGATGGTCGCCGCTAAGGCGTAGAGGTTCCAGTCCCGCACGGGCGTCGCGGCGCTGATGCGCACCATATGGGGAACCGCGGCGTACGATGCCTCCCCGACGTCGCCTTGGTGGTGCAGTTCTTCCCACAACTCCTTCCATACGTTAATGCCGGCTTCCATGTGCCTCAACGGCACCGAGGCATCGTACGGCACCTTGTAGCCGGCTTGCAGTTGATGCCAGCGAGGATCCTGCAATGGAAGCATGTGTCGGGCCTCTCCGGTCATCCAGTTGCGGGTCATCGAGTCCATCAGCGCAAGTCAGATAGTCCATATCATGAGGGCATCATAGCTGGGCGGACTTCGGAGTGGCGAACGACCGCTTCCCGGATGCTCATCGGCATAGTTCGATCGGCAGCTCCTGGCCGCACCCAGTAGCTCAGCGGCCTGGGTTCGTGCTATTTAGACGTCCGGAAGTGGTCCAGCCCAACCTTCGAATCAAAGTGATGGAGTAACAGATAGTTATCCCAGCCGCGCGTCCCTTCGCAAGTGATTATCGTCGAGCGCTTGAGGCCCGCTCCGATCCGGTGGTGCCTCAGAATTGAGCCGGACATGGCACGCCAGATCTTGCCCGGAGAGCGCGTATCAAAGAAATAGTTGACGTAAGGGCCGCGATCGTTGCCGCCGCGAAAGGAAAATGTGCGAATGCCCTCAACACTCGCAGCGAAATCAGCCAAGACAGACGCTACGTGCCGTGGCTGAAGACCGGGGGCACGCCGGGGCTGAAATTGTATGCAGAGCGTTCGCATGCGGGCTCCGATCACGAAGCCGACGGAGTGTAGCTTGAATGTCCGGTATCGAGAAATCCAGCCGGGGACACCAAGGACCGCTCATCGGCGCACTCTGGCGATCTGCAGCGGGGTTTTGTTCCTCGGGACAGGTTGAATGTCGCGCCCGAGCGGACTTACGGCTCGCCTTCCGTCGCGATCTGCGCTGGATTCGCCGGCTGCAATCTCAGCTCGAAGTACGGGTATGTACCAGCACGATACGAGAGAAGCAAGAACGCCCGGCTAATGTACTGGACCCGGAACTCGTGCCCTTCGAGAGCGGCTCTGACGAAGTCTGGGGGTAGGAACGCCTCGTCGGTGTGGACGACGACAAAGTAGCCTCCCGGGTACGGACCGCCCTTCAGCGTCGGATACCTCGCATCTTTCGCGAGCATGCGATTCGTGAGCCGCGCCAGAAAGGTTGGCTTGTCCCAATCCTGCCAGCAAGGGGCGCCCTTGGCTTTGCTAGCCCGTATCCCATCAGCGCTTACCAACTCAGTGACTTCAATCGCTATGCGCTGCGCAGCGGCATCCAGCGCTTCACAATCAGGCGGATCGTTGCCCCGCCCGCGAGACCGAAGGCCGGTGAAGAAGGCTGTGCCACCACTGGCCAGTGACTCCGCTAAGGACTCAACGGCGCCCACCTCCGCTATGTCACGATCAGGCGCGAACTCGAAGAAGTCCGCGTATCCTCGTGCTCGTTCGGTGGCTTCTCGCATCAGAGCGATTGCCTTCGCAAGCTCGTCGTCGTCTTCCGCCATGGTCGAAGTACAGCAGCGTCTGCTGCAACAGTCAACATGCCCGCACGACGCAGTTCCAGGCGCTACGCCATACGCTACTACCGCGTCGATGCGCGCCGAGCCCCGGCACGTAGACGAATTTGGGGCGGTGTCAATGCGACGCAGGATAGCCTTTCGGCTGCTCTTTGATTCAACACCTTCGATCTGTTCCGACCAGAAAGTGCGGTAAAGCACTGCGTAAGCGGCCGCGGGGTCGGCCGGCAGGGCATCCATCCCAAACTCACACGGATCTGTCCCCAGTCACGTGATCGTACAGTTTTTGGCGTGCGCCACTGCTTCAAGCAGTCAACCGGTGTCTACAAGGATCCACCGGTCAATCCATTTGCAGTGTGTCATTTCCTGGTTTCAAATGGTACCCGATGACCGGGAGCACGCACCTGTCGACTTGGGTCAGCAGCGACGTGAAGCAGCGCTTTGCGACAGCGGCTGCGCCCCAGAGTCTCTCGGAATCGGCTTTGCTCAAGCGCTTGGTCGAGCAGATGCTGGCGAGTGGCGGAATCGACGATGTTACCGAGCCCATCGCTTCACGCGATCCACGAGATGCCCGTCTGACGGTACGGTTAGTGCCGGAGGACCGGGCGCTGTTGTGCGAACGGGCGGCCGCGCGGACCATGCCGGTCGCGACCTACGTGTCGGTTCTGGTCCGCTCGCATCTCCGGCGGCTCGCGCCGCTGCCGGATCGAGAGCTGTCGAGCCTTCGGGCGGCCGTGAGGGAGCTCGCGGCGATCGGTCGAAACCTGAACACGATGACCCGCCTGCTGCAGCAGGACGTCCACCAAGCGGTGCCCGGGCGGCAGGAGGTGCTAGCCATGCTCCGGATCGGCGAGGCGCTGCGCGACCACGTCCGTGCGCTCATCAAGGCGAATCTGATCAGCTGGGACATTGGACATGCCGAACAGAGCCACTAAGGTCGGTCGCGAAGAACCGCTGCTCGACCTTCGAAGCTTTGCCCGTCCAGGACCGGCGGGCCGGATTCGCTTCTCACCGGCCCAGCTCGAACAGATCGTGCGCACCGTGTCCCGTGCGCGTGAGGTGGTCGTTAAGGTCTCGAAGGGCGCGACGAGCACGGCCGGTGGCATCGCCCACCTTCGCTACATCGATCGCAACGGTAGGCTCGAGATCGAGACCGACGAGGGCGATCACCTGAAGGGGAAGGGGATCGAGAAGAACCTCACCGGCGACTGGGACCTCGACTCGGTGAATGCGCAGGGCCGGGGGCCGTACCGGGGCAAGGCGGGTCGCAAGCCGGCCAGGCTCGTTCATAACGTCATCCTCTCGATGCCGAAGGGGACCCCGCCCGAGAAGCTGCTGCTTGCGAGCCGGGACTTCGCACGGGATCAGTTCTCCCTCAAGCATCGCTATGCTCTGGTTTTGCATACGGACCAGGACCATCCGCATGTGCACCTGGTCATCAAGGCGGTGAGCGAGGACGGGAAGCGTCTCAACATCCGGAAAGCCACACTGCGAGAGTGGCGCGGACTCTTTGCGCAACACTTGCGCGCCCATGGGATCGCTGCCAACGCGACCGAGCGCGCAGTGCGGGGCCAGACGCGGTCGCGCTTCAAGGATGCCATCCATCGCACATCGCTCCGGGGCGATTACCGCTATCTGCGGGAGCGAGTACAGCGCATGGCCGGGGAGCTCCGTGACGGAGGCCTGAAGCCAAACTCCGGAAAGGCGAAGCTCCTCGAAACCCGCGGCGAGGTGATCACAGGGTGGCACGGCGTAGCTGATGCCCTCGTGGCTGCAGGGCAAGGCGCGCTCGCCGAGAAGATTTGGCGATTCATCGGTCGCATGCGCTGGCCGCTTACAACCGATGAGCAGTTGGTATCGAAGCTCGAGGAGCGGACACGCATCCGCGAGCGGGAACGGCAGGAGGAGCGTACTCGATGAGCCGGCGAAGCAACCCGAAGATATTCGGACCGCCGCCTGTTCAAGCGGAGCTACCCATGATCGCCGTTCCGCCCTCCCTCCCGCCAACGACGGAGCTCGCCACCAAAGCTCAGCTCGTCGCACGACACCCGCATTTGCTCAGCGTCAACCGTGTCACATGGGCGCTCCGATGCCGCGCGGTGAACGGACTATCGGCCGCTGTCTTCGACTCTCCATGCGGAGAGTTGCTGATTCACGAACCGTCCTTCCTAGCTTGGCTCCTTGGGCTCAGCGGCCGTGCTAAGCCGCGCGCCTCGCGCAGGGCAGGCGCCGGCTGATCGGGCCGATAGGGAACGACAAGGGTTGTGCACGGCCCTGCTGGGGCAGCAATCGTGGTGGACCGGGCGATGCTTGTTCCCAAAATGGGAACATGCTAGCATTTCCGGATGAGGATCATTGCTCGCAGTACGCTCAAGCGGTTCCTCGAATCGCAGAGTGGGCGCAGCGGGCGCGGGGCTCTCAAAGGGGCCCTGGATGCATGGTTCGACGAAGTCCGGAGAGCCGAATGGACGAACATGGCGGCGGTGAAACAGCTGTACCGGTCGGCGAGCGTGGTATCGGCAGACCGCGTTGTGTTCAATATCAAGGGGAATGATTATCGGCTCGTGACCGCCATGGATTTCGAGAAGCGCATTGTTTGGATCAAGTGGATCGGTACCCACTCCGAATACGACCGCATTGACGTAAAGACAGTAGCTTATGAAAGACCTAAGACCGATCCGAAGTGAAAAGGACTACGAGCACGCGCTCGCAGAGGTCGAAGAGCTCTGGGGCGCAAAGGCCGGCACGCCCAAAGGCGACCGCCTCGACATCCTTGCGACTCTCATCGAGGCCTACGAGACGGAGCACTATCCGATGGACCCGCCGGACCCGATCGAGGCGATCAAGTTTCGGATGGAACAGCAAGGGCTGACACGCAAGGACCTGGAAGAGATGCTGGGCACTCGGACCCGTGTCTCGGAGGTGCTCAATCGCAAGCGCGGCCTGTCCATCAATATGATTCGCGCATTGCACGACAAGCTTGGAATCTCCGCAGAGATTCTCATTCGGTCAATTCGTGGGCCGAAGACCGTCTGAACTTCCTCGTGGCCAGTGCAAGGCGCTAAGAACCGCATCAGGGATTAGCCTAAAGTGACGCCGAAGACATGAGAAAGAAGCGCAAGCTGTTCGACCAGCTGATGGAAGGGTTTGACGCCCTGGCTGATCAGCGTGCTGGCAAACGAACGCTTCGGACGCATGCTGTGAAGCCGAAGCCCGTGCCGAAGATCCGCGCTGACGAACTCAAGAAGGTCCGGGGGACATGAAGCTCTCCCGCAGTCTTTTCGCACCTTACCTGCGCACCAACGTCCGGACGCTGAAGAATTGGGAGCAGGGCCGGGCCAAGCCAAACGCGCAAGCGGCACTGCTCATTCGCCTCGTGCAGCGCTATCCCGATACTGTGCGGCGCCTCGCGGAGATCTAAAGACGTCGCACTACGCGCCATGCTGCCCGTTTGCGTTCAGCGTTCCATAGCGTCCGGGCGCGTCGTGCTGTGTTGACGTTGCGCTGTACGCAGCGCGTGCGGACGCGACTCAGGTTGCCGGAACAGCTTCCTGAAGCCGTTGCATCGAGTGGTGCCCTCGGGGACTGGTACGTTCATCTCGTGCGCTTTGGCCGCTCCGAGTTCGCCGTCGCGACGAGCGAGCGCTGCCTGCTCACGATGCTGCTCCCTGCGCGCGAGCTGCGTACGAGTCCGGTACCCAATCTCCACGCGTCGCTGCGGAGCCTCCTCGAGCGGCTCGATGTTCCGCAGGAGCGGGTCAGCCGCGAGCTCTCTGCCATGCAGCCGGTCAGCTTCGCTCGCGCGATCAATCGCCGCGTGCTCGGCTCCATGAACGATTTCGCCTTCCAGGCGAGTCACTATCTGACCCGCGGCGACGATCTGCCAACGATCGCGGGGCGTCTTGCGCATACCCCTATGTCCGCGATCGGAGAAGGCCGAGGGCATTTGGGGTTTCCGGACATGCTCGCCCGCGCTCTGCTTGCGGGCGGCGTCGTCTGAGGCAACTCACAGCGTTAGACCGCCGTGGACACTGAAAAAGAACTCGCCGGAGCTTTGGCTGCCCTGCAGCGCCGCAGCCCGGAGGAGCTTGCCGCCTTCATCGTTTCCCTGCTTGGCGGCGCGCCTGCAGGCGTCCGATCGTATATCGAGGCCTTTATCGCTGCGGCGGAGCCCTCCATGGTCGCGACCATAGTTCGCCGCGAGAGCGGCGCGCTTCGCATGGGCGAGCGCGAGTACGACGTGCGCCACCGCCGCAGCGCCGAGATCGTCGCCCGCGCAGGCTACACCCTCGGAATCATTGAACGGGTCGTGCTGCCCAGCGACGTGGCGCTCGCCCGAAAGCTTCTGGGCGAACTGCTCGACGCCGAGCAGCAGATTGCGGAGCAGGCCTACGAGGATGATTACGGTGCTGAGGAGCTATTTGCGCGGGTGCGGAGCCTGCTCAGCGCGACCACCGAGGGCTGACCGCTCAGTGCAAATTCAGTGCAGTGAGGTACTCGTCGACGCTCGTTGGCACCCCTTCGTGCGCTTGCCGCGCCTTCGCTATATATTATCAAATCAATTACCTGCGAGGTGCCGGATAGCGCGTGCTTGAGCCGCGGCGAGCACCCCCTACGACTCTTAATCTCTTGGTCGTAGGTTCGATCCCTACACGGCCCACCATACAACTGTCGTTTCGCGGGGCGCCACGAGCCCCGGTTGAGGCCCGCGGCGCTCCGTTTGTTCACATCGCTAAGCGGCCCGCACTTCAATTTTCCGCGGACGAAGCTCGGCGCGCTTCGGGATCCGCACCGTCAACACGCCATCCCTCAGGCTCGCCTCGATCTTCCCGGTCTCCAGCTCACCGCTCAGTGAGAACGTGCGGCGGTAGAGGCTCGAGCGAACCTCCGCATACAGCGCCTCCGCCTTGCCTGAGAGCTCGAGCTGCACCTGACCCTCGATGATCAGGTTGTTGCCATCGACGCGCAGCTCCAGACGGTCCTTCGAGACTCCCGGCATGTCCGCGCATAGCGTGATGCCGTCCTTGTCCTCCCAGATGTCCACCGGGGGACGGACAGGTTCGCCGGACTGAGGCCGTTGCTCGGCGGATCCGGACTGCCCCGCTGCTGTCGCGGAGCCGCGGCGGGTGACTTCGCTATTGGTAGTCATGTGAGCGACCTCCGATGTTATTGGATCTCGATCTGGCGAGGGCGCGCCGACTCGCGCCGCTGCACGCCGATCTGCACGATGCCGTCGACATACTTCGCCTGCACCCGTTCGGGATCGACGTCCTCGGGCAGGCTGATGGCCCGCCGGAACTCGCCGCTGAAGCGCTCCTGGCGATAGTAGCTCGCCTTCTCCTCGGCCCTGATCTCCCGCCTGCCCGACACCGTGAGCAGATTCTGCTGGATGGAGATGTCGAGGCTCTTGGGATCGATCCCGGGGGCGAAGAGATAGATGTCGACCCGGTCGGGAGTCTGGCCGACGTTGATCGCGGGGAAACTGCCCCGGGGAACTGACCGGATCCCCGAAGGGGAGCTCCAGCTGCCGAACAGCTCGTCGACTTCCTGCTGCAATCGCCAAAGCTCGTCAAAAACCGAGCTCGGCATATTCGTGGTAGTACCGAACATGTAAGCACCTCCTATCGGTTCAATGCGCCGCTTGGGCGGCAAAAAAGCTGAGGACGGCCCGGGGCAAATTCAAGGGGCATTCGTGCCGGGCGCCACGGCCGGCGACGCCCACTTGAAGAAATTTGGAAGCGTCCCTAGGTCGTGGTCCGAACGGGCACACGAATAGCCCGTGGGCTGAACCGAGATTCCGATCCGCATTTTTGCCTGGAGGCGTCATGGCACTTCCGGACGAAACGGCGCTTCGCCTGCTTGCCAGAGGTAAAATCGAAATTTCCGGCCTGCCACGGGTAGTACCCGGGAGTGCGTTGGGCGGAAAGGGCTCCGGCCTGCCCTGCTCGCTCTGCGAGGAGCTCATCTCTGCGCAGGATTACGAGCTGGAATACGCCGTCGGGGACGGCGAAATCGCACGGTTCCATGTCCGCTGCCAGGGAATTTGGCGGCGCGTCCTTGCCGAATGGTGCAGCGCGAACCGCCCGGAGCAGTAGGCGGGCGGGGCTGTTTCACCACCGGGCTCTGCTCGAGCCGCTGGCATATTTCTTGCCTGTCTCGGTCCAGCTTCGTGGTGGAAAAGCCGATGATCAGCGCAACAGACAAAGCACCCGGCCACATCGATTGCTCATTCGGTCGCGTCCCGGGCGTCATGAGGGCGTCGCTGTTGGCTGGCGCGCCTATGAGGTATAGGGAATGACGGCCGGTTCTACGGCCGGACCGGAAGTTTCTACAAATCCGAGCCCCGGACAGACACCCGGTACGAGGCCGGCTCCGGTCATAGGGATCGGTGCTTCAGCGGGCGGCCTGGAGTCGCTCGAGAAGTTTTTTCGCGCGCTGCCTTCCCACACCGGCGCGGCCTTCGTCGTCATTCAGCACCTGTCGCCGGACTTCAAGAGTCTCATGGACGAGTTGCTGTCGCGGTTCACCGACTTGACCATTCACCGCGCCGCGGAAGGCGTGAAGGTCGAAGCCGACCATGTCTATCTGTTGCAGCCCGGCAAGGAGCTCGAGATCCGCGAGGGCGCACTCCAACTCTTCGATCGCGACCCGCACATGGGACTCACCCTGCCGATCGATCGCTTTCTCTCCTCTCTCGCACAGGACGCGCAGCAGCGCGCGGCGGCGGTGATCCTGTCCGGGAGCGGCTCCGACGGCTCGCGTGGTGTAAAGCGGGTGCATGCCGCGGGCGGACTCGTGCTGGCGGAAGACCCCGATACGGCGCGGTTCGACGGTATGCCGCGGGCCGCGATCGCCGCCGGGGTCGTGGATCACGTTGCTCCCGCGGACGAGCTCGCCAGCATTTTGCTCGAGTTCGTGAGCGACGGTCCCCGGAGTGGGCCGGAGAGCGCACTGCTCGCCGAGGCGTTCATTCAACTGCGCGGTATCCTCGGGATCGATTTTGCACAGTACAAGCTTCCGACCGTGGTGCGGCGCATCCGCCGGCGTGCCGCACTGCGTCAGCTGCCGAGCCTCGAAGCCTACACGGAGCTCCTTCGCAATGATGAGCGGGAGCTGGCCGCGCTGGGCCACGATCTTCTGATCGGAGTCACGCGGTTCTATCGCGATCCGGCGGTCTGGGACTCGCTCGAATCCCGCATCATCCCGCGCCTGGCCGAAGAATCCACGGCGGAGAGCGGCCTGAGGGCCTGGGTCGCCGGATGCGCCACGGGCGAGGAGGCTTATTCCATAGCGATGCTGCTCCTCGATGCGACCGCGGGGAAGTCGCCGCCCATCCCGGTCAAGGTTTTTGCCACCGACGTGCACAACCGTGCTCTCGAGCGGGCAGGGCAGGGAGTTTACGACGCTGAAAGCCTGGCCCACGTGGACGAGCGCAGGCGGCGGCAGTATTTCATCGCGCGCTCGGATGGGCGATACCAGGTCGCTCCATTGCTGCGGCATGCAGTCGTGTTCGCGCGCCACGACCTCTTGAAGGACGCGCCGTTCACGCAGCTCGATCTGGTTTCGTGCCGGAACCTGCTCATCTACTTCCGACCCGCCGCGCAGAAACACGCGTTGTCGATTCTGCCGTACGGCCTGAGGATCGGCGGCGCGTTGCTCCTGGGTCCCAGCGAGGCACCTGGCGAGATCGCGGGGGAATTCGAGATCATCGATGAACCCTGCCGCCTCTACGTCAAGCGCCGCCTGACGCGCCGGCCGCCCGTGCTGTCGATGACCAAGCCCATGATGGGGCTGCAGCGCACGCGCCCGCAACCTCCCGACCCGCCGCTGCTCACCCTGTATGACGCGGTGCTCGATCATGTAATGCCCGCAGCCTTCCTCATTGATGGCGAGCGCTGCATCGTCGACAGCTTTGGCGGCGCCGAGCGCCTGCTGCGTGTCCGCCGCAGACGCTCGTCGACGGACTTCCTCGATCTGGTCCCGGATTCCGCGCGGCTGGCATTGGCTGCCGGTCTGACTCGCGCACAACGGGAGCGTTCCCCAGTTCGCTTCGACAGCATCGACTGGCCCTCTCCCGACGGGGCCGCCGGCAAGGTGGACTTGCGGGTGGATCCGCTCGAGAACGATGGCAAGGCGGTCGCCTACCTCGTCTCGATCCTGTCGGATGCGAAGCCCGCGGAGGCGGCCGCGGAGCCCGCCCGCGTGGACATGGGAGACCTGTCGGCGGATCGCTTCACTGCGCTCGAACACGAGCTCAAGCACTCGCGTGAGACGCTGCAATCCACGCTCGAGGAGCTCGAGAGCAGCAGCGAGGAGATGCAGGCCACGAACGAGGAGCTGACGGCATCCAACGAGGAGCTGCAGAGCACGAATGAGGAGCTGCACTCCGTCAACGAAGAGCTTCATACCGTCAACGCGGAACTGCAGACCAAGATTCAGGAGCTCTCGGATCTGAACCATGACATGCGGCTGCTGTTCGAGAACATCGAAGCCGCCATCGTTTTCCTCGACAGCGAGCTGCGGATCCGCCGTTTCACGCAGCGGGCGGCCGTGCTT
>Ga0335072_10001016_pt1 | contig 48158 bp, 40 predicted proteins | sample Lox_Sample_21_FD_206725 | JGI IMG/M metagenome (GOLD analysis project Ga0335072, IMG submission 206725) | Soil microbial communities from Loxahatchee National Wildlife Refuge, Florida, United States - Lox_Sample_2.1 | ecosystem: Environmental > Terrestrial > Soil > Wetlands | place: USA...
CTGGTTGTTATTTGACAACCAGACTCCCATCATAACCAGCCCAAATGCGGGACCCCTACAAACGTGTCGCGCACCCCCCGCCCGCCGCGCCCGTCCCCGGCTTTTTTCCTACAGAACGGAAGCGCCCGCTCTCCTACCGTAACCAGTCCGCCGTGACTCCCGCGGCCGCAGCCGCCGGGTGGCGCGCGGACCTGCCGCTCGTCGCGCCCGATAAGCCTCGTGCGGACCAAAAAGGATTAGAGCCGACCGCGGATTGGGCGCTGATCCCTGGCCGCGGGCGGCGTAAAGGGCATCTTCCGATCACCTGAACCTCATCTCGATCACGCGCAATCGACCATTGCATGAATGTGTTGAGAAGTAATATCAACGGGAAGGTTAATTACGTCTCGTGAGCCAACGCGGGACTCGCACTAGCCGCGGGCTGGCGATGATGAGCAGGAGGGCGCGTGACTGAGTCCACCGACGTATCCGCAGGCACCCAGGCTGCCAGGACCCCTTCCCCGCGAGCGGCCAAGCGACACGCACTGGCGGGCGTGATTGCGAACGTGGGCATCGGCCCGGGAATGCGGGTGCTCGAGATCGGGTGCGATGGTGGCTACAGCGCGGCCTTGCTCGCCGCGGCAACCGGTCCCGGCGGCCGCGTTGTCACGATCGACCATGACCGGGCCATAACCGACAGGACCAGCGCCTACCTTCAGGTCGCCGGCTTTTCTGGCCGGGTCACGGTCCTGGCGGGCGATGGGGAGCATGGGGCTCCCGAGCACGCGCCCTACGATGCGATCATCGCCCTGAACGGAGCCTGGGACATTCCCGCGGCCTGGATCGCGCAACTCAGGGACGGCGGCATCTTGGTAGTCCCGGCGGACACCCGTGGCACCGCCTGGTCCCTCGCCTTCCGCAAGGCCAACGGCCACCTCGTCAGCGTCTCCTATAACATCGCTAGCCCCTCAAGCATCGCTGGCTGCTCGCTCGAGGCGGGCGGCAACGCGGGCCGCTGGTGACGCAAGCGGCCCCGGGCGCGGCGTGGCCCATCATGATCCTGCGTCGTTAGCCCACCAAAGCGGACGCCCGATGTCACAGTTACCCGCAGGTAGCCAAGACGGACCCGGCGACGGGCCGACGTTCAGGTACTGGAGGTACTGACGGGACGGATGCGGCCGGAGGTGACCATGTCAATCACATGGGCGCGGAAGAGCTCGGCCGCGGGTAGCAGCGCCCGGTCGGCGGGCCAGGTGAGGTAGATGCTGCGCTCGGCTCCAGGGTCCAGGATCGGCGGGTAGAGCACCGGGCCGGCCCCGGCGACCGGGGACCCGGCCCGCGGGGCCGGGACGATCGCGACGCCCAGGCCCGCCGCCACCAGGCCTCGCACGTTGGACAGGTCGTCGCCCTCGAAGACGACCCTGGGCCGGAACCCGGCCGCCGCGCACAGGTCGTCGCCAAGCTTGCGCAGCGCCGAGCCGGTTCGCAGGGCGATGAACGGCTCGGCCGCGACGTCGGCCAGCCGGATGCCGGGGAGGCCAGGGCCAGCCGGGACTTCGCCGGCCTCCGGCCGGCTGGCTTCCGGACGGGCCAGCCGGTGGGTGCGGGGCAGCGCCAGGCGCAGCGGCTCGGTCGCCATCTGCTGTACGTGAACGAGCAGGTCGCCAGGGCGCATCTCCTGGGGGTCGGTGCGGAACCTGCGGGTGCCGATCTCCAGGTCGGCCGCGCCCCCGTCGAGCGGCAGGCCATGCAGCTCGTCGCGGACGTGGGTGAGCAGGAAGCTGACATCGGGGTGCAGGGCCCGGAAGCTGCCGAGCAGGTCAGGCACCAGCCAGGAGCCCAGCGACTGCGGGAACGCGACCGCGACCGTCCCGGTCTCCGGTGAGACGAACTGCGCCACCGCGTCCAGGCCGTCTCGCAGCTGGGCGAGCGCCCGGGCCACGTGCGGCTTGAACACCTGGCCTGCGCCAGTCAGCCGCAGCGTCCGCCCGGACTTCTCAAGCAGGGGCGTGCCGACCTGCTGCTCCAGCCGCGCCAGTGCCCGCGAGACGCCAGACTGGGTGACCATTTCCAGCTCGCTGACCTCGGTGACGGTGGCGCCATCGGCGACCTGCTGAAACCAGCGCAAGACGTCCGTGTCCACAATCCATGACTGTAACTCATGCATTTTGTGCCGGAAAGTCATTGGACGCATGAATTGGCGCCGGGTTCACTGGATAGCGACGGGAAATAAGCAGCGATTAGCAAAAGGGGATGCCCACGATGATCACCAGTCGACTGCGGGGCACGGCGTCGCGGATTCGCGAGGCCCGTGAGTCTCAGGCCAGGCGCCGCACGCTGTGGCGCGAGCTCGCTCAGTACACCAGCGTCCACGACCTCAACGACCTGGAGGCCGCCGTCGCGCGCTACGACGACGGGGAAACGCGCGACATCCGTCGCATCCTGGCCGCGCAGCGCTCCCTGGCCGCCTAAGCGGGCGGGCTGGCTAGGAGTGCGCCGTGCGGACGCCGAGCAGTTCCAGGCGCTCGGTGCTGAACCGGCCCTCGGGGTCAAGCCGCTCGAACAGGTCCCGCGCGTCAGCCAGCCGGGGGTAGACAGCATCCAGGCTGTAGCGCCGCCAGACCTTGCCCCAGTGCGGGCGGACCGGGAACGGCGCGAGGGCCTCCTGAAGCTTGGGCAGCAAGGCGACCACTTTCGCCGCGTCCCGGCGCCAGGTGAAGTGGAGGGCCAGCGCCGGCCCGCCATAGGCGCCGCTCAGCCACAGGTCGTCGGCCGCGATCGCGCGAATCTCTGAGACAAGCAGCAGCCGGGCCAGTCGCTTGCGCAGTCCCCTGACTGCCTGCACGGCCGCGGCGCCCTGCTCAAAGGGGACGAAGAACTCCGTCTGGATCTCGTTGCCGTTGCTCGGCACGGTCTCGGCCCGAAAGTGCGGCAGGCGCTGCGACCACGGGCCGGGCACGCCGATCAGCGTGAGGTTGTCGGAGGGCGCGTCGGCCAGTCGCACCGGGCCGGTGGCGCGCCGCGCGCCGAAGAACTCCTCAGGCACGTCAGGCGCGTCGCCGCCAGGCCCATCTATTCGCCGCTTGACCCACGCCATCTGGACGGCGTCGCCGAGCCAGTGGGTGAACAGGCTCACGCTGTAGCCGGCGGCCATGACCTCAGGCAGGCTGGCCAGCGCGCGGTCCCACGACAGCCCCGTATAGACGTCCTGCCTGACCTGGTAGGACGGCTCGATGTCCAGGGTGACCCTGGTGACGATGCCGAAGGCGCCAAGCCCGACAGGCATCCCCTCGAAGCCGGGGTCACCGCGCCGGGCGCGGTGCACCTCGCCGTCGGCGGCCACGTACTCAAGGCCAGCGACCGCGGCCGACAGGATCTGGTTGGCCGCGCCTGAGCCGTGCGTGCCGGTGGCGATCGTGCCGCCGATGGAGATATGCGGCAGGGACGCCATGTTGCCAAGCGCCCAGCCGCGTTCGGTAAGCCAGTCCCCGAGCGCCCCGTAGGTCATGCCCGCGCCGACGGTGACCGTGCTGGCCGCCTGGTCGAGGACCGGCTCAGGATCGATGCCGGTCACCGAGATGAGGGTGCCGGTGGTGTCGGCGAGGTCGGTGAAGGAGTGCCGGCTCCCGAGCGCCCGTACCCGCCCGCCCGCGGCGACGGCCCGCTGGACGTCACTGACTGACTTCGCGGCGACCACCTCGCGGGCCTTGAACGTGTAAGTGCCCGCCCAGGTCCGCAACTCCGACGTCATGTGCCCCATTAATACCACACCACCGGCCCGCGATCGGGGCGGGTTAGTTAGGGATCGTTAACCTGATCATCAGGGCGCCCGGGGAGGTGAGAGCGGCGAGTGCCATCCGCTGCAGGAGGGCCGCCATCGCGTCGCGGTCCAGCAGCGCGCTATGCGGGGTGGAGTTGATCAGCCCGAAGACCGCGTGCGCCGCGGCCCGGGCGGCCGCCTCGTCGGCCGCGGGGACGACCGCGACGATGACGTCGACCCAGGTCTCCACGTAGCGTCGCTGCAGCCGCCGCACGTGCTGCTGGTCGGCCTCGGCCAGGCTGGCCAGTGCCCGCTCCTGCACGGTGATGAGGGCAGGCTCGGTGAGCGCGAACTCGACATGCCAGCCGACCAGTGCCCGCAGCGCCGCGTCCGGCCCGTCCGCCTGCAGGACCCTTCGCCTGCCCTCGGCGAGCAGCCGCTCGCTGATGCCGACGAGCATGTCCCGCAGCATGGCCTCCTTGCTCGGGAAGTGCCGGTAGATCGCCGGCCCTGAAATCCCTACCGCCGCTCCGAGGTCGTCGATCGAGGCACCGTGAAAGCCACGGGAGGCGAACAGATCGGCCGCCGCAGCCAGGATCTGCTCGCGCCGCCCGCGCCGCGCGGCCGTCGCGGGTGTCGGCGAGATGGCTGGGTCCATCCCCCCATGGTAGACAGTCTTGTTAACGATTGCTAACCTGCGATCAGAACGTCAACGGAGCTTCTTCCCTGCGCCGGGGGCCAGATGAGTGACATGAGGCAAGACCAGCGGCCAGCGCCGCACCTGAAGGAACTGGTGGATGAGCTACGGGAGCGGCTCGCGCTGGTCCGGCGGGGCGGCGATGAGGCGTCCCGTGCCCGGCACGTCCGGCGAGGCAAGCTGCTGGTCCGCGACCGGGTCGACCGGCTGCTTGACCCCGGCTCGCCGTTCCTCGAGCTGGCGCCGCTGGCCGGCTGGGAGCTGTATGACGACGTCGTGCCGTCCGGCGGGCTGGTGGCCGGCATCGGCCGCGTCTCCGGCACGGACTGCATGATCGTCGCTAACGACGCGACCGTGAAGGGCGGCAGCTACTACCCGATTACGGTCAAGAAGCACCTGCGGGCGCAGGCCGTCGCCGCGGCCAACCGGCTGCCCTGCCTGTACCTGGTCGACTCGGGCGGGGCCTTCCTGCCCCGGCAGGACGAGATCTTCCCCGATCGTGAGCACTTCGGCCGGATCTTCTATAACCAGGCGACCATGTCGGGGGCGGGTATCCCGCAGCTGGCCGCCGTCATGGGTTCGTGCACCGCGGGCGGGGCGTACGTCCCGGCGATGAGCGACGAGACCGTCATCGTGCGGGAGCAGGGCACGATCTTCCTCGGCGGTCCCCCGCTCGTGAAGGCGGCGACCGGGGAGGTCGTCACCGCCGAGGAACTGGGCGGTGGCGACGTGCACGCCCGCCAGTCCGGCGTGGTCGACCACCTCGCCGCGGACGACGCCCAGGCGCTGGCGATCCTGCGCTCCATCGTCGGGACGCTGCCGCCCCCCGCGCGGCCCTGGCTGGCGCAGTCCACCCCGGAGGAGCCCGCCGAGGATCCCGCGGGCCTGTACGACATCGTGCCCGCCGACCTGCGCACACCCTATGACGTGCGCGAGGTGATCAGGCGGATCGTCGACGGCTCCCGCCTGCACGAGTTCAAGTCGCTCTACGGCGAGACCCTGGTCTGCGGCTTTGCGCATATCTGGGGCTACCCGGTGGGCATCGTCGCCAACAACGGCATCTTGTTCTCCTCCTCCGCGCTTAAGGGAGCGCACTTCATCGAGCTGTGCAACCAGCGCCGGATCCCGCTGGTCTTCCTGCAGAACATCACGGGCTTCATGGTGGGCAGGGAGTATGAGTCGGGCGGCATCGCCAAGGACGGGGCGAAGCTGGTCACGGCGGTATCGTGCTCCGTGGTGCCGAAATTCACGGTCGTCATCGGCGGCTCCTACGGCGCGGGCAACTACGGCATGTGCGGCCGCGCCTACGACCCGCGGTTCTTGTGGATGTGGCCGAACGCGCGCATCTCGGTGATGGGCGGCGAGCAGGCCGCCTCCGTGCTCGCCACGGTGCGCCGCGACGGGATCGAGGCGAGGGGCGGCTCCTGGTCTGCCGCCGAGGAAGAGGAGTTCAAGCAGCCGATCCGCGAGCAGTACGAGCACCAGGGATCGCCTTACTACTCCACCGCCCGGCTGTGGGACGACGGGATCATCGACCCGGCCGACACCCGCCGGGTGCTCGGCATGGCGCTGGCCGCCGCCGCCCGCACCCCGGTCGCCGAGCCCGGCTACGGCGTCTTCCGGATGTGAGGCCCCGATGGGAGACACCACTGACATGACGACACCGACGACGTTCAGCACGGTGCTGGTGGCCAACCGGGGCGAGATCGCCGTCCGGGTGCTGCGCTCGGCCCGCGCCGCCGGCCTGCGCACGGTCGCGGTCTACTCCGACGCCGACGCCACCGCGCCGCACGTCCGGGCCGCCGACGTCGCGGTCCGGATCGGGCCGCCGCCGGCCGCGCAGTCCTACCTGTCGATCCCGGCGCTGCTTGACGCCGCGCGGCGAGCCGGCGCCGATGCCGTGCATCCCGGCTACGGCTTCTTGTCCGAGCGGGCCGCGTTCGCCCGCGCCTGCCAGGAGGCGGGCCTGGTCTTCATCGGCCCGCCCGCCGACGTCATCGAGACGATGGGCCGCAAGGACCTAGCCCGCCGGATCGCTGTCGGCGCCGGAGTCTCGGTCGTTCCGGCGATCGAGGAAGACGAGGACCGGCCCCGCGACGACGCCGCCCTGGCCCGCAGGGCCGCCGCGGACGTCGGATTCCCGCTGCTGGTCAAGGCGGCTTCCGGTGGCGGCGGGAAGGGCATGCGCATCGTCGCCGACGCAGCCAGCCTGCCCGCCGCGATCGGGGCGGCCCGCCGGGAGGCCGCCAGTGCCTTCGGCGACGACACGCTGCTGTTCGAGCGGTACGTGCAGCGCGGCCGGCACGTCGAGGTACAGGTGCTCGCGGACTCCCACGGCAACGTGCTGCACCTGTTCGAGCGGGACTGCTCGGTGCAGCGACGTCATCAGAAGGTCGTCGAGGAGGCACCCGCGCCGACCATCTCCCCCGCGCTGCGCGAAGGCCTGACCAGCGCGGCGGTCCGGCTGGCCCGGGCGGTCGGCTACGTCAACGCGGGCACCGTCGAGTTCCTTGTCTCCGGCGAGGACTTCTACTTCCTGGAGATGAACACCCGGCTGCAGGTCGAGCATCCCGTCACCGAGCTGGTCACTGGCCAGGACCTCGTCACACTTCAGCTGGCGGTCGCGGCCGGGCGGAGGCTCCCGTTCGGCCAGGAAGATCTGCAGTTGTCCGGCCACGCCATCGAGGCCCGGGTTTACGCCGAGGACGCTGATCACGGGTTCCTGCCGCAGGCCGGGCGGGCCAGCGTGGTGCGCTGGCCCGCCCGGGCCCGGGTGGACGGCGCGCTTGAGCCCGGCGGGGAGGTCGGCACCTGGTATGACCCGATGCTGGCCAAGATCGTGGTGCACGGCCCGACGCGGGAAGCCGCGCGCGGCGCGCTGGTAGCGGCCCTGGACGACACGGCCATCCTGGGGCTGACCACGAATACCGGGTTCCTGCGCCGGCTGGCGGCCTCCGGGGAGTTCCGCGATGCCGCGATCGACACCGCCTGGCTGGACCGCAACCTCGGGAGCTTCCCGCCGCCACCACCCGACCTGGCCCTGCTCGCCGCGGCGTGGACGCTGGCCACCCGGACGACCCGGCCGGGCGACAGCGACCCCTTCGCCACGACCGACGGCTGGCGGCTGTCAGGGCCGTCAGCCCCCGTGCTCGTCGAGCTGCGCCATGGCGCCGAGGATCACCTGCTGGCCGTTGACGCCGCAGGCGGCACCGTCACGAGCGGCGGCCGCGTCTGGCCGGTGCGGCCGGCTGAGGAGGGCGAGCGGCTGCTGCTTGAGGTCGACGGCCTTGCCACCTCAGCGGTGGTCCAGGCCGGATCGCACGAGGTCCGGGTGGCGACCGGAGGCCAGGAGTTCCGCTTCACGCGGCCTGATGCCTTCGGCACCGGCACTGGGCCCGGGCTGGCCTCCGATGGCAGCCTCACCGCGCCGATGCCTGGCACGGTGCTGATGGTCCGGGCGGAGAAGGGACAGGCCGTGGCCGCCGGAGAGGTCCTCGGCGTGCTTGAGGCGATGAAGATGGAATTGCCGCTGGCCGCGCCGTTCGACGGCGTGGTCGGCGAGGTCGCGGTCGCGGTCGGCGACAAGGTGGCGCTCGGGCAGCGGATGTTCACCATCGCCACCGCCGCCGACGCCGCGCCCGCGACGGGCCAGACACCCCAGGAACAGGAGTAACGAGTGGTCGACTATACGCTGACGGGCGAGCAGGCCGAGCTGCGCAAGACCGTCGAGGACTTCGCCCGCACGGTGGTGGCCCCGGTCATCGGGGACTACTACGAGCGCGGCGAGTTCCCCTACGACATCATCGCGGCCATGGGCGCGATGGGCCTGTTCGGGCTGCCGATCCCCGAGGAGCACGGCGGCATGGGCGGCGACTACTTCGCGCTGTGCCTGGCCCTGGAGGAGCTGGCCCGGGTCGACTCGTCGGTCGCGATCACCCTGGAGGCCGGAGTGGGCCTCGGCGCGATGCCGCTGCTGCGGTTCGGCAGCGAGGAGCAAAAGCGGCAGTGGCTGCCCGACTTGTCCAGCGGCAGGCGGCTGGGGGCGTTCGGGCTGACCGAGCCGGGCGGCGGCAGCGACGCCGGCGCGACCCGGACGACGGCCCGGCTTGAGGGCGGCCAGTGGGTGATCAACGGCACCAAGTCGTTCATCACCAACTCAGGCACTGACATCACCGGCCTGGTGACGGTAACCGCCGTGACCGGGACGAGGGACGGCGGCAAGAAGGAGATCTCGGCGATCATCGTGCCGTCCGGGACGCCGGGCTTCACCGTCGCGAAGAAGTACTCCAAGGTCGGCTGGTCCGCCTCCGACACCCACGAGTTGTCGTTCGCCGACTGCCGGGTGCCTGAGGCCAACCTGCTCGGCCAGCGCGGCCGAGGCTACGCGCAGTTCCTGCAGACCCTCGACGAGGGCCGGGTCGCGATCGCCGCGCTGTCGGTGGGCCTGGCCCAGGGCTGCGTGGATGAGTGCCTGCGGTACGCCGCCGACCGGCAGGCGTTTGGCCACCCGATCGGCGAGTACCAGGCGATCCAGTTCAAGATCGCCGACATGGAGGCACGGGCGCACACCGCGCGGCTGGCCTACTACCACGCCGCGGCCAAGCTGGTGGCGGGCGAGCCGGTCAAGAAGGAGGCCGCCATCGCCAAGCTGGTGTCCTCCAACGCGGCCATGGACAACGCGCGGGACGCCACCCAGGTCTTCGGAGGCTACGGGTTCATGAACGAGTTCCCGGTTGGCCGCTTCTACCGGGACGCCAAGATCCTGGAGATCGGCGAGGGCACCAGCGAGGTCCAGCGGATGCTGATCGCTCGCGAGCTCGGCCTGCCCGCGGGCCGCTAGCCCGGCGGCTCACTCCTGCTGCCGCTCGACTCTGGCCGTCAGCGGGTCACGGGTCCAGGACTCCAGCACGATGAGGGTCTTACTGCTCGTCACCCGGCGGCTGCGGCGGATCTCGTCAATGGCCTCCTGCAGGTGGCGCAGGTCCCTGGCGCGCATCCAGACGAGCGCGTCCGGGTCGCCGGCGATGGTGAACAGCGCCTGGGTCTCCGGCAGCCGGGTCACGGTCTGCCTGATGTCATCGACGTTGGTGGTACCCAGGAACCGCAGCTCGGTGAACGCCTGGATTCCCCAGCCGAGCTTGGCGTAGTCCACCTCGACGGTGAAGCCGGTGATGACGCCCTCGCGCTGCATCCGGTCGATCCGCCGCTTGACCGCGGCGACTGAGAGCGTGACCCGCTCGGCGATGTCGGACAAGGTCCGCCGGGCATCGGCCTTCAGCAGCGCCAGGATCTCGTGATCGGTGCGGTCGAGCGACAGGTCGGTCATAGTATCGGATCCTAGCGCAATGGATCTCGGGTTCGCTGGCGCCTGACCTCCTGTTTCTTGCGTCATGGCCGGTTAAGTCGTCTCGGTTGTTGCGCGACCGGGCCGCTCGCTGTTGGCTTGCTGGGGAAAGGAGTCCCCCATGACTGGCTTTTCCCTCGACGACCGGTACCTGCTGGAAGACGGGCAGGTCTACCTCACCGGCGTGCAGGCCGTGGTCCGCGCGCTGCTGGACCGGCTGAGGCACGACCACCGCGGCGGCCGCAAGACGGCCGCGTTCATCTCCGGGTACGAGGGATCGCCCCTGGGCGGGCTGGACATGGAGCTGGCGCGGCAGCGCCGCCTGCTGCAGCCCTACCAGGTGGTACACCAGCCCGGGCTGAATGAGGAGCTCGCGCTCACCTCGGTCATGGGCAGCCAGCTGACGGCGCAGGCCGGGCTGCGCTGCGACGGGGTGACCGGATGGTGGTACGGGAAGGCGCCGGGCCTGGACCGGGCGACCGACGCGCTGCGGCACGCGAATATGGCTGGCACTCACCCCAGCGGCGGAGCGGTGGCCCTGGTCGGCGACGACCCGAACGCCAAGTCCTCGACGGTCCCCTCGGCGTCCGAGGCCGCGCTAGCCGACCTCGCGGTCCCGGTGCTGTTCCCGGCCGACTCCCGCGACATCCTGGACTTCAGCCTGCACGCCGTCGAGATGTCGCGGGCCGCCGGCCTGTGGACGGCGCTGAAGATCGTCGCCAACGTCGCCGACGCGTCGGCCAGCGTCGCCGTCAGCGACAGCTGGACCCCGCCCGTGCTGCCCGCGGAGGCCTACCGGCACGAGCCGACCACCCGGCTGCTCGGGGCCGGCCTGGTCCGCATGGAGGAGAGCCTGTATGAGACGCGGCTGCCGCTGGCGCTGGCCTACATCCGGGCCAGCGGCGTCAACCGGCTCATCGCCGGGGGTGACCGGGTCGGCATCGTCACCGCGGGCAAGTCCTACCTGGATGTCCGGCAGGCCCTGCGCGCCCTGGGGATCTCCGGCGACGACCTGGGGCGGGCCGGCATCCGGCTGCTGAAGCTCGGCGCCATCTACCCGCTCGAGCCGGCCATCGTGCGGGAGTTCGCCACCGGCCTTGCCGAGATCGTGGTCGTGGAGGAGAAGCGAGGGTTCCTTGAGGCCGCGGTCAAGGACGCACTCTACGGGCAGGCCGACGCACCCCCGGTACGGGGCAAGGAGCTGTTCCGCGCGACCGGGGAGCTTGAGGTCGGGCAGATCGCGCGCGGACTGCGGCAGCGACTGGGGCAGTACGCCGGGCTCGCCCCTGCTCTTTCCCCGCCGGCCAGCCCCCGCGAGCGGATCAGCCTGCCGTTGCTGACGCGGACTCCGTATTTCTGCTCCGGCTGCCCGCATAACTCCTCGACGCGGGTGCCGTCCGGGTCAGTGGTGGGCGCCGGGATCGGCTGCCACGCGCTGGCGCTGATGATGCCATCGGAGGCCGTCGGCGACGTCATCGGGCTGACCCAGATGGGCGGCGAGGGCGCCCAGTGGATCGGCATGGCCCCGTTCGCCGAGGTCGGCCACTTCATCCAGAACCTCGGCGACGGCACCTACGCCCACTCGGGTGCACTGGCCGTCCGGGCGGCGATCGCCGCCAACGTGAACATCACCTACAAGATCTTGTTCAACTCCGCCGTCGCGATGACCGGCGGGCAGCAGGCCGTGGGCGCGCTGACCGTGCCCGCGCTGGCCGAGCAGCTGCTGCGCGAGGGCGCGGCCCGGGTCGTCATCACCAGCGACGCCCCGCAGGAGCTGCGCCGCCGCGTCAAGGGCGCCGAGGTCCGCCACCGCGACCAGCTGCTGGCCACCCAGGAGGAGCTGGCCAAGGTACCCGGCGTCACCGTCCTCATTCACGAGCAGGAGTGCGCGGCCGAGAAGCGGCGCAAGCGCCGCCGCGGCAAGGCCGCCGCCCCGGCCCAGCGGGTCCTCATCAACGAGCGGGTCTGTGAGGGCTGCGGCGACTGCGGCGCGGCCTCCAACTGCCTGTCGGTGCAGCCCGTGGCGACCGAGTTCGGCCGCAAGACCGCCATCAACCAGTCCACCTGCAACCTGGACTTCTCCTGCCTGAAGGGCGACTGCCCGTCGTTCCTCACCGTGACGCCAGCGGGCGGCAAGCGGCGGCCGCCGGCGATCGCTGACCTCGCGGTGGGGTCGCTTGACGAGCCCGCCGGGCGGCGGGACCGCGACTTCACCGTCCGGATCACCGGCATCGGCGGGACCGGCATCGTCACCGTCGCGCAGATCCTGGCCACGGCCGCGTTCCTCGACGGACGGCAGGTACGTGCCCTCGACCAGATCGGGATGGCCCAGAAGGGCGGCGCGGTCGTCTCCGACGTCAAGGTCACGGCGGCTGGCCTCGAGCAGTCGGCCAAGCTCGCCGAGCGCGAGTGTGACCTCTACCTGGCCTGCGACGCGCTGGTCGGGGCGGACCCCGTCAACCTGAAGGCCGCCGACCCAGCGCGGACCATCGCGGTCGTCTCCACCTCCGAGGTGCCGACCGGAGCCATGGTCACCGACCCTGGCGTCTCTTATCCCGGCCGGCCCGTGATCGCCGCGGAGATCGACGAGGCGACCCTGCGGGCGGTGTACGTGGACGCCCGTGGCCTGTCGGAGGCGCTGTTCGGCGATGACCAGCACGCCAACATCCTGCAGCTGGGCGCGGCCTACCAGGCCGGCGCCATCGGGCTGCCCGCCACGTGCATCGAGCAGGCCATCGAGGTCAACGGGACCGCCGTCGCGGCGAACCTGCAGGCCTTCAGGCGCGGTCGCCAGGCGGTCGCCGATCCGGCCGCCCTCGACCGCGTCCTGGCCGGCGCCCCGGCGGCGGGGGTGCAGAGCGGCCCGGCCGCCGCGGGCGTTGCGGGCGTTGCGGGCGGCCCGGCCGCCCGGGTGCGGGCGCTGGTCGCGGCCGAGCCGGGATCGGAGCTGGCCCGGCTGCTCGACATCAGGATCCCTGACCTCATCGACTACGCCAACGAGGCCTACGCCACCAGCTACGCCAGGTTCGTCGAGACGGTCCGTGCCGCCGCCCCGGCCCTGGCCGACCCGGTCGCGGCCGGCCTGTACAAGCTGATGGCCTACAAGGACGAGTACGAGGTGGCGCGGCTGTCCCTCGACCCCGCGCTGAAGGCCTCGGTCACTGAGCAGTTCGGCCCCGGCGCGAGGGTCGCCTATAACCTGCACCCGCCGGTGCTGCGGGCGCTCGGCATGAACCGCAAGATCACCTTCGGCCCCTGGTTCGACGGCGCGTTCCGCGTGCTGCGGGCCGCGCGGGGGGTTCGCGGCACCCGGCTGGACCCGTTCGGGTACGCCGCCGTCCGCCGCACCGAGCGCGCCCTGATCACCGAGTACCGGGCCGCGATCGAGCAGGTACTCGGATGCGCCCCCGACCATCCGCTGGCGGCCGAGCTTGCGGGGCTGCCCGACATGGTGCGGGGATACGAGGAGATCAAGCTGGCCAACGTCGCGGCCTACCGGGCCAGGCAGCGGGAGATCCTCGCCTCCCTCGCCACCCGGGAGCCAGCCGGCGCCCGCTGACGCGCCCAGGCCTCAGCTAGGCTGAGCCGGGCCAACGGCAAGACCAACACAGGATGGGCGGGCGCAGGTGACCGACGATCCCTACCAGCTGGAGCGGTTCGTCGCCGCGCAAGACCGGCTCGGGACCTATCAGCGGGCGCTGGCCGAGCTGCGGGCCGGCGAGAAGGCCAGCCACTGGATGTGGTTCATCTTCCCGCAAGTAGCCGGGCTTGGGTCCAGCCCGAAGGCACGGGAGTTCGCGATCTCCTCGCTCGGCGAGGCACGGGCCTACCTGGCGCACCCGGTGCTGGGCCCGCGCCTGGCCGAGTGCGCCAGCGCGCTGCTCGGGCTGAGCGGGCTGACCGCCTTCGATGTCCTCGGCGGCGTGGACGCCATGAAGCTGCGCTCGTCCATGACCTTGTTCCAGGCGGCCGCCCCCGACGTCGCCGCCTTCGGGGCGGTCCTGGCCGAGTACTTCGACGGGCGCCCCGACGAGGCGACGCTGGCGCGCTTGTGACGCTGGGAGCACCACCTCGCGCTGGCTGGCGAGATGGTGCTCCACGTCCGACGGTCAGGCCGGTGTCACTGCCTGGCTGAACTGGCCTGGGCCGGTGGCTGGGTGTATGCCGCCCGGATGACGGTCTGGTCGATGGAGTTGCCATCGGCGTCCGACACCTGTACGCGGTAGCCGACGAAGCCGTTGGTCCTGGCCGGCGTCCTCAGCGTGAACGTGGCCGGCTGGCCTGGTCGAGTGACCTGGGTTCCTGGCACCAGGACCCACGTCTTACCGTCATCGTAGGTTGCCCACAGACGCGCGCTGACCAGCCCGTGGCTGCCGGTGCCGGCCGGGTAGGCCGGGACGACCCGAACGCTGTACGGCGTGCGGTCGGGCACCACGTTGTCCAGGCCACCCTCCACGTACCAGGTGGTCAAGATCATGGGCTGGGTCACTGGTGCGTTCGATTGGGTGTTGAGGTGAACGTTGATCGTCCACACCGTATGCGTGCTGGCCGAGAGCGGGTTGCCGGTAATGCCGGAGTCCGGCAGGGTGCTCTGCGACTGGTCGTTGATCACCTGGTAGCGGCCGTCCCCGCGCAGCACGTCGTTGCCGAACTGGTCCTGCTGGCATGCGGGTGGCTGGCAGACGATCGTGGTCGTGTTCGTGGACGCGACGGCAGGGTATCCGTTGAACACGGCTTCGTCCCCGGCCGAGCCCGTGAAGGCGGCGCTGCTTGACACGGAGAGATCGGAGCCGCGAGAGGCTACCCCTGTTTGCGGAACCCAGGGTCCCGAGCCCACGTTCATCTCATAGCTACCGGCGGCGGGCAGCGAGAGGTTATCTGCTTCCTGCAAAGTGCCCTGGCTATCTTCGACTAGGTCCCGGTTCTGGTGGAAGATCGCGCCCGGCGTGTACATCTCGGTGCGGGCCACCCGCGCGGGAAAGTCCTCTCCATAGGACGGGCTGTAGCCGAAATTGGGCGGAACGGCGGTAATGAGGCCGTAGTACTGGCCTGCGACGGTGGCATGGTAGCGGGTGGTAACCCGGGCTAGGTCGCTGTCTTGCACACGGAACGTCGTGCCGGTAGTCAAACCCTGCCCGGGCTGGGTGAGCACGAGGTCGTAGCTGTAGGCACTGGGGAACGCGCTGGTCACCGTCACGCTGGCGTGGCCTGCCGACAGCAGGCCAGCGAGCTGGGCTGCCTCCTGGTAGGACAGCAGCGCGGTGGGGATTGACGGCACATCCGACTGGTCGTAGGAGATCAGGTCAACGCCGTCGGCTGGCGGAGCCACCAGGATCCCGGCCGCGCCGGCGGACGCGATCGCCTTGGCGACCGCCCCGTCGAGTTGCATGGTGTAGCTGATCCCCACGGTCCCGGTGATGGGGCTGGTGATGGGGGGATGCAGCAGGGCTATCTTGCCCGCCACATGGGCCGCGGCGATCTCCGCCGGGGTGCCGGCGCCGACGTCGGCGACCTTCAGGCCGGCCGATGCCGGGAACCGCGGCTGGGAATCGGTGGCCAGCTGACCCTCGGTGGGATCGCCGTCAGTCGCCACGATCGTGGGGTAGCGCGGCAGGAGCGGCGCGGCGAGGCCGTGCGCCGTGACCGCGACCGGGGCCTGCTCACGATGCGTGTAGAGCTGGAGCTGGAAGGTGCCGGTGGTCGCCTGGCCACCTGCGAGCGTGTAGATGTCCGGGTCTTGCGCGGTGGACAGGCCACCGCAGTCCGTGAACTGCAGGTAGCCGGCATCAGCCGGGTTGGCGTTTGGGACGTTGCGACTTATGGCCGAGCAGTCCTCCATGCCGACAGTCGGCCGCTGGGTATCGACGCTGACCAGGCCTGCCTTGCGGGCGTCGAAGGTGAATGACTGGTCGGCGTTCATCGTGATCTGCGGCTCGGCGACCTGCGTCCAGGACTGCAGCCGGTCGTAGGGGTCCGGGCCGAAGCTAGCGATCTGCCCGAGGAAGGCATAGGAGTGGCTCGCGATGAGCTGGTTGTCGAGGGTGCCCTGGATCGTCCCGGCGCCGTTGCTGAACGACACGTAGTACAGCTGCCCGTCGGTCAGGTCCATCAGGTATCCGAAGGAGTACGAGCCCGTGGTTTCCGGGGTTCCGGTCCGATCGATCGCCGTCAGGCTCAGCTTGTGGGTCGCGACGGCCCGGGTGAACCCCACGGTGGTCTGCACCGTGGTGCCGTCAGCCGCGGTGGCGCTGACCCGCCCGTAGGTCGTGAAGTCCGGCGCCTGGGAGGCGTCGATGCCCAGCGGCACGGTCTGTGAGCCGCCCGCCGGAACCGTCACCTGCCCGGGCAGCGACACCGCGCCCGCCGGCGGCGACCACGGGGTCTGGCTTTCCTGGGCGCCGAAGTCCTGCGGCGCGGTGGCGAACGAGGAGGTGAGGGTCAGGGTTTCTGGCTGCGAGCCGGTGTTGGTGTACGTGATGTTGCCGGTGAGCATGTCGCCGGGCTGCTGCGGGTAGGCCGCGGTGCCCAGGTCGAGGATGCCGGTGCCGGTGACGGCCTGGGTGGCTGCCTTGCCCACGTTGACCATGCCCGCCCCCTGCCAGTAAGCCGGCTCGCTGGTGTTCGGGATGGCAGTGCTGGTCAGCGCGTCACGGATCTGCTGGGCCGTCCAGTCCGGGTGCTCCCCCAGCAAGATAGCGGCCGACCCCGCGACCATCGGGGTGGCCATCGACGTGCCACTCAGGTACATGTACTGGCTCGGGTAGGCCGCCACCGGGGTGCCGAGCGGTGGGATGCCCGATGCCTCCGTGGACGGGATGTCCACCCCCGGCGCGGTGATATCCGGCTTGATCGCGAAATCGCCAAGCCGCGGCCCGGTCGAGGAGAACCAGGCGATGTCGTTGCCGCTGTAGGAGCGCCCAGGGCAGTTGTTCGGATCGCCGTAGGGGAAGGCACAGCCGTCGTCGATGGCCCCGACGGTCAGCGCGGCGGTAGCTGCTCCGGGTGACTCGATGCACTGCGCGCAGCTTCCCGGCCCGCCGTTCGGGTTGCCGTCCCCGGAGATGCCCTCGTTGCCTGCGGCCACCACGAACAAGGCGCCGGTGCTGTTGCTAATGGTGTCAAGCGCCTGGCTCAGCGGGTCGGTGCCGTCGGAATCGTCGCCGCCGAGGCTCATGCTGATGACCTTGGCCTGGCTGGCCGCCCACTGCATGCCGGCGATGATCCACGAGTCTTCACCGGACCCCTGGTCGTCGAGCACCTTGCCGATGACCAGCTGGGCCTTGGGCGCCACTCCGCTGTACAAGCCGCCGGAGGCGGCGCCGGTGCCGGCGATGATCCCCGCCACGTGCGTGCCGTGGCCGACCCGGTCGGTCACGTCACTAGGGTCGCCACCACCGGGGTTCCCGGCCGGGACGAAGTTCTGCTCGGCCGCTATCTGCCCGGCGAGGTCCGGGTGGGTCGCGTCGATGCCGGTGTCGAGGATGGCGACCTTCGCGGTGGCGCCCTGGTAGCCGGCGGCCCAGGCGGTGTCCGCGCCGATGGCCGTGCGGCTGACGTCGACGGCGGTCGTGTGCACCTTCGCGTCCAGCCATACCTTGGCCACGCCCGGCTTGATGGCCAGCGGGCCGGCTGCCATCGCCGCCGCCGACCCGCTGCCGCCCGCCGGGGTGGCGGCCGGGACGGTGATGGAGTTGAAGAAGCTGGTGCCCTGCTTGAGGTTGACCTGGGTGGCCAGCCCCTGGATCGACCAGAGGTAGGAGTCCGCGGTTGTCGCCGCCAGCTGTCGCGTGCTTTGGGCCCGCTGCGCCTGGCTGCCCGTGGTGTAGGTCACCAGCACCGGCAGCGTGCTGCCGGTGTAGCCGTCCCGCAGCAGCTCGCTGACGTCGAAGAGGCTCTCGTCCATCTTCCCGGCCGCGATCAGTGGCACCGCCGCACCCGGGATCACGTAGAGGTCACCCTGGCGCCGGAACTCCACCGTCGACAGGCTGCCCGCACTTTCGGCGCTCTTGATGACCTGCGCCGACTGGTTGCCTGGCTTGCCCGCCACCTGGACCACGTCGCCGGTGATCAGGGTCAGCGTCTGCGACGATCCCCCGGACCCCGCCGGGCCGGCCGCCACCGGCGTCCCGGTCGCCAGCAGGGCAGCCGCACCGGGGCTAGCGGTGCCGGCGGACCCGCCCGGCTGACCGCCAGTCGTCACGGCGGCAGCCGGGACACCCGCCACCGCCAGCGCCACGACCGACGACGCCACAGCCCCAAGGGCTGTCCAGCGCCAGCGCGCTTTCCATCTACCTCGCATTTTTCCTCCTCAGCCGCGACGACGTTTCCGGGTCGGCTTTCGTGATCGGCAGGCTCACGCCGGCACCCATTCGCCGTCGTCCGGATCATCGGGCGGGGACTCGGGCTCGGACCTTCCAGGACCCTCCTGTCCCTGGGCAGCCCGCAGGGCCTCCTCGGTGGGATTGGTTTCGGCGTCCTCGGACTCGCCTGCTGGCGCCGTGCCGGTCTTTTCCATGCCGCCAGAATCGCCCGGCGTGCCGTCACGAACTATGCGGAAAATCCCCCATTTAATTGCCGCGCCTTGAATCGCTACGTCTTGTCGAGTACCTGGGTGAGCTCGGTGCGGTTGCGGGCGTGCAGTTTCCGCAGGGCTGCCACCAGGTGCTTCTCGACCGTCTTGGGTGACAGGAACAGCTCGGCCGCGATTTCCTGGTTGGTGCGGCCGGTGGCGGCCAGCTCGGCGACCTTGCGTTCCTGCGGTGACAGGGCCGAGCCGTAGCCTTTCCGCCCCGGGCGGGCGGGCGAAGGCAGGCGGATACCGGCCCCGCGCGCCAGGCCAGCGACCCGGCTGTAATCCCAGGTCGCGCCGAGCCGCAGGTAGGTGGCCGCGGCGCGGCGCAGATCGCTCGCAGCGCCGGCGTCCCCAGCAGCGATGAGGAGCCGCGCACCCTGCTCTTGTGCCCTCGCCGCCTCATACGGTGCCTGCGCTGCCTCGTACAGGTCCGCGGCCCTGGTGAGGTCGTGAACCGATCCGGTCAAGATGCCACGGCCGAAGGACAGCGCCGCCGGGGCGAGAGGTGCGTCAAGCATCCGTAGCCCGACCTCGGCACGATCGAGAAACCGGTGTGCCTCGGCCCGCTGCCCGGCGTTCACCCAGGTCTCCACCGCCGATGGCAGCACCCAGCACGCAGTCGGCCAGCAGCCCTTGGCCTCCACCGCGCCGCGCAAGATCTCAAGGGAACCCAATGCCTCAGTCATGTCGCCGCGAGCTGCCGCGAGACGGGCCGCATAACCCGCCGCGATTGGCAGGACCTCGTAAGCGCCCGTCTCGCGCACGAGCAGGGTTACCGCGCCGAGCCGCTCACCCGCCCCGCCGAGGTCGCCCCGGGCGAGGGCGAGACACCCGCTGACCAGCTCAACGTCCAGCCGGCCCAGTCCATACTCGTCGAGCTCACGCAGCAGCTGCGCGGTCTCCTCCGCCAGGCCCGTCCAGGTGCCGTGGAATAGGTGGAACACGGCGAGCCCCGACCGGAGCAGCATCTCGATCCGGCGATTCTCCTGGGCCGCCGCCGCCTGAAGTCCCTTCGTCAGCAGTCGCTCGGCCGTCGGCAGGTGGCCGGCGTAGCACGCTTCCAGCCCGATCGAATAATAGGCATTCGCCTCGCGACGCTGCCGTGGCGCATCGCCGGTGATGCGCACCGCTTGGTCGGCGACCTCACGCCAGGCCGGGTCGCCAAACAAGACGAGCAGCGAAGCCGCCTTCCCGAGCACGAACACCCGCAGCCGCCGGTCGCCCACCTCAGCGAGCGCCTCCAGCGCACGGCTCAGCCACTCGACGTCCTCGGCTTGCGGAATGTCAGGCGGGCTGACGATGGCCATCGCGAGCCGCGCCCATGCCAGCAGGTCCGGCCGGCCTTCGAGATTCGCGACAGCGCCGGCCAGCAGGCTGCGCTGCCGCTCCAGGTCCTGGCCTGCCTGCCCCAATGCCAGCGCGAGCAGGAACTGCATCTCGGCTCGCTGATGCGGCGACGTCGTCTGCTCAAGGGCTAGCGACACCGGTCCGATCACGGCACTGGCGAAGAGCGTGTCCAAGGCCGCCCAGCCGAGCTTGATGGCCAGGCCGCCTCGCCGGGCCGACGTCAGCGGCGCGGCGGCGAGCGCCTCAGTCAGCAGGCGGACCGCCTCCTCCTCATCGCCAAGCGCGACGGCCTGATCGGCGGCTGCCTCCGCGGCGGCTGCCCACGCATCCAGGTCAGCGGCGTGCTTGAGGTGGTAGGCAATCCGGCCCAGTGGCGCCGGCGACGTACGGCGCAGCGCGGCAGCGGCCCGCCGATGCAGCGCGCGCCGACGGGCCCTGCTCAAGTTCTCGTAGACCGCCTCGGCCGCCAGCACGTGCCGAAATCCGATCAGGTCGCCGTCCTCGACCAGCAGGCCAGAGTCGATCGCCTGCTCGATCGCATCGGTCTCGTCCCCGGGACCGTCAAGCCGACTGACGGTGTTCAGCAGCGCCGGCAGCGGACTTGGGACCCGCAGCACCGCGGCGGCCTCGATGGCCCGCCGGGCTGAGGGGCTCAGCCCGGCGACCCGCTGCAGGGTTGGATCACGGATCCCCTGCGGCACGTCCAGCTCATCCAGCGCCTTGCGGGCCCAGGTCCCGCCCTGATGCACGAGCAGGCCACGGGCCCGGACCAGGGCCAGGACTTCCTCGATGGCCAGTGGCAGCCCGCCGGTGCGCTCCCACAGGTAGGAGGCGAACTCGTCAGACACCGATTCGGCCCCCAGGATCGCGGCCGTCAGCGCACCGGTACCCGGTACGTCCAGGGGCGCCAACGTCACGTGCTCATGCCCGACCGGGCGGGGCACCCTGGCCGTCAGCGCGGAGACTTCCACGTCGGCGTCTTCGCTGCGATAGGTGATCACCAGCGCCACGCGCGGCGCGGGGGCAGACAGCCAGTAAGCGATGAATTCGCGGGTCTGGACGTCCGCCCAATGGACATCCTCCAGCACGATCACGACCCGCTGGGCCGCGGACAGCGCGGTCAGCAGCTCCAGCAGGCCACGGAACACGCGGTGGCGCTCGGCCTGCGAGTCATCCAGTGATTCCGGTGCCGCCGGCAGCCACGGGGCCAGCTCCGGCACGAGTGGCCGGAGGCTGCCCGTGACCGGCCCTAGGGCCAGGCCGGCCAGCTCCTCGCCCAGCCCGCGGACCGCCTCGACCACCGCGCCCAGCGGGAACGGCTCACGGATTTGCCGACAGCGGCCTACGATCGTGCGACTGTCCGACAGCTGCGGGCTGGCTAGCAGTTCCTCGACCAGCCGGGTCTTGCCGACGCCGGCCTCACCCGCCACCACCGCGACCGCTGGCGCCGCCGATACGGCCGCCACCAGGCGGGCCAGTTCTTCGTCGCGACCTACGAGGGCCGGGGAAACGAGCTGCTCACCAGCATGCACTTGCCTGCTCGTTCCCGCCCGGAGGCGATCTCCCTGACCACGAGCCTCGGGACCCATCGCACCCCTTCGCCGGCCAGCTTCCGGTGCGCTCGCCACAAATCGCCCTCGCATAGCATGCCATCGGGGGCCAGCCGCTGAATAGCGGGTTCTTCTGATCGAACACGGGCCGCAACGCGGGGCAACTCTGGGTCCCTTGGTGGCAGGCCGTTTGATTCCGATCACCGAGACGCGGGAAACGCCTTCCTGCGGGACTGTCCAGGCCATCATGGCACGCCGGGCCGCCGCGGAACTGGGGACGTACGGCCGGGTGGCCAACCCCACGCGCATCTATGTCCCCTTTGTTCGGTATGCTCCGAGTGCGTCGGGGGGTATCAGCGTCGTGCCGGTCAGCTGGCCCCTGGGGAAGGAAGGGTCCTGCGGTGTCAGGCGGCTTTTTCAAAAGCGTGGTTCCCGGCGATGGCCATGAGCCGCCGGTGATTGACGTCACCGTAGCTCACCAGGCCCGGGTGTATGACTACACGCTGGGCGGCAAGGACAACTTCCCCGCCGACAGGGCAGCGGCGGAGAAGGCCATGCAGGCCAACCCGGACGTGGCCCCCACCGCCCGCGCGAACCGCGCGTTCCTCGGCCGGGCGGTGCGCCATCTGGCCGCCGAGGCCGGCATCCGGCAGTTCCTCGACATTGGCACCGGCATCCCGTCGGCCGGCAACACCCACGAGGTCGCCCAGGCCGCGGCGCCGGAGTCACGGATCGTGTACGTGGACAACGACCCGATCGTGCTGGCGCACGCGCGTGCCCTGCTCACCTCCGCCCCCGGCGGCGAGACGGCCTACCTGGACGCCGACGCTCGCGACCCGGACGCGATCCTGGCGCGAGCGACCGAGACCCTCGACTTCAGCCAGCCGGTCGCGATCATGATGCTGCTGATCCTGCACGTCATCGATGACCCGTACGCGGTCACGTCCCGGCTGCTCGACGCGGTGCCGGCGGGCAGTTACCTGGCGGTCTCCGTCCCGGCCAGCGACATCCAGGCCGAGGCAAGCGCGGCGGCGGCCCGCCGGGTGAACGAGCAGATGCCCGGCATCTTCAACCTCCTGTCCCGCGCGGAGGTAGCACGGTTCTTCGACGGCCTGGAGCTGCTTAACCCCGGCGTCGTCCCGGCCAACCACTGGCGTCCTGGGCCGGGCGGCCCCGACCCCGCCCGCGCCCTGCCCTGCCACGTGGCGGTCGGGCGCAAGCGCTGACCGCCCCGCCGCGGTTCAGGCGAGGCTGGCCGCGGTGAGCCAGTCGTCCAGGGCCGCGTACGCGCGGGCCCGGGCCTGCGGAGTGGACAGGAAGACATCGTGCCTCGCGTCGAGGATGGGGACGTCGGTCACCTGACTGCCGAGGGAACTGGCCCACTGGGCGATCTGGCTGGTGTCGAGGACAAGGTCGGCCAGGTCGCAGGCCGCGGTGTACCTGGCGGTGAAAAGCGACTTGGTCGAGCGCAGCACGAGGGTCGGCACGCCCGTCTCGATGCCATGGTGCAGCCTGGCCTGCGCACGGCGAATGGCGTTCAGCCAGCCGAACGTCACGGGAAAGCCGATGAGGGGCTTCAGCTCCAGGTCAAAGTCCCACTCACCGGTGCGGCTGACATGCAGGGTCTGCCCGTAGACGCCCGGGCGCACCTTAATCTCCTGGAAGGGCCGTACCCGGCCAAGGACGCGCAGCAGCTGGGTCACCGGGCCGCGCAGCGTCCTGCTTCCCTGCAGGTCGAGCCAGGGACTGTTGAGCACGACGCCCACGACACCGCGAAGGGAGTCCTTCTTGCGGTCCAGCCACAGCGGCACGATCAGGCCGCCGGTGGAGTGCGCGGCCAGGATCACGGGCGCGCCCGGGTGGGCCTCGGCCACGATCGCCACCGCCCGGTCCAGCTCGTCGTCATAGAGCGCGAGGTCGGACACGTAGTGCGGCGTCTGCCCGGCCTTCCTGGCCCGGCCGCACTTGCGAAGGTCCAGCGCGTAGAACCGCAGGCCCCGCTGGGCGAAGAAGTCCGCAAGCGCGGTCTGGAAGAAGTAGTCGGTGAACCCGTGGACGTACAGGACCACGCCCTTGTCGGTCTCGGCTTCGCCCGGGGCCTGATCGCGGCGGACGAGCACGGCCTCGATCGCGCCTTCCCCGTCCGGGTCGCTCCCGAGGTCGAGGACCAGCTGGGAGTATCCGGCACCCAGAATGTCGGGCTTCCAGTCAGGGTCGCTCATGCTCGCTTCCTCCGTCTACTGCTGTGTCTCCAAAGCTCGCCACAGGGGGCAGATCACTGTATACCTGAGAGGCTTCGCGTCACCAGGCGACGCCATGGCGAGCGGCCAGGACCGCGGCCTGCGTCCGGTCTTGGACGCCGAGCTTGGCCAGCACGGAGCTGACGTGCGCCTTCACCGTCTTCTCTGACACCTGCAGCGCCCGGGCGATCTCCCGGTTGGACCGCCCGGCGGTCATGTGCGCGAGGACCTCGCGCTCCCTGGGGGTCAGCGCGTCCAGTCGGCCGCCGCGACCCGGGGATCCCGCCCGAAGGGACGCGGCCGCGCCTGGCGCGAGCAGGACGTTCCCGTCGTGGACCGCCCGGATGGCCCGCACCAGGGCGTCCGGGTCGATGTCCTTGTAGACCACGCCCGAGGCCCCCGCCTCCAGGGCACGAGCCACCCACTGCGGGTCGGTGGCGCTGGTCAGCACGAGCACCCGGTGCCTCCCAGCCAGCTCGGGCAGCAGCGCGACGCCGTCCACCCCTGGCAGCTTGAGGTCAAGCAGCACCACGTCAGGCGAGACCGATCCGGCCAGCGAGATCGCCGTCGGGCCATCGCCAGCCTCCCCGGCCACCGTCATGTCGTCCTGGACCGACAGCAGCGCGGCCAGTCCCTGCCTGACCACGGGGTGGTCGTCGACGATCAGCACCCGGATCATCGCGCCCGCACCGGGGCCTCCAGCCGTACCGTCGTGCCCTGGCCCGGTACTGAGGTCACCCGGAGCGTGCCCCCAGCCGCCGTGGCCCGCTGCCGCATCGACGCAAGGCCCAGCCCGCTGCCCTGAGCCGACGAGGGGTCAAACCCCGCCCCGTCGTCGGTCACCTCCAGCGTGATCCGCCGGGCGGTTCCCGATACCGAGATCGTGACATGCTGGCCGCCCGAATGCCGCAGGGCGTTGTGCAGGGCCTCCTGGGCGACCCGGTACAAGGCGACCTCCGTCGCCGGCTGCAGGACAGGCAGCGAGCGTCCCGTCACCGTCACGCGCACCCCGTGCGCCCGCCCGGCCAGGTCCGCGTACCGCCGCAGGGACGCGACCAGGCCGTCCAGGGCCGGCGGGGCCAGTCCCTCGATGACCGCGCGGAGCTCGGCCTGGGCGTCGGCGACGAGCTCCGACACCGCCGACATGGCCACGGTGGCCCGCCCGGGGTCGCGCTCGGCCAGGACCGCGGCCGCCCGGACGTGCGCGCGGACGGAGAACAGCTTCTGGGAGACCGCGTCATGCAACTCGCGGGCTAGCCACTGCCGCTCCTCGACCGCGGCCAGCTCCCGGCTGTCGGCCAGCAGCCGCGCGTTGGTCAGCGCGATCGCCGCGTGCGCGGCGAAGAGGGTCAGCAGCTCCTCGTCGTGAGCGGTGAACTGTCCGCCCGTGGCCTTGTTGGCCGCGAAGATGATCCCCAGGACCTCATCTCCGGCCACGACCGGCACGCCGATGAACGCGTCCATCGGCGGATGCGCCGACGGCAGCCAGCCGCCGTACCTGGGGTCGGCGGTGATGTCAGGCAGCCGCTCGGCTGCCGCGCCACGCAGCAGCTCGGCCAGCATGCCGTGCTGCCTGGGCAGCGGTCCTATCGCCCGCTGCCGCGCCGCGGTCAGCCCCGACACCACGAACTCCGCGAAGGAGCCGCGCTCGTCGGGAACGCCAAGCGCGGCGTAGCTCGCCCCGGCCAGCGTCCGGGCCGAGTCCACGATCACCTGGAGCACCTGCCGCACCGGCATCTGCCGGGAGACCGCGAGCACGGCCCGGCTCACCAGCGACAGCTCCTCCAGGCACTCCGGCATGAGCTCACGCTACCGCCCACCGGGCGGGCGCGAATCGGCCGCCGGTCCTAGGACCATCGCACTAGGACCGGCGGGCCTGGCGACCGATGCGCTGCCATCGACGGGAAACGTACGTTCGTGGCTATGGAAGCACGCAACGCACTGATAACGGGAGCGTCCCGCGGACTGGGACACGCACTGGCCCGAGGGCTAGCTGAGGCCGGGTACCGGCTGATCGTCGACGCGCGGGACGGCGAGGCGCTCGCGGCGGCGCTGGCTGGGGTGGACGCGACGGTGATCGGCGGTGACATCACCGATCCCGCGCACCGCGCCGAGCTGGCTCGGGCCGCGGCCGACGGCCTGGACCTGCTGGTGAACAACGCGGGCACGCTCGGCGCCGCTCCCTTGCCCGCCCTGGCGGACTATCCGCTCGACGCGCTGCGGGGCGCGTTCGAGGTCAACGTGATCGCGCCGCTGGCGCTGACCCAGCTGCTGCTGCCTGCGCTGCGCAGGCACGGAGGCGCGGTGCTGAACATCACCTCGGACGCCGCCGTCGAGCCGTACGCGGGCTGGGGTGGCTACGGTGCCAGCAAGGCCGCGGTTGAGCAGGCGTCGGCCGTGCTCGCGGCCGAGGAGCCGTCGATCCGGGTGTGGTGGGCCGACCCGGGAGACCTGCGCACCCAGATGCACCAGGCCGCGTTCCCCGGCGAGGACATCTCCGATCGCCCCGAGCCGAACACGGTCGTGCCCGGGGTCGTCAAGCTAGTCACGCAGCGACTGCCGAGCGGCCGCTATCGCCTGGGGGAACTGCTGTGAACTTCGACCTGCCGACCGTGCTTGAGGCACGCGAGCCGGCCGAGGCGCGCGGCCTGGCCAGGGACGGCGTGCGGCTGATGCTGAGCCGGTCGCGGGCGCGGCGGGTGACCCACCACCGGTTCACCGACCTGCCGTCGCTGCTGCTGCCCGGCGACCTGCTGGTCGTGAATGCGTCCCGTACGCTTCCGGCGGCGGTCAGAGCCGATGGCCTGGAGGTGCACTTCTCCGGCCAGCTTCCCGACGGCGCGTGGCTCGCCGAGTTCCGCCAGCCGGCGGGAAAGGCCAGCACCCCGCGGGCGGCGGTCGCAGCTGGCCAGGTCATCGCCCTGCCCGGCGGAGCCTCGCTGCGCGTGGTCAGCCCGGCGGGGGCACGGCTGTGGCGGGTACGCGCGTCGGTAGCCGTCGTGCCCTACCTGCTGCGGCACGGGTTCCCCATCCGTTACTCCTACGCCGCCGACGGCCAGTGGCCGCTGGCGGCTTACCAGACGGTGTTCGGCACGACTCCCGGGAGCGCGGAGATGCCGAGCGCGGCCCGCCCGTTCACACCGGAGGTCGTAACCGCGCTGGTGGCAGGCGGGGTGGCGATCGCGCCGGTCACGCTGCACTGCGGCGTGTCGTCGCTGGAGGCAGGCGAGGACCCGTACCCCGAGTGGTTCGAGGTCACTCCGGCCACGGCCCGGCTGGTGAGCCTGACCCGTCGCCACGACGGCCGGGTGATCGCGGCCGGGACGACCGTGGTCCGGGCACTGGAGTCGGCCGGGCCAGCCCACGGAGCCCCGGTGTCCGCGCGGGCCGGGTGGACCAGCCATGTCGTGACCGCAGAAACCGGCCTTCGGGTGGTGGACGGGCTGCTCACCGGGCTGCACGAGCCGCGCTCATCGCACCTGCGGATGCTGGCGGCCTTCCATCCAGAAGACTTGCTTGAGCGATGCTATGACCAGGCGCTCGCGCAGGGCTACTTGTGGCACGAGTTCGGGGACGTTCACCTGCTGCTGCCCTGACGGCGTACCCCGGTGGGTCGCCGAGCGCATAATGGCCTCGGTGCCGCACGTGAGGAGAGAACCGGTCATGGATGCTTCCCGCCAGCCCGACGACGCGATCAGGGGCCCGGCGGACAGGTTCACCGGCGACGTCTGGATGTGGCCGCGGATCGGCGCGACGGAGCACACCGAGGTGCGCAGCGTGCTGTTCACGCCGGGCGCGCGCACCGCCTGGCACCGGCACCCGGGCGGCCAGGTGCTGCATGTCACCGAGGGCGCGGGCCTGGTCCAGTCCCGTGGCGGCGCGCGTGCGGAGATCCGGGCGGGCGACGCGGTCACGGCCGCCCCGGGCGAGTGGCACTGGCACGGGGCGGCTCCCGGCGGCTTCATGGTTCACCTGGCGGTCTCTGATGGCGTCACCGAGTGGGCCGAGCCGGTCACCGACGACGAGTACCGGGGCTGAGCCCGGCGCGCGGGGATCCGGCTGGCGGCAGGTGATAGGCCTGCCATGCTCCGGCGAGGCGAAGGACGGCCTGGGTGAGGTCACCGGGCGGGGCGAGAAAGTGCAAGCGCAGAAAGTCCTGGCTGCGCCCGGAGGCGTCAAGGCCGCCCCCGGGCAGGACGGCGACGCCGTGGCGCAGCGCGGCCTGCGCGAAGCAGGTCCCGTCCCCGCGGGGCAGGCGCAGCCACAGGGTCTGCCCGCCGGTGACCGGGGGCACTTCCCAGTCGGGAAGGTGGCAGGCGAGCTCGGCCCGCAGGTGGTCATGACGGGCTCGCCGCTCGGGGGCGAGTCGCGCGGTCAGCGCGTCCAGGTGCGGCAGCAGCTCGGCCGCGGCGAGCTGGCCAGGCACGTTCTGGCCGAGATTGTGCACGGTAATCAGCCGGGCCAGGCGCCCGACCAGCGGCTCGGGGGCGCGTACCCAGCCGATCCGCAGGCCACCCCAGACGCTCTTGCTGAGTGAGCCGATCGAGATCACGGTATCGGCGTAGGCGGCCAGCGCCGGAGGGGCCTGCACGCCGGGAAACGCGAGGTCACTGAGCGCCTCATCATCGATCAGGGGAACAGCGGACGCCGCCGCCGCCTTCACAAGCGCCCGCCGGGCGGCGGCCGGCAGCACCGAGCCGGTCGGGTTATGGAACGTGGAGATCACGTAAGCCAGGGCAATCCGGTGGACGCTGGCCGCCGGGGCCAGGCCCTCAAGGCCAGCGGGCAGGGTGCGTGGCAGCGCCGCCTGCTCACCGAACGCCTCTAGCGCGCCTGGATAGGTCGGCCCTTCCACCAGCACCTGGTCACCGGGCACAAGCAGCGCCCGGGCCAGTAGTGACAGTGCCTGCTGGCCGCCGGTGGTGACCAGGATCCGCCCGGGGCTGGTGCCGATCCCCCGCTGTGTGTAGCGATCGGCGATCGCGCGGCGCAGCCGCGGATGGCCCGCCGGGTAGTAGCCGATGTCGCCACTGATCTCGGTGAGCGCGGGAATGATGCGCGCGTAGGCGTCGGCCAGTTCCCGCGGTGGCCGGTCAGGGGCGGCGCAGGCAAGCGGGATCACGCCGTCAGGCGGCTCCAGCAGGTGCAGGAATATCGGAGCGCTGGTCGTCAGGTGGGCACGCGCGGGCCCGGCCCCAGCCACCTGGGTGCCACTTCCCTGACGGCGCACGATCCGCCCCTCGAGGCGCAGTAGGTCGTAGGCGGTGACAATCGTGCTGCGCCCGACCGCGAGCGCGGACGCCAGCACCCGGTCAGGTGGCAGCGGCTCGCCGGGCGGCAGGTCGCCCGCTGTACAACCTCGGCGAGAGCCTCGGACCCCACCTGACGGTGACCGACCTGCTGGGCCCGGCCGGCCTGGCCCGCATCGGCAGCGTCAACGTCGGATACGGCACCTCGGCCGGTGATCGTGGACTGCGCGCCCTCGTGGCGGCGCGCCATGGCATCCCCGACAGCCAGGTCCTGATCACGGCGGGCGGCGCCGGGGCGCTGTTCCTGATCACCCTGCTGTGCGGCGACGGCGATATTGTCGTCGGGCGGCCGTGCTTTCCCCCAGTGCTCGACGCGGCCCGGGCGATCGGCGCACCGGTCGCCACCGTGCGGTCGCGGTTCGAGGATGGCTACCGCCCGGACATCAGCGCGCTCGCCAGGACGCTGACAGCGCGGACCCAGCTCGTCGTGTTCGCCTCACCGCAGAACCCCTCGGGCGTGGCGCTCTGCGGCAGCGAGGTCGACGAGATGCTCGCGGCAATGTCACGGACCTGCCCAGACGCGCTGCTGCTGATCGACGAGACCTTCAGGGAAGCCAGCTACGGGGACAGCCCGCCCGCTCCCAGCTTCGCGGGAACCTCGCCGCGCCTGCTCACCTGCGGCTCGCTGTCCAAGGCCTACGGTGCGCCGGGGCTGCGGATCGGCTGGCTGACCAGCTCGAACGGGCCGCTGCTCGAGCAACTGCGGCGGGCGAAGTTCAACTCCTCGGTGTCCTGCGGCACCCTTGACGAGCTGCTCGCCGCCGCGCTGCTGTCCCGGGCCGACGACGTCCTCGCGGCACGAAGCGCACACCTGGCCAGCGCACGCGACGCGGTGGAGCACTGGGTCAAGGGCCAGGCCGGCCGCCTGCGGTGGCTGCGACCGGAGGCCGGGGCGTTCTGCTGCCTGCAACTCGACCCGGGCCGCTTCGCCGCGCGAGACGCCGACCGCTTCCACGCACGCCTCGCGCAGCACAAAACGCTGGTCGCCCGGGGACCGTGGTTCGGCGACAGCCCGCTGATCTTCCGCCTTGGCCTGGCCTATGAGCAACCGGACAAGCTCCACCGGGGCCTGGAGGTCATAGGTACCGCGCTCGAGACCTGAGGGGCACGAACAGCTCAGGGCCGCTACCGCCAGTGGTTCAGCGGCAGCGGGCCGCGGGCGAGCACTGTGCGAATGGCAAACGTGGAGCGTGCCTCGGTCACCGGGCCGATCGCCAGGATCTGGTCAAGCAGCACCTGCTCATAGCGACCAAAATCGGGGACGGCGGCCTCCACGAGGAAGTCGTCGGCCCCAGAGACCACGAAGCAGGCGACCACCTCGGGGATGGCCAGCAGTGCCTGCTCGACCAGCAGTGACGTCTCGCGGGAGTGCCCCGCGACCTTGAGCCCGATGAACACGGTCAGGCCGAGGCCCGCCCGGGCCCGGCTGACCTCAGCGTGGTAGCCGGCGATGATGCCGCCCGCCTCCAGGCCCTTGACGCGCCGCAGGCAGGCGGACGGGGACAGGCCAACGGCGTCCGCGAGGTCCACGTTCGCGATGCGCCCGTCGCGCTGCAACTCGGCGACGATGGCATGATCAACCCGATCTGGGACGTGCTCCAGCATGAAAATCATTCTATTGCTAGATGTACACAACCTTATTGCGTCATCTACGGCCGGTCGGGCATTATTTGCCATCGCGTGCGAGCCGGTCTCGGTGAGGCTTGAGTCGTGACGGAAACGTTCTCGCCCCCGCACGGGCTGCCCCGCACTGACCCGCTCCGACGCCCCGGCCAGCGCCCGGTCGCGGCACCGCTTTCCACCATCCGCGCGGTGGCCCTCTACATCGGCGCACTGCTCGGGCCGGGCCTGCTGCTGCTGCCGGGCCTCGCTGCCGCCGAAGCCGGCCCTGCCTCGGTGCTCGCCTGGATTGGCCTGCTCTTGCTGTCCGCCTTGTTCGCGCTGGTCTTCGCCGCACTCGGCCGGGCCTTCCCCTCGGGAAGCGGGGTGACAGGGTATGTGACGGCCGGCCTGGGTGAGCGTGCCGGGCGTGCCGCGGGCTGGATGTTCCTCGCCGGGGTGGTCACCGGTGCTCCGGTCGTCTGCCTGATCGGGGCCAGCTACGTCACCGCACTCACCGGTGGCGGTCAGCTGGCGCGGGCGGGCGACGCCGCGCTGCTGCTGCTCGTCGTCCTGATTCTGGCGGCCTGCGGGCTGCGGGCTAGCGGTGCCGCCCAGCTGCTGCTGGTTGGCCTCCTCATCGCGGTGGTCGGGACAGCCGTCGCCTTGTCGCCCCGAGCGACCCGGGCGGCCAACTGGATGCCGTTCGCCCCTCATGGCTGGCTGGCCGTCGGCCACGCGGCGGCAACGCTGATGCTGTCCTTCGTCGGCTGGGAGGCGGTTGCTCCGCTGACCATCCGGTTCGCCGACCCGTCACGGCAACTGGCCCGGGTGGTGGCGATCACGCTCGCGGTGACCAGCGTGCTCTACCTGGGCCTTGCGGTCGCCACCATCGGCGTGCTTGGTCGCGGCGCTGGCACGCTGGTCCCGCTGGCCGTACTGCTCAGGTCCGCGGTCGGCTCCGCCGGGATCCCGGCCGCCACGGCGGTAGCGGTGGTGCTGACGCTTGGCACCACCAACGCCTACATCAACGGTGCCGCCGCGATGGCCGGCGCCTTGCTGCGGCCACGCGAGGCCGACGGCGGCGACACGGGCCTTGGCTCCCGAGTGAAGGCCGGGCCGGGCCGCCCGGCGGTCATGCTGCTGGCCGTGATCGCGGCCTGCGGGGTGTCGCTGTTCGCCTTGTACGGAGTCGGCTTGGTCAGCCCGGCGTCACTGGTGATGGTTCCGACGGCGCTCTTCCTCGCCGTCTACCTCGGCTGCATGGCCGCGGCCACGCGGGTGCTGCGCGGCCAGGCCCGCTGGGCCGCCCTGCCCGCCGCGGCCTGTGTCCTCGGCCTGCTCGGCTGCTGCGGCTGGGCGCTCGTGGTCCCGGCGGTCGTCGCCGCGGCGCAGGCGCTAGCATCAGCGCGGGCACGAGGAGCGAGTCGGGACACTAGGGCAGCCCCAGCAGGGCGGCGGCGTTCTGGCCGGCGATCTTGGCCTTGTCGGCCGGGCTGACCGGGAGGGCGTCAAGCATCTGCCGGCCGTGCGCGTTGGCGGCGAACGGGTAGTCGACGCTGAAAAGCACCCGCTCGGTGCCCATGACGGCGATGCTGCACAGCACGGGCGGCAACGAGAACAGGCCGCTCGTGGTCACCCAGATGTTGCGGTGGACGTAGCTGCTCAGCGGGTGCGGCAGGCCCGTCACCGCCGGCGGCAGCACCTGCTCGGCCCGGGCCAGCATGAACGGCAGCATCTCGCCGCAGTGCCCGATGATGAGCCGCAGCCGCGGATGGCGCTCGAAGGTCCCGGCGGCGACGAGGCGCAGCGCATGCAGGCCGGCCTCGGCGTGCCAGCCCCACGCGTTGGTGGCCAGCCGTTCGGCCACGGCGGGCTTCAGCCCGCCGAACAGGACGCCGGCCACGTCCCTGGGCGGTTGCGCCGGGTGCAGGTAGAGCGGCACGTCCAGTTCCTCGAACGCCGCGAGCAAGGGCTCGAACCGCTCGTCGTCGAGGAAGGCACCGTTCGTGCCGATGGTGCTGTGGATCATCGCGCCAACGAGGCCCAGGGTCTTGACCCCCCGGTGCAGCTCCGTCGACGCCGCCACAGGGTCGCTCGTGGGCAGCGTGGCGAACCCGGCGAGGCGATCCGGGTGGGCGGTTATCGCCTCGGCCAGCAGGTCATTGGCCCGGCTGGCGGCATCCGCAGCCCTGGTGCCGTCCAGGCCCTGCGCCGCCGGCTGGGAGTGCGAGAGGACCTGCACGTCGATCCCGGCCGCGTCCATGCCGGCAATCCGGTCACGGCCCAGGTCCCTCAGCTGCTCGCTGAGGCGTGCCCCGTCGGGTGGGGCCAGCGGGCCGGTACCAGGCGGGGCGGCGAGCTCGGCGGTCCAGAAGTGCTCTTCAAGGGCGATAGTGCGCATCGCCCCATTGTCGCCCAGCCGGCGCCGCCGCCTGTCCGGTTACGGCCAACGGCCGGCCCACGGGTGCCAAGGAGGCGCGACGGGTGCTAGCGTGCCGATCATGCGGATCGGCCTGTTCGTCACCTGCCTGACCGACACGCTGTTCCCCGAGACCGGCAAGGCCGTAGTCACCGTGCTTGAGCGCCTCGGGCACCAGGTGGAGTTCCCGGCCGGCCAGGCCTGCTGCGGGCAGATGCACTTCAACACCGGGTACCGGCGAGAGGCCGCCGCCATGGTTCCTGGCTTCGCCCGAGCCTTTGGCGACTACGAGGCGATCGTCACGCCGTCCGCCTCGTGCGGTGCGATGGTCCGCGAGTACTACCCGGTGCTCGCCGAGAAGGACCAGGCCCTGGCGGGCGACGTGGCCGCGCTGACGCCTCGCGTCTACGACCTGGCCACCCTCCTGGTGGACGTCCTTGGCGTCGAGGACGTCGGCGCTCACTTCCCGCACCGGGTCACCTACCATCCGACCTGCCACAGCCTGCGGATGATGCACGTCGGCGACACGCCCTACCGGCTCTTGCGCCAGGTGCGCGGCATCGAGCTTGTCGACCTGCCGGACGCCGGGGTCTGCTGCGGGTTCGGCGGGACGTTCGCGGTCAAGAACGCGGACGTGTCCGCCGCCATGTGCGCCGATAAGGTCGCCGCCGTCCGCCAGACCCGCGCCGAGGTGCTGTGCGCCGGCGACAACTCCTGCCTCATGCACATCGGCGGCGCGCTGTCCCGGATGCGCACCGGGGTCCGGGTCATGCACCTCGCCGAGATCCTCGCCGCGGCAAGCGACGGGACCCCCGCCCCCCACGGAGCCGCCGGATGACCACCCGTGCCCGGCCGGGCCTGCCGGCCGGACCGCCGCCAGGAAGCATGCCGACCTACCTGGGCATGCCGGCCTTCCCCGACGCCGCCAAGAAGGCCGTCGCCGACTCCCAGCTACGGCGCAACCTCACCCATGCGACCACCGCCATCCGGGTCAAGCGCGCGGGGGCGATCGGCGAGCTCGGCGACTTCCAGGAGCTGAGGGCGGCCGCGAAGGCGATCAAGGACCATGCCCTGGCCCACCTCGACACCTACCTGACGCGCTTTGAGGAGAACGTCACCCGGGCCGGCGGGCACGTGCACTGGGCCCGTGACGCCGCCGAGGCCAACGCGATCGTCCGCCGCCTCGTCTGGCAGGCCGGTACCGACAAGGCCGTCAAGGTCAAGTCGATGGCCACCCAGGAGACTGGCCTGAACGAGGCGCTGGCCGAGGTCGGAATCAGGGTGACCGAGACCGACCTGGCCGAGCTCATCGTCCAGCTCGGCCACGACCGCCCCAGCCACATCCTCGTCCCGGCGATCCACAAGAACCGCTCGGAGATCCGCGAGATCTTCCGCCGCGAGATGCCCGGCGCCCCGGCCGGCCTCACCGACGAGCCGGCCGAGCTGGCCGCCGCGGCCAGAAGGCACCTGCGCGACCGCTTCCTGACCGCCACGGTCGGCATCTCCGGTGCCAACTTTGCCATCGCCGACACCGGCTCGCTTGTCGTCGTGGAGTCCGAGGGCAACGGCCGGATGTGCCTGACCCTGCCGCAGACCCTCATCTCCGTGGTCGGTATCGAGAAGATCCTGCCGTCCTGGCGGGACCTGGAGGTCTTCCTCGCGCTGCTGCCGCGCAGCTCGACGGCCGAGCGGATGAACCCTTACACCACCATCTGGTCCGGCGCGGCCCCTGGCGACGGCCCGCAGGACGTCCATGTCGTGCTCATCGACAACGGCCGCACGGCGACCCTGTCCGACCGGACCGGCCGGCAGGCCCTGCGCTGCATCCGCTGCTCGGCCTGCCTGAACGTGTGCCCCGTCTACGAGCGGGCGGGCGGGCACGCCTATGGCTCCCCCTATCCCGGCCCGATCGGCGCGATCATCTCACCGCAGCTGCGCGGGGCCGGCAGCCCGGTCGACGCCTCGCTGCCGTTCGCCTCGTCCCTGTGCGGGGCCTGTTACGAGGTCTGCCCGGTCGCCATCGATATCCCCGAGGCCCTGGTCTACCTGCGCTCGATATCCCCCAAGCACCGGACAGAACGGGCAGCCTTCTCCGTCGCGGCGACCATACTCGGCTCGCCCCGGCTGCTGGCCGCCGCCCAGCGCGCGGCCGGAGCGGGACGCTGGCTCGCCGGCCGGCAGGGCCGCATCCGCCGTCTGCCGCCACCACTGTCGGCCTGGACCGACACCAGGGACGCGCCGCAGCCGCCGCCGGAGTCGTTCCGGTCCTGGTGGGCGCGCACCAGGGGGCAGGCCACCAGCGACGAGCCGGGCCAGTCGGAACCTGCCGGAGGAACACAGCGAGCGAGCGAAGGGGCGCGGCGGTGCCTGGACTGAGCAGGAGCTCCGAGGAACGAGGAGCGGAGGCGAGGGAAGGCAGCGCCTCCCAGGCGCCCCGACGCGAGCGGGGGACACAGAGCGCGCGCGAGGAGATCCTGGCCCGCATCCGCGCCGCCAACGGGCCGGCCGCGGCCGGGGAGGCTGGCGCGGCGTACGCGGCGATCCCCCGGGGTTATCTCCGCCGCCATCATGACCCGGGCAGCACCGACATCGTCGCGCTGTTCGCCGAGCGGGCCGGGGACTACCGCGCCGTCGTCACGCGGGTCCCGGCCGACGGGGTCGCGCCCGCGGTCGCCAGTGCGCTCGCGGCTCTCCCCCACCGGGCCGTGCTCGTCCCCGACGGGGTCCCCGGCGACTGGCTCGCTGGCCTCCCGGCCGGCACCGAGGTGCTCAGCGACGAGCCGGCGCTATCGCCCGGGCAGCTGGACCAAGTGCCAGCCGTGCTGACCGGGTGCGCCGCCGCCATCGCCGAGACCGGCACGGTGGTGCTTGACCACGGGGCCGGGCAGGGCCGCCGGGCGCTGACGCTCCTGCCCGACTTCCACCTCGTGGTCGTGCGGGCCGATCAGGTCGCCGCCGACCTGCCCGACGCGCTTGACCGGCTGAGCTCGTCCCGCCCGCTGACCTTCATCTCGGGGCCGTCAGCGACCAGCGACATCGAGCTGATCCGCGTGGAAGGCGTGCACGGCCCGCGCCAGCTGCACATCCTCATCGCCGGCTAACCCGCCCGTGCCCCGGCCCTACCGGGTGGACTGGCGGACGACGAGCTCAGGCTCGAAGATGACCTGGCGATGCTGGTGCGACTCGCCCTCAGCCGACTCCTCGATGAGCATCCTGGCGGCGCTGCGGCCCAGCTGCTGGCGCGGCTGGCGCACCGAGGTGAGCGGGACGGCGGCCGCCGCCGCGAAGTCGATGTCGTCGTAGCCGACGATCGAGATGTCCTCAGGAACCCGGATCTTGTTGCGGGTCATCTCCTGCAGGAACCCCAGGGCAATGAGGTCGTTGCTGCAGCACACGGCGGTCGGCCGCTCGCCCGCGGGCAGCGCCGCGATCTCGGCCCCTGCCTTCTGGCCCGCGGTCACGTTGAGCGACCCCGCCTCGATCACCCGCAGGCTCTCCGGGTGGCGGCCCGCCCGGGCCAGCGCGCGCAGCGCCCCCTCGTGCCGGTCAGCCACCTGGCGGATGGCCGAAGGACCGCTGACGTAGGCGATGGCCTCGTGGCCGGTGGCAAGCAGGTGGGAAACCGCCAGGTCACCGCCGAGTACGTCATCGACGGCGACGGAGCACTGGCCGCGGGAGGCGGACCGGCTGTCGACGAGGACCACGGGCGTGCCGCGCTTCTGCAGGCGGGTCAGCCGCGCTCCGGCCCCCGCCACCGGGGTGATGAGCACGCCCTGCACCCGGTGCTCCTCGAGCAGCTCCAGGTAGCGCTTCTCCTTGCGCTCCTGGTCGTCGCTGTTGCACAAGATGACGGCCAGCCCGGCCTTGCTGGCCTCGTCCTCGACGCCGCGGGCCAGGTCGGTGAAGAACGGGTTGGCCACGTCAAGCACCACAAGGCCGATCGTGCGGCTGCGCCCGGCGCGGAGCTGGCGGGCCGACTCGTTGCGGACGAAGCCCAGCTCGCGGATGGCCGCGTTGACCCGGTCACGTGTCGCCTGGGCCACGATCTCCGGCCGGTTCAGGACGTTAGACACCGTCGCGACGGACACTCCCGCCCGCGCGGCGACCTCCTTGATGCTGACAGGCACGTTTACCCGCTTCTCCGTGGACCGAGCCATACCGTCGGCCGCGGTTGGAACGTCTCAAACCTGCCACGCCGATCAGTACCCATAGTATCGACGCCGCGTCAATAACGCGCCTACGCTCAGGGGGCAAATTGCTAGTTATCTCACTGGCTGTCCGCATCCGGAGAGCCCCTTAATTACGGACCGTTACCTTATTGCCCGGCACAACGCCGGACGCCCTCGGCTTGAAACCTTTCAAGCCGAGGGCGGCTTACGATGCTGTGGTGACCACCAAGTCAGCACGTCGAACGCAGTCTCCCGGCCGCCCGTCGTGCTGACGTCCGGTCCCCCTGACCAGGTCCTTGAACTGCTCGGCTTGCCACGGCACCGGGTGGTCGCCTTGAAGGATGTCCCGCGCGGGAACGGGAACTGGCTCGTCGAGACGGCACTGGGGCAGCGCTTGGTGCTGCGCCGCTATCACGCGGGGGCCACGCGCGAGGATCTCGCCTACGAGCACGCGGTGCTCGGCCATCTGGCCGGCTCCGGCTGGGCCGTACCGGCGGCGGTCAGCGAACCGGTCTTCTGGGACGACTGCTGGTACTGCCTGACGCGGTACGTGCCCGGCGAAGCGGTCCGGCCCGAAGACGCAAGCCAGCGTCGTCGGCGCGGCCGTGACCTGGGGCGCCTGCATCTCGCGCTGCGCGGTCTCGACGAGCGTCTCGGCCAGCGTCCCGGCTGGCGTCCGCAGCACACTGCCGTCTGCGTGCAGGCCGCCGATGACTGGGAGGAACGCGTTCGCGGGCTTGCCTACGTCAGCCCGCGGCTCGCCTCCTGGGCGCAGGCCGCCGCGTCGCGGGCCCGCGACTCGCTCGCGGCCCTAGGAGCCGCCGACCTGCCGGTCATGGTGGTGCACGGGGACTTTGCCGAGTGGAACGTGCACTACGAGCATGGACGGCTCGCCGGCGTCATTGACTTCGGGCTCACGCACGTGGACACGCGCCCGTACGAGCTGGCGATCGCCCGCACCTACCGGGCACCGCAGGCCATTGATGCCTACCGCGCGATGCTTGCCGCCGGCGGCTGGCCCCTCAGCGAGCTGGAAGAGGCGGCCATGACGCCCGTCTACCGTGCGTTCCGGGTCGGCATGGCCGCCGCGGAGATGGCCGACGGCCGGATCACGGGCCACTACGACCTCGCCATGATCGAGCGTCAGCTAGCCAGAACCGGAACGGCAGCTCCCTGACGGGCGACGGGAGAGGGTGCCGGCCGCCCGCCATCGCGCGGCGGCGGGCACTCGTCACAGGAACGTCACGCGGGCCGCTTCCTGCTTGCCCTGAGCGAGACCCGCCTGGGCGGCGGGGATGCGGGTCGCCGGATCCATCTGGTTCGTGCCCATCGCGGCTCGGGAACCGGCGTCCGGCGTGATTACCTCGACGTGGCTGCCCTGCTTGCGCAGGGCCTCGACCTGGCTGGCCAGGTCCGCGCCCGGTAGCCGGCGCAGGCCCTCGAACTGGCCTGCCGGGTCCGGGCCTTGTTCCTGTGCTGCCTGGCCCCGTCCGCCGAACGGCGAGAGCACCAGGACGTTCGCGTAGCCCGCGGCAAGGTCGGCGTTTTCGTTGGAGCGCACGCCGCCGTTGATGTAGTGAGTGCCGTTGATGCTGTGCGTGGGGGCCATGCCGGGCAGCGCGGTGCTCGCGGTGACCGCGTCCACCAGGTCGACGCCGCAGTCGCGGTCGAACGCGACCACCTCGCCGGTATGCGCGTTGACGGCCACCACGATCATCGGCCGGTCCGGCCATTCGGGCCGGGGCAACCGGGCGGCGACCATTGCCCGCCGCTGCTGTCTCGCCGCGGGCCCGAGGGCGGAGTCGCTCTCCAGCCCGAACGCGCCCATCTTCTGTTGCAGGTCGGCGGCCGAGGTGGCGGCGGCGCCGATGGCCCGCATCCGCTCGAACACGGTGGCCATCGGCAGGGACGGCGGCCGTTCCCGGTCCTGCCCGGCCGGCTGAGCCGGCGGGGACAGCACCGAGGCCAGCAGTTCGGGCGCCGGGATACCGCTGCGCACCTGCGCTGCCGCGGTAGCGCCTGACGAGGTGCCGACCACCAGGTCGGCCGTTTCTGTCATGTCGAGGCCAGCGTCGGCCAGGCCGGCGATGATCCCGATCTCCCACGCATTCCCGGCCGCCCCGCCACCACCGAGAACCAGGGCAATGTTGTGAGCCATCCGCCGACAATTTCAGCCCGCGGACACCCCTGTCCACCGAAATAGTGGGCCGGTGCCTTCGGTCGGCTGAGCCATCTGACCTGCTAGTCAGCCGGATCGGGCGCGATGGGCGGCCACGCGTTCCCGGGTGCCGCACCCGGGGCTGCAGTAGCGCCGGGTGCCGCCCCGTCCGGTGTTGACGAACGGCTTCCCGCATGAGGGTGACGCGCATATTCCGGCCGGAGGGGCCTGCCGTTCGGCGAGCAGCAGGGCCAGCGCCAGGCAGGAGGAGGTGAGGAACCACTCACCCCAGGGCGCGTCGTCCCGGCTGTCCACGTGCATATGCCAGGCGGCCTGCCCCTCGTGGGTGGTCAGCCGGGGCGGCCGCGCGTGCGCGGCCAGCAGCCGGTTGAGCCGTTCCGCGGCCTCGGCCGTGCCGGTCGCGGTGAACACCTCAAGCAGCTCGCGGGCGGCCCGGCGCAGCTCGGTCATGTCCGCCTCGGTGATCTCAACCGGCTCGGGCTCGCCGTGGCCTCGCAAGACGGCGATGACTTGCTCTCGTTGCCGGACAGCGGCGGCTTGCAGGGCAGTCAGGACGTCGGCGGCCCGCTGGGCGGTGTCATGCACCGCCGGGTAACCCTGGTGGCTCGGCATCTCCCCAGCGTAACGTATTTACATGAATTACCGTTACTGGGTTGGCGCGACCGCGGCCCGGATGGGTGACGAGATGTCCGGGCCCGCGCTGCTGCTCCTCGGGTTCGCGGTGACCCAGTCGGCGGCGGCCGGGTCCGCGCTGCTGGCCGGGCTGACGATCGCGGCTGCCGCGGGAGGGCCGGTGTTCGGCGCGGTGCTTGACCGCAGCCGTCGGCCGGAGCGGGTCCTCGCCGTGGCGCTGGCCGCGTACGCGCTCGGGCTCGGCGCGACCGCGGTCACCGTGGGGAAGCTTCCGCTCCTGCTGGTGGCCTGCCTGGTCGCGCTCGCGGGGCTGTCAGGTCCCGCGGTAGCGGGCGGCTGGACCTCGCAGCTGCCGCGGGTGGTGAGCCAGCAGGCGCTGGCTCGGTGCTCCGCGCTTGACGCCCTGACGTTTGATGCCGCGAGCCTGGCCGGCCCGGCGCTCGCGGCGCTGATCGCGGCCTGGGCCGGGCCGCGGCCGGCTGTCGCGGTCTCGGCCGTGCTTGTCGCCCTCGCCGCGCCCGCCGCCTGCTCCCTGGCGCCCGCCCCGGCCAGCCCGGCCAGCCCGGCCGCCGGCCAGGAGCCGGTGTGGCGGCAGCTCGCCGCCGGGCTCACCGCCATCATCGCCCGCCGCGCGCTGCGGCGGGCCACGGTGACGTCCATCGTGTCCTGCGTGGGGATCGGCATGCTCCTGGTGTGCTGCCCGCTGCTCGGCCAGCAGCGGCTGGGGGCGGCGTCACGGGGCGCGCTGCTGATCAGCGCGGCAGCCGTCGTGTCCCTGATCGCGAACTCGGTCCTGGCCCGCCGCCCGCCGCGCAGGCCGGACGCCCTCGTCTTGACGAGCACCCTGCTGCTGGGCGCGAGCATGGCCGCGGCCGCGGTCGCCCCCGGCTGGCTCACCATGCTCGCGGTCGGGCTGACCGGCGCGGGCCAAGGGCCGCAGCTGACCGGGCTGCTGGCGGTGCGGCACCGCGAGTCTCCGGCCGCGATACGGGGTCAGGTCTTCACCACCGCGGCGAGCCTGAAGGTCGGCGGCCTCGCCGCCGGGACCGTCCTTGCGGGCCTGCTCGCCACCAGGTCGGTAACCATGTGCCTGCTGGCGGCGGCGGGGATCCAGCTCGCCGCCGCAGCCGCCTTTCTCGTCCTGCCGGCCGGCCCAGGCCGGGCCGGGCAGGCCCGAAGTGAGTAGGAATACTCATTTACCGCAATTGCCCCCATCGCTAATGTCGCCATCGTGTCTTATCCCCCGCAGGACCCAGCCCCGGGTGACCCCTGCGACGAATCAGAGGGGGCGCAGCCGCAGGAGGGCTATGAGGTCTTCGCGGCCGGGTTCGCTACGCGCGACGGTCCGCCTAAGCGCCCCCGGACCGGCGTCATCGTCGCGGCATCGATGGTGGCCGTCGCCGCCGTGGTGGCCGCCGTGGTGGCCGCCATCGTCATCATGGCGAGGGCAGCACCGGGCCGCGGGACTGCGGGCGGCTCTGAGTCCGCGGCGGCCTTGCCCACGACGGCGTCGCCCGCCGCGGCCTCGTCCCGGCCGGACGCGGAGCAGGTCACTGCCGCCTTCCTGCAGGCGTGGTCCAGCGGTGACATCGGCAAGGCGGCCGGGCTGACCGACGACCCGGCGGCCGCGCGGGCGGCGCTTACCGCCTACGGCCGGGACCTGAACCTGCGCAGGCTGACCGGCACCGTAACCGGGTCCGCTGCGGGCACGGCGGGTGCGGCGTCCTCCTCGCAGACGCTCACGGTCCAGCTCGCCGCCCAGGTGGCGAGCTCGTCCAGCCCGACCGCCGCGACGGGCACCTGGAGCTACCATTCGACGCTGGTGGCCTACCAGGGAGCAGTCGGGCCCGGCTGGGTCATCGAGTGGCAGCCAGCCGTGATCGCGCCCAGCCTTACCGTGGGCCAGCACCTGGCAACCGTCGTCGTAGCGCCCCAGGGCGCCCTGGTTACCGATAGCGCCGGCACTCCGTTGTCCTCCTATGATGACCCTGGGCTGACCACCATCGCGGGCCTGCTGAGCCGCAAGGCGCCGGCCGGGATGGGCAGGCCCGGCCTGTCCGTCCAGATCGAGGCGGCCGACGGCCAGGTGGTGCCGGGCAGCCAGGCGGTCGTCACCCCGCCGAAGCCGGGCCAGCTCACCACGACGATCAGCCCGCGGGCCGAGCGGGCCGCGCGCGCCGCGGTCACCCGGGCGCCAGGCAGCGCGATCGTCGCGATCGAGCCGTCCACCGGCCACATCCTCGCGATCGCCAACAACTCCGGCTTCAACGACTTCGCGCTGACCGCGGCGGTCGCCCCTGGCTCCACGATGAAGATCATCACGTCAACGGCGCTCATTGACAGCGGCCTGACCAGCGCCGGCAGTCCCGTCTCCTGCCCGGCGGCCTATACGGTGCAAGGCGTCACCTACGCCAACGACCAGGGCGGGTCCGAGCCCGCGGGCACGCCGTTCTCCTATGACTTCGCGCAGTCGTGCAACAACGCGTTCACCCAGTGGTGGGGCGACCTGTCCGGCAAGCTCGCCGCAACCGCGAGCACCTACTACGGCCTCAACCAGCCGTGGAACATCGGCATGCCCGGGGAGTCAGCCACGTACTTCAACGCCCCGGCGAGTGCCTCCGGCTCCGAGCTGGCGCAGGAGGCCTTCGGCGAGGGGCAGCTGACGGCGAGCCCGCTCGCGATGGCGTCCGTCGCGGCGACCGTGGAGTCCGGTCAGTTCCGGCAGCCCGTCCTCATCCCGGGCATCCCGACAGTGTCGGCCGCTGCATTGCCGCCGGGCACGGACTCCCAGCTGCAGGCCATGATGCGCGATGTGGTCACCGAGGGAACGGCCGAGAGCGTCGGGCTCGGCCCGGACGTCTACGCCAAGACCGGTACCGCCGACATCCAGGGCCAGGAGCAGCCGAACTCCTGGATGGTCGCCTTCGCCCCGGACAAGAACGTCGCGGTCGCCGCCCTGGTCCTCAACGCCGGCTACGGCGCGCAGGTCGCCGGCCCGGAGGTCAAGGCCTTCCTCGGCCAGTACTGACACGAAGCCGACGACAAGGCTCAGCCGATCCGCCGCTCGGCGGCCTCCCAGGCGGCGCCGCCGCCAGACGGGGTAAAGGTCCGCAGGCCCGCCGACTGGCGGGCCAGCACCCGCATTCCGTCCAGGTCGCCGGGGGCGGCGCCGAGCGCGCGCGCCTGGACCAGGACGTTGCCCAGGGCGGTCGCCTCGGCCGGGCCTGCGATGACCGGCAGGCCGGTCGCGTCCGCCGTCAGCTGGCACAGCAACTCGTTGCGTGAGCCGCCGCCGACGATGTGCACGACGTCGGCATGCCGCCCGGACAGGTCCTGGGCCGCGAGCAGCGCCCGCCGGTAGGCCAGCGCGAGGCTGTCAAGCACGCACCGCACGGTCTCCTCGCGTGATGAGGGGACGGGCAGCCCCCGCGCCGACAGCCATGCCGCGATGCGCGCGGGCATGTCGCCCGGCGGCAGGAAGACCGGGTCGTCGGCGTTGACGGCGAATCGCAGTCCCGGCACGGCCGCCGCGGCGGCCAGCAGCGATTCCAGGTCGGCCGCCCCCCAGTGGCGCATGCACTCCTGCACGAGCCACAGGCCCGTCACATTGCGCAGGTAGCGGATGGTGCCGTCAATGCCCGCCTCATTGGTGAAATTAGCCGCCCGGCCCGCCTCGCTGAGCACCGGCTTGGGCAGTTCCATCCCGACCAGCGACCAGGTCCCCGAGGAGATGTAGGCGAACCGCGGCCCGGCAGCCGGCACGGCGACGACGGCGGACGCCGTGTCATGCGACCCGACGGCGATGAGGGGCAGGCGGCCGGCCTCCCCCAGCCGCGGGACGGCCTGCTCCGCCTCCAGCCCAGCGCCGGGTGGCCCGGCTCCTGCTGCCGTGATCGGCCCGATCGCGTCGCCTGGCGAGCATATCGGCGGGAGCAAAGACGCCCGGATGCCGGCCTGCTCGACGATGCCGGTGGCCCATTGCCGCGTGCTGACATCAAGCATGGCCGTCGTCGACGCGTTGGTCACCTCGGCCCCGATGGACCCGGTCAGCCAGTACGCGAGCAGGTCAGGGACAAGCAGCAGGGTGCGGGCCGCCGCCAGGATCGGGGTCGCCCTGGCCGCCGTGAGCTGGTAGATCGTGTTAAACGGCAGGTGCTGGATGCCAGTGGCCCGGTAGAGCTTGGGGAAGGGCACAGGGGCCGTCAGCCCGTCGGTCCGCGCGTCCCGGTAGTGCACCGGGTTGCCCAGCAGCGTCCCGTCGGCGTCGAGCAGGCCGTAGTCGCATCCCCACGCGTCGATGCCCGCGCTGGCCAGCGGGAACGAGGCGGCGGCGGCCGCCAGCCCGGCCACGACGGACGCGTGCAGCCGCAGGATGTCCCAGTGCAGCGTGCCGCCGGCCAGGACCGGCTCGTTCGGGAACCGGCATACCTCGTGCAGGTCCACGCGCGAGCCGGACACCCGGGCCGCGATCACCCGCCCTCCTGAGGCCCCGAGGTCAACGGCGGCGACGGCAACCGGGCGGGTCAAACCAGCCCCTGCCGTGCCGCCCAGGCGACCGCCTGGATGGCGGTGGTGAAGCCCAGCCGGTCGCAGATGGCCTTGACCCGGCGCCGCACCGTCCGCTCGGAGGTGTTCAGCCGGCGGCCCACCGCCTCAAGCGGCAGCCCGCGGGCCAGCAGCCGCAGCAGTTCCACGTCGTCGCGGCTCAGGGCGGTCATCGCCGGCTGCCTGGCGGTCATCGCAGGAACGCCGCCGCGACGCCGGCGTCGACGGGGATGAGCAGGCCGGTGGTGAGCGGCAGGTCGCCTCCGCACAAGGCGAACACGGCGGCGGCGACGTGCTCGGGCAGCACTTCCTTCTTCAGCAAGGTGCGCTGGGCGTAGAACGCGCCGAGCTCGGATTCGGGCACGCCATAGACGGCGGCGCGCTGCGCGCCCCAGCCGCCGGCGAAGATCCCCGAGTCGCGCACCACGCCGTCGGGGTTGATGCCGTTGACCCGGATGCCGTGCGGGCCGAGCTCGGCGGCCAGCAGCCGGACCTGGTGGGCCTGATCGGCTTTAGCCGCGCCGTAGGCGACGTTGGACGGCCCGGCGAAGACGGCGTTCTTGCTGGCGATGTAGACGATGTCAGCGCCCATGCCCTGGGCGATCATGGCCTTCGCCGCCTCACGGGACACCAGGAACGAGCCCCGCGCCATGACGTCGTGCATGAGGTCCCAGTCGGCGACGGTGGTCTCGGTGAGGGGCTTGGACACCGACAGCCCCGCGTTGTTGACGACCAGGTCCACACCGCCGAAGGCCAGCGCCGCCACCGCGAGCGCCTCGGCCACGTCGGCCTCGCTGGTCACGTCCGCCGTCACCGCCACGGCGACGTCGGCCGACCCCAGGGTGCTGGCGACGGCCGAGGCCGCGCCGGAGTCCCGGTCGACGACGACCACGCACGCACCCTCGGCTGCCAGCCGCCGGGCGGTCGCCCGGCCGATGCCTGACCCGCCTCCGGTCACCAGGGCGATCCGCCCGGCCAGTGGCTTGGGCTTGGGCCGCCGCCGCAGCTTGGCCTCCTCAAGATCCCAGTACTCGATCCGGAACTTCTCGCTCTCGGGGATCGGCGCGTAGCTGGAGATGGCCTCAGCGCCGCGCATGACGTTGATCGCGTTGAGGTAGAACTCGCCCGCGACCCGGGCGGTCTGCTTGTCGGCGCCGAAGCTGAACATGCCTACGCCCGGCACGAGCACGATCGCCGGGTCGGCGCCGCGCATCGCCGGCGAGCCGGGGGTGGCGTACCGCTCGTAGTAGGCACGGTAGTCGGCCCGGTAGGCCTCGTGCAGGTCCGCTAGCCGCGCCACGACGGTATCGAGCGGCGTGTCCGGCGGCAGGTCAACGACCAGCGGGCGGACCTTGGTCCGCAGGAAGTGGTCCGGGCAGGAGGTGCCAAGCGCGGCAAGGGCCTGCAGCTTCTCGCTGACCGTGAACTCGAGCACGGCCGGATGGTCGGTGAAGTGGCCGAGCTGCGGCTTGTCCGTCGAGGCCAGGCCGCGGATGACCGGTGCGAGCGCCGCCGCCCGGACCCGGCGCTCGGCGGCCGGCAGCGGCTGGTAACGGGCCGCACCGAACGGCTGGGCGATCCCGCGCTCGTCGATGAACTTCTGCGCGGTGGCGATGATCTCCAGCGAGTGGGCCTCGCACTCCTCGCTGGTGTCCCCCCAGGCGGTGATGCCATGGCCGCCGAGGATGACTCCGATCGCCTCCGGGTGCTCCCGCCTGATGGCGGCGATATCGAGGCCAAGCTGGAAGCCGGGCCGCCGCCAGGGAACCCAGGCCACCCTCGTCCCGAAGCACTCGGCCGTCAGCTTCTCCCCGTCGGCCGCCGTGGCCAGCGCGATCCCTGAGTCCGGGTGCAGGTGGTCCACGTGGGTCGCCTCGATCAGGCCGTGCATCGCGGTGTCGATCGACGGCGCCGCGCCACCCTTGCCGAAGGCGCAGAAGTCGAAGGCCGCGACCATTTCGTCCTCGCGGTCGACGCCGGGGTACACGCTGGTCAGGGCGCGCAGCGCGGCAAGCCGGAGCACTGCCAGGCCCGACTCCTTCAGCGTGCCGAGGTCCCCGCCGGAGCCCTTCACCCACATCAGCTCGGCCGGCTGGCCGGTGACCGGATCGGTCTCGGTGCCCTTGGCTGAGGCGTTGCCGCCGGCGTAGTTGGTGTTGCGCGGGTCCGAGCCCAGGCGGTTGCTGCGCCCGAGCAGGGCCGCGACGGTCTCGTTGGTGGTCACGTCAGGCCCCCCATCCGGCGGCCGCGCCACCAACTCGCTCGGCAATGATCTGCTCGCCGTACCCAGACGCCAGGTAGGCGCGGTAGGGGTCGCGGGGCAGGCCCTGCTCCTCACGCAGGTCGGCAAGCAGCGGGCGGACGTCAGTGTTGTAGGCGTCCATCAAGACGGCGTTCCCCTCCAGCACGTCCCCGGCCTGCTGCGCCGCCGCCAGTGCCTCCGCGTCGACCAGCAGTGCCTTGGCGATGGCCTCCTGCACGTTCATGACTGAGCGGATCTGGCCGGGGATCTTCGGCTCGATGTTGTGGCACTGGTCGAGCATGAAGGCCACCCCGGCCGACGGGGCCAGCGCGCCCTTCTTGGCCACCTCGACCATGATCCGGAACAGCTGGAACGGATCGGCCGCGCCGGCCATCAGGTCGTCATCGGCGTAGAACCGGCTGTTGAAGTCGAACCCGCCGAGCTTGCCCGCCCGCAGCAGCATCGCCACGATGAACTCGATGTTCACCGCGGGCGCGTGGTGCCCGGTGTCCACCACGACCAGCGCCTTGGGGCCCAGTGCCTGGCACTGCACCAGGGCAGTGCCCCAGTCAGGCACGTCGGTAGTGTAGAACGACGGCTCGAACAGCTTGTACTCAAGGAGCATCCGCTGGTCGGGCCCGAGCCTCGCGTAGACGGCCTGCAGCGCCTCGGCGAGCCGGTCCTGGCGAGCGGAGATGTCGTCTTGGCCTGGGTAGTTGGTGCCGTCGGCGAACCAGAGCTTAAGGTCGCGCGAGCCGGTGGCGTCCATGATGTCGACGCACTCAAGCAGGTGCGCGAGCGCCTTCTCGCGCACCCGGGGGTCGGGGTTGCACACGCTGCCGAGCTTGTAGTCGTCGTCCTGGAAGACGTTGGAGTTGACGGTCCCGATGCGGATCCCGAGGCTCTTGGCCTGCGCGGCCAGCGCCGAGTAGTCCTCGACCTTGTCCCAGGGGATGTGCACGGCCATGCTGGGCGCCACCCCGGTGTGCTTGTGCACCTGAGCGGCGTCAGCCGCCTTCTCGAAGGGGTCCCGCGGCATGCCCGGCTGCCCGAACACCTTGAACCGGGTCCCGCTATTGCCGAACGCCCACGACGGCAACTCGATCTGGTGATTCTTGAGAGCGTCCTTGACCGCGGTCAGGTCACGCATGGGGGTCATCTCCTGTGAGTCAATCAAGGTGGAAGATCTCGGCGAGGCGCCGGAAGCTCTGGTCAGGCGGGCCGTCAGCGACGAAGAACTCCGCCATCTCCGCCTGCCACCGGGCGTTCACGTCGGTGGCGGCCATGGCGTCCAGGGCCGCCTGGTAGTCACGTGTCTCCAGGTAGCCGACCAGCAGCCCGTCGTCGGCGAGGAAGATCGAGTAGTTGCCCCACCCGGCCGCGCGCAGGGCGTCCAGCATCTGCGGCCAGACCTGCTGGTGCCGCTCGCGGTACTCGGCGAGCCGGTCGGGACGGACCCGGGCCAGGAAGCAGACGCGCTCCACGCCGGTCTCCCTTCGTCACAGCGCTTCGCGGGGGATGGGGCACGGCCGCCGCCGGGGCGGTGGCCGGGCCGCATCGCGTACATCCGC
>Ga0335072_10001017_pt1 | contig 48138 bp, 55 predicted proteins | sample Lox_Sample_21_FD_206725 | JGI IMG/M metagenome (GOLD analysis project Ga0335072, IMG submission 206725) | Soil microbial communities from Loxahatchee National Wildlife Refuge, Florida, United States - Lox_Sample_2.1 | ecosystem: Environmental > Terrestrial > Soil > Wetlands | place: USA...
CGTCTGACCATAGTCCTTGCCTTTGGTCTCCACCTCAGCGTCTTTCTCCAGCAGCAGCTTCACTACCGCTTCGTGCCCATTCCCTGCAGCCCATGACAGCGGCGTCCGACCATGGTCGTCTTCGGTCTCCAGCTCAGCGCCTTTCTCCACTAGCAGCTTCACTACTGCCTCGTGCCCATTCTCTGCAGCCCATGACAGCGGCGTCCGACGATAGTCCTTGTCTTTGGTCTCCAGTTCAGCGTCTTTCTCCAGCAGCAGCTTCACTACCGCCTCGTGCCCCTTCCCTGCAGCCGAAAGCAGTAGCGTCTTCCCAATATTGTCCTTTGAATCGACCTGGGTTCCCCTCTTGAGCAGTAGCTTAACCACGGCCTCATGTCCGTTATAAATGGCATAAGATAGCGGCGTCCCTCCAATTTCATCCGTCGAGTCGACCCGGGCTCCTGCCTTAAGCAGCAGCTTGACAATATCTACGTGCCCATTCCACGCTGCATACGATAGTGGTGTTCGACCGTATCTATCCACTGAGTCGACTTTAGCTCCCTCCCCAAACGGTAGGTGGATGATGCCCATCAAGGAACTCCTAGTACCCTTGATTAATAGCTTCACAATAACGTCAAACCCGTTTCCTGCAGCCCAAGATAGTGCCGACCGCCCGTTTGTACCATCCTTAGAGTTTAGGTCGATGCCATCCATTTGAAGCAGAAGCTCTACTACTTCCCCAAGTCCAAAATAGGATGCAATCATAAGGTTGGTGAAATTCTCGGGAAATTCTGTATGCGTACTCATCCAATAGATCCTGAACCAGGTCAGGCAACGACTTGAACCCGCATCACAGATCCTCAGCAGTGATTGTATCACTCCATCAACTTTGACATGTGACTCGTGGAAGTGAACAGTCCAATATTTGGCAGAGTAGTCAAGGAAGACGTGACTGTCAACATATCGGGACAATATCTCGTTCACGTTAAGGGGGTGGTCCTCAAATTCTGTGAAGAGCAGGTGCCAGATGCAGATCTCCAGAAGAATACGGTGAGACTCTTGTGGCGGTAGTGAGTTTTTCCACTTGAGATCTCTCTGGACGCTTTTAGGATGATTTTCGAGGTTATTCTGAACCAAGAATTCCTTCGCGGTTTGGTGAAGCAGATATATCCTTGAGTCTATGATCGTCACGAAGAGGCCGCAGAGATCTCGTATGTTTTCGCGAAAACGCTCTTCTGATTTGAGGTCGAGGTCGCCGTACGACTGGTGATTTCCTCTAAGAGCTAATGCTAGGCTCATCTCTTTTAGAGTTAAGGGTCGTGCTGCTGCGACTGTGATATGTAGCAGTCTCTTGGCTTCCTCGAAATTGCGGCTCTTGGATAAAATCCTCTCATATGCCTCATCAACGGATTTTGGGAGGTGGAAAGTGGCCTTAACTATTCCAGTTTTGTCGATATCAATGTCGCTCTCGATCAAGTTTAGAGTAAGATGAACCCATAGATACGTCCTGTTAGGAACGCGCATAAGCTCCCGTAATAAAAGTTCTTGCTCGTCATGTCTAAGCTTCAGTTGTTCTTTGATACTCTGGACTCTGGCTTCAATGAAAAGATCAATCTCTCGGGAAATCTTGTTCATCTCAACTTCACTTTCCCCACTCAGGTGAATGACGGGCAGCCCCGGAATCTCTAGAGGCTGGAAGCCGCGTCGAATTCCACCATAGGGCCGACTAGTGAGAAGAAACTTCAGATTAAAGTTCCCCTTAGTGCCATATAGTTTGCACAATGCTTGGGTGAGCTGAGACCTTCCGCAATCTTCACATTCATCGATTGCGTCGAGAAGACAGACGATTTCGCCGGCATTCTTATCTTTTGCGGCGCTGATAAGGGCGTCCCAAAGTTCACCGAATGAGCTGGTGAACTTTTCTCCATTAATCTCAAACCGTTCGAGAATCGTTTCGGAGAGCAGGATACGTTTCTGCAGAAAGAGCTGGTGTAGGATACAGCATAGAGCGCTAACAATACTCTTCTGGTCCTCAAAGTCATCCTTGAAGAAGAAGTAGCATGTTGTTCTGGATTTAGTAGTCGCAAGGACGGAATCAACCAGGTATTTCGCAAGGACTGATTTTCCGCATCCGGGGTCCGCAGATACCCAAAGCATTCTTGATGACTTGCTCTCTTGCCAGTCTCGAAAGAGCTCATGAGCCACAAACCACTCACATGTCCCTTGTATCCGATCTGGATTTCGATCTTTTCGATCTCGATAAGGCGATGTACCAAGCCTCTTTAGGATCTCCATTTCTTTCGCTCTCCGGGCTGAGTCTTTCTCTAGCTCCCCGGTTCTGAGGCGGGAGGATAGTGGTCTTGGAGGATCTGTGAAAACTTTGTGAGCACTAGCATATATCTTGAACTTCCATCACAACACGTAAAATAACCGCCAAAATCTGAAATTGCATACCTGTACTCCAATTCTCCAAGAAGCCTTTCATAACAGCCGCGGCAGTCGCTGCCGCATAACCTTGCCATCTTTTGCTCTTATGACTATCTGCATAGTCACAGACGCCTTTAATGACCAAGGAGCCAGGAAAATTCTCCCACACGCCTGCACCCTCCATTTCAAATGCAATGACACCGTCTCGAGCAGCAATGTCGTCTCGGTCTTCTCCGGATTTCATCACAGTGTCTCCGGAAGCAATAAGCCCGAAATGGACGACCGGATTAGATGGCTGAGATGGTCGAACACGAGGTACTAGCTCCCGTTCGTCGCATTTGAGCTGTTGGCAACTTGTCCTAACAGCCGTGTCGCATACATCGTCTCTCCCATCGTCGTCGGCACATATCGCACATTCCGAAGGTTCATGGTGCTTGTGTCGGTATGTCGACTTGAAGAGTTTGTCTTCTGTCACTCCTGGATATGTTACCACATCGCTCAATTCCCGTCGCAATACACCGAGATATTCAGACGTCTTATTCTGGAGCCAGCTTTGACCCTGTTTGGTTTGCAATTTGGCCAAGGCCGCACGGACCTTAGGGCCTGGCCTTGGTAGGTTATCCCGAGCCGTATCCTTCCGCATAAATCTGTTATTAGGGAATTGCCTCCCAAGATCGTACTGAACGAGGCCTTCGCTAATAACAACGTCACCGAGGAGGATGTCCTCACTCAGTTGGGTTCCGAATGGTGCACCGCCGCAAATGCCGACCACCAGAGCAAGCTGGATCTCCTGAAAGCTAGCACGAAGGGAAGCGGCTGCGGTCGCGGCTGCAACTTTCCCCATATTCGGCATGTGCACCAAAACGACATTGTGGTGTCCGATTACGCCGGTGGAGTAAGCGTTTGGGTCTCCTAGCGCCTTGCTATATGTCTTGTCATCATATCGCTTGTCAAACAATGCGCCAACGACGCTGGCCTCCAGAGGCAGCGCGCATATGATGGCAATCTCGAAATCGCGTCTCGGCGGGGACCATTGAGAATCGGGGTGCGGGTTATAGGCACGGGTCGTATCCACAGGGCAGCCACCATTCCTATCGTCGGACCCGGTCCCCTTCGGCTCGTAGGAGATCTGTTCTTTGTGGTCGTTCATTTCGAATGTCTGATCTCAATGGCGTGTGTATATATCATTGCAGATCCACATCAGGACTGATGTACCCGGGCTTCAATTGATGGTTTTTCTCATGGGAGGTATCGGCGGTAAAGTAGCGAAAGGTGCTACTGTAACTCTACTTCTCCTAGTCCCAGTAATGCCTGCAATGATAATCAGCGGCGTTTCAAACTTGGAGAATCCATCCTTTGCGTGACTTCTGTTGCGGTGTTGATTCTGAGGCTCAGTTCATGCCAAGATGATAGAAATCTCCATCGACCTCACCCTCCTCCAGGTGGGGCGGCCCATAGGTACGGCTACGGAGGCCGATAGGGACCTTTTAACTCTTAGCGCCAAAACTCGTCTTTCACAAACCCAGATCTCGACAACTCGACCACAGTTTGGACAATATTGATGCACCATTAGCGGCAGCTAGGTCTCTGTGATGACGATCTTTCGCTCGTTCGAACCCTGCTAATCTTGAAAGATTCCGACCTCATCTAACCTCGCCGCCGTCGAAATGGAGATCGACCTTACCTCGGCCGTGGGCCACCTCTTTTACCACAACCCAACCTATTTCGACCTTGACATTGCTCGGCGGATCACAGAAGACCGTAATATACACGTCTATGAGGTGTACGCCTATGAGGTACACGCCTATGAGGCGCACGCCCGTGAGATTCACGCCCATGATGTACATGCCCATGAGATGCACGCTGTGAGGTGCTTTCCTGTGAGGTACACTCCTATGAGATGTACGCCCATGGAGCGCACGCCTGTGGGGTACACGCCCATGAGGCAGTGGCCCGCATTAGGTAGGCAAGCGTGGGCCCGACCCAAAAGCTTGCCCGGGCCTGCCCATCGGGCCTGAGCTTGAGGCTCGTTAGTTGAGGGCCATTAGGCAGGGCAAATCCGAGCCCGACCTAAAAGCTTGCCAGTGAGGACCACTGCCGTGAGATGCACGCCCGTGAGACGCACGCCCATGAGGTACACGCCTGTGAGATGTACGTTTATGGGATACACACCCTTGAGATGCATGCCCGTGAGGTACACGGCCATGAGGTGCACGCCTATGAGGTGCACGCCCGTGAGATACACGGCCACGAGGTACGCGCCCATGAGGTATACGCCCGTAAGATGCACGCCCATGAGATACACGCCCGTGACATGCACAGTACACACTTATGAGATGCACGCCTATGAGGTACACGTCTATGAGGTGTACACCCGTAAGATACACGCCCATGAGATACGCCTGTCAGATGAACGCCTGAGGTAACACGCCTGTGAGGTAACACGCCTATGATATGCACGTTTACGAGGTACACGCCTATGAGATGCACGCCTATGAGGTACACGCCCATGAGGCACACGCCTATGAGGACAGGCTCGTGAGATGCACGCCTGTGAGATGCACTCCCATAAGATGCACGCTCGTAAGGTAGACGCCTAAGAGAAACACGCCTATTAGATACACGACCGTGAGATACACACCTGTGACACCCGCCCATCAGATGTACGCATGTGGGATGCACGCTCTTCATTGCGGAGGCAATGGTCCAGGGCGGGAAGGTTAGAGTCTGGATTGGGAGAATGTCTGAATAGAAATGGATCGAGGTGAAGGGATCAACAATGGCTCCGAAGACTGAGAGCTTCTGATTTTGTAGCTGCACGAGTGTCGCCGGATCGGTTGGAGAAGGTGGTGAAGGCGGCGGAGTGGGCTGGTTCGGGTCGAACTGTACCAAGGGAGCAGGATAGATGTAGTATGGCCTGAGGGGTGGGTAATTGTCCACCCCAACCTCTACTTAGGGAAGAAGAGATGGCGGGTTAGGAGGTGGGTTGGACGCCGGATTGGGCGTCATCGCCTCGTGGGTGAAGAAGGTGTAGATGTTGGTCAAGTCCAAGTCGACCTGCCCGTTGCAGATGGTAGCGGGAAAGTAGCCAACAAGACCGTCATAAAGCTCGCTGCACATCACCCATCTTGACTTTTGAAAAATGAACAGACTCTATCGAGAGTTGGATGTTAGTGACACCAGCAAGACCGACATGGTAAAGAGCCCATAACGCGTCGGCGTCGTTCCGTACGTCCCAGGCGCATTTGGGGATATCGAGATCTTCAAGGATGGATTTGAGAGTGTTGCCGTTGTTTGATGCCGTAGTGAAGGCTGGTTTTCCGAGGACTAAGACGTCAAAGAGTTGCACTACCCTCTGTGGGTGGATGAGAATAGTGATGAGGGAGATGGTCCTATGTCAGCTGAGACAATTTCCTTCGAGATCCAGGTAGAGTGTGCTAGAAGGAGGGATGGAGGCGTTGGTGCTGAGGGATCAGGGCAAGAACGAGCAGGCGGAAGAGATGCATGGACAAGCACTCAGGCTAAGGGAGACGGCGCTAAAGAGCATCCCTCCACGCTGACGAGCATTTACATCGGCCTTATCAAATAGGTCACCCTCTCTTGGCGCAAGCAACCACACAAAGGGAACGCGGGCAGAACGAGGAACTGGCCTCCAACATACCTATTTCTAGACCCCCCCCAATACAGTTGGCACGAACCTATTCCACAATGGGTCGTAGTGCTGCAAATCAGCCCACAAAACGGTTTATTACAAAATGACTGGTGGCAGAAGAATTCCTCTCAGAAGGACCCCCGACTCCTCGGGGCCATGACAGAAGCTACTTTTGTTCTTCAGCTCCCCAGACCATGACAGTACAAGACCAAACCAGCGACGGCCTCCCTCCTCCCCCACCTAAAAAGGTGCGAGCCTCGTATTCCGTGGGATGCAAGACCTCTCTCAGGCTATCCAAACATAACCTCCAGTAGGCTTTCCATGAGCTTCTAACAATACGAGCTCAGATACTTCTTGTCAAGAGCTGGTTTGGATGGATGCCTGCAGTGTTGCCCAGAGGTACCTGCCCAGCCTAGAGTAAAGGCAACAGTGAGTCACGACCACGAGGAGGATTGAGATATATGAGCTGTACACAACATCCAGCTGATAGAGAGAGACAGAGACAATGGAAATTACTTGCAGTCTGTCTCCAGCTTGACACTTCTTTGAGCTGGCCGCGAAGTTGAGGAGGCCGAGGTAGGCAGCAGGTACTCGTAAGGGGCAGCATAGGTACTCGTAGGAGGCAGCACAGGTACTCGTGGGAGGCAGTAAAGTGCTATCTGGGGGAGACAGCGCATTTAGTGTGGGCATTTGATCACGAAAACGAGGCCATGTTCGAGACCGAGTAACATTGATATACCTGTATTTGCGAGCAATAGATTTCTGGCGATAGCTGCCAACTTTCAAGGCCCTCAAGAAGTTATATCTGAGGCAAATGTGAGATTATATCTCATTGGACAAAGAAAAAACCTCATAAACATATGGTAAACTTGCCAGCCGAAGCGCCAATCACTCGCTAGGGCTACGAGTAATAACGCCGAGGGCCTCGCCAAGCCGAACACCCCTCACCTGTCTTTCCAATGTTTGTCTCAGACAGGCTGCTCATATTGTCTTTGGCGATAGGCCTAGATTCGTGATCCTCAGTAGGGGTTACACGAGAAGATAGCGGCCCTCCTTTGGAAATTCAAAGAATAGCGCTGAAAACAGCTTATGGCTGCTGAGAAGAACCGAGCTCCTTCGCCGAACGACCTTCCCGCGGCTTCGCGGGAGGCTCGAAGACAGGCCACAGCTGCAACAGACGAGCTAAATGTTGCCGTGAAGGATTTCTTCGCGAAGCCGGAACCATTTGGAAATGACGTCGACAAGGCCCAGCGCCGGAGGATCATCGATGCGGCCCAGAAGCTGATCACCGCCGTCAAGGACCCGGACGATGAATGGGTGGACGTTTCGGTGCAGATGGCCCTCATGGCCGCTAATCGATTGTTCACGGTATGGAAAGTCTGGGATGAGATACCGCTCGAAGGAAGCATCTCATACACCGACTTAGCTGCGAAGGTGGATGCTGAGGTGTCGGTGCTATGTAGGCTTTGCAACCGAGAAACGGCGCTTCATCATCTTTCATGACATCTGACAATTGACAGCGCGAATTGGCGGTGTCCTTGTTTCCATGGGTGTCCTGGAGCAAATCGGTTCCGCTGAAGTTGCCCACACTTCGAGATCACGCATCTTTACCAAGAGCCAGCCCGCCGGTTTGGCCTATCGGATAGCGTGAGTCTCGAACTCTATCTTCCGATCAAGTATTGCATCACGTATACTAACATTAGACAGCTGGGAGAACGGCTTGGTCCCCTTCGTTCACATGCCCAAGTACTTCGAGGAATACGGCCGCAAAGAGCCCCAGGCCATGAATCACATCCCGGTCACATTCGCGTACGGCCATCCCGAATGGTCCTTTTTTGAGATGTTGGCACACGATCCTGAGAGGATGCAGAGGCTCCTGAGAGCTATGGGAGCAATTGAGGAGAAGATACCAATTGCTGGTATCTATGACTTCGGTTGGGTGGTGAAGGTTGCCCAGGAAACCCCAACCTTCAACAGGCCGCTGTTCGTCGACGTTGGCGGGGGAAAAGGCCAGGCAATCAAGGCCATTCATGATGAGTTCCCTGATCTACCTCTCGATCGTTGTGTTTTGCAGGATAGACCGGAGGTCATTGAGGCTGTGAGGTCTTTGGATGACGCGGATATGAGAGAAGTGCAGAAGATGGTAATTGACTTTCACAAGGAGCAGCCCGTTAAAGGTGTGGAGTCACCCTCACAGTGGCCCATCAAAGTCTTTCGATTTGCTTGCTCCGCAGAGCTAACTGATGCCAGGTGCTCTCACATACTGGATCCGTCATTGTCTTCACAACTACGGTGACGAGATCAGCATCAATATCCTCTCAAAAATAGCAGAGGCAATGGCAGAGGATAGCAGACTCCTGATCGAAGAGGATATCATGAGCAATCCACCTTACTATATGACCACCATGGTGGATTTGGTGATGATGGGTATGGGCGGGAAAAAGCGGACGCTTGAGTGCTGGAAGGACGTTATTTCAAAGGCTGGCTTGGAGATCTCGAGCATTTCCAGAAGCAAGGGGCCGTCGAACATGGCGGTCATCGAGTGTGTCGTAACGTCAAAGTAGACGAAAAGTTTCTTTCAACATGAAGGAAACCTATGTCCTACCTCAACCTCGATCTGGCGTTTAGATTCATGGGAATCCAGGTCTGAAGTGTAGATATCCAGCTTCCTTGCCTTCATTCCTAGTAACTGTTGCCCAACTCTTATAACCGTGAAGACTACCTTGTGCGCACCCTGGTCTTTGCCCAGTGCTCTGCTCTGTGGTTCCTTACCAAGGTTGGTGTCGAATCGCCTCGGACAACCAAAGCGTCATGTGAACGCTGACTCGCTGTTCAGCATCCTGCATATCGAGTCGTGGGAAGCAGCAAGTAATCGTGGAGGTACGAAACATGGAGCATCCTTCCAGGCTGCGTACATCGCCAAGACACGGCAGGGGGGTGCGGAGCGCGGTGGGCCATTGTGATAATATTTTAGTGGGCGGGTTGAACACGGGCCACATTTCTACAAGATCAAGTTACAGATTGTATCCTTTACCTTTAGAAATGAACACCATTTAGCACAATAAGTTCGCTTCCTGTGCACAAAAAGCGTAATGCGCTGGCAACCATTTACGTAATTCTCTCCAACCTTTGAACACCTCGTTGGCCACAGCTGAGAGGCTCAACAACCCCCAAACCACTCACGGGCCAGTCATCCGTTTCTTTTGAAATGTGAATGGCTACTTCTAACAGGACCTACCTCCGTCCAAAATATGTCCAGCGGCCCTCAAGGAGTCACCACTTCCCTGTGTGAGCTGCGCCAGTTCAGCAAATTGGCTAGAGGACAATCCTCTTCCTAACACGGACTCTTGAGATGGCCGAGGGTCCCTCAAGAAGCCTGGCTTCGTCAGAAGTTGATCCTACGACCCAATATCGAGCTACAAAGCTCTTCCTTAAGATAGTCCAAGCCTATCACGTCCGCCAGTACATCTTCGCTCACCTCACCGCCACTGAAGCCGCAAGGCTGGTCCACGCAACCAAGATCGGCAATCTGATTGGCCAACAAGAAAGATCCAGAGTTCTCAATCCTATGCGCAACCTGTTTACAGATGATGAGCTAGATGCCATTGATTCGCAGCTAGCATCCAATCCTGATCACCACGTCATAATTATCGGTCGAGACCTCGAGAACCTGTATGCTCGCGTTGAGAATGCGGGCAAACTAGACAGTGGCATACCGTTGTTGCTCTCGATCGTCGAAACGACCATCCGTGAACACAGTACTCTTTCTACGCTAGGAGTGGGGCATCTAACAGGGATTGAGAAAGAGCTGCGTGCATATCCAACGACTAGCCTTCCAGGAAAGTGGGTAATGGGCCCCCAGGAAAGTAAAGTTGGGATGTTCAGCACGAGCAGAAGTCACTCTGAGGTCTCAGAAGAGAAAGTTGATATAAGGGACAGGCGTATTCGTCTCCGCAGAAGAAGATTGGCATTCGAATACACAAGGAGTCATGTTAATGACAATCGGGTTTTGGGACGCAACGTATTCGAACACCTTACCAACAAAGGAATGATGACAATGCTGAAAGGCAACGTACAACAAACACTCGGCAAGGCTAACCGACTTACAACAAGGGCAGGTTCGGATCAATTTGGTCTTGCAGCGGCGGTGCTCGACGACATGGTCTATGTGGATATGCGGGATCCTGTGCTTAAAAGAGCTATCAATAGTGGCCGGACATGGCAAGAATCTATGCCGATGGGGCGACTCAAAGGAGCATACATCGAAATATCATTGCATCATGACAAGGACTGTTGGTACATCCCGCTGGGACGTGTGGATTTATTGTCGACTGAGACAAGTTGAGGGCTTTCGGGGTATGAGTAGGGTCCTTGAGGTGTTGAGGTGAGGTTGAATCGTCATCTCTGTAACACGGCCTCCATTTCCATGGAACGGCCAGAGCCGGACCAGTTTGCCAGCTGCCTTACGATGAGTAGGAAGACGCAAAGCGATCTAAAGTACTCTACAACATCTGTAGCACCCGAATTAGTACAGAAATTGCTCCACCGCTGCTCAAATGGATCGGGTCTCTGCCTCCATGGGGCGGTGTTCACGGTGTCGCTAACAATCTCTGGCAGAACATTGAGTAACCTGTACGTTCTTGGAAACTCTCACTCCCCAAATGACTCCTTCCACAAGCGAGATCCTCAATTGCTAGTTATCTTCCGAATCACTCGACTGCAGAATTGGAAGCATGTCTTCTCAAACTGTTAGTAAGCCGCTCAAGCCCAGGTTACTTGTGCATGCTTGCAGCCTTCCGCAATTCGAAAGACTGCGGATGTTCTCTTAGATAGTTCGTACCAGCATGTCCATCGTACCAATGGCGGCCAAAGTTTCTTCTGCAAATATCAAGAAATCACTCGTCAAAACGAGACCACAAGATCCGTGGACCCCGCAGGACGAGCCATAGGGGCATGACCTTAGGGCATATTGAGATGCCGAGGCAGTTTGTTTTCGACCTCACGCGGGGAAAGCACCATCTTGGACGTGGAGTTCCCGCAGCCTGTGGGAGGAAGCTGAAGTGAGAGCGTATCATGTGAAGCTATAATGTAACGAAGAATTGGAGCTCGAGGTGATGATATATGCTTAGATTGTCCTACGTGAAGTAGCAGCAGCAGCAGCTTTATTACCTGTGATCAAGCATGATAAATATCTGACTCGTGCAACATGGCATCTGTGGCCTCAAACTTCAACTTATACTCAACCAGGAATCCCCTGAAACCTCTACCAGCAGACCCCTCTCTTCGTGCCGACATCCAACATGTCCTCGAACACGGCTAGGTGAGCTTTTCTAATCCGTACATTCGGGACTGGTATTGCACTCTTGAAACATTGTCCCGGATGTGATTGCCATGATATGCATGTGCTAACTTCTGCTTTTTCCAGTGAGTCTATACTCTCTTTCATAACGACAAAGAAAGTCTCTGACAATCCGAACTCGAGCCCTCTGATCTCAAAATGCCATTCCCCAATTTTGCTCCCATTCCGTTTGGATCGTATTTTGAAGTGATGTCACTAATTATACTGATTACGCAGTGTTATCCTTCCAGACAGCTTCACTGCCGCCGAAGCGGCCGAAGCACGCAATGAAATCGACCGTCTCAGCGGCCCAAACCCCATGACTGGCCGAAACGACTTCGAAGGCCACAACACCAACCGCATCTACTCGCTCCTCAACAAGTCCCGCGTCTTTGACAAATTCACCATCATCCCCCGCGTCCTGGAACTGAATGACTATTTCCTCGACCCGGGCTACCTGATCAGCGCATTCCACACAATCGTAATCAACCCCGGCGAGAAAGCCCAGAACCTCCACCACGACGACGGCTATATCCAAGCCCCGCGTCCACGCCGGCCATTCGGCGCTGCGATAATGGCCGCGTTCGACGCGTACACGGCGACTAACGGTGCGACGCGCATTATTCCTGGCAGCCACCTCTGGGACTCGGAGCGGCAGGGTAGACCTGAGGACACAATTCCAGCGATCTGCCCCGAGGGCGGAGTCGTGTATTTCATCAGCACGCTCTGGCACGGGGGCGGGGCGAATGTGAGTGAGAAGCCGAGGAAGAGTGCGACAGTGCAGTATTGCCAGCCGTATATTCGGCCAATCGAGAATCAGATCCTCGCGGTCGATCCGAGGAAGTTGGATGAGATTGATCCAAGGATTGTGGATATGATGGGGTATAAGGTTATGGCGCCTTTTATGGGATATGGTAAGATGCGTTCCTCGGGAATGAAAGTGTAGAAGATTTGTTGTTGGCTGACTTGCTATGTGAAAGCTGATGCGATCAATCCGAGGAGAGCGGCGAAGAGGATGGTGAGGTGGTTGCAGGCGCCTGTTGATTATCACCCACCGACGTTTGCGCACGAGTCGAAGGATTGTAAGCTGTGATGATTAAAGGCATTTACTGGTGGCCTAGTCTCCATCCTTTTCATTCACTGCATTGAGTAAGGGGTTGGGTGATTTGCATTTATTCTTGAAACCATAACGGCTTATCTGTAGAACAGCACTATCATCAGAGCCTCTGGATAAGCGGAGAGAGCGCAACTCTTGTTGCGTTCTTGGTCTGACATTGGCACAGGCAAGGACCTGAAAACGCGTTGATTGAAACTTCTTAGATAGGCGCATCTTCAAGCTAGTTTTTGGTATCTCTGTGCAAAGCTGCACTGAGAAGGGGATCGTATATCAATCACCTCTTTCTCTCTCTGATACTTCCAGCATCTTTGGCTTCCGCTCCACTAGTCTTCGTATTTCCCTGTTGCTGCTGAGCGCCAGCCATCCAGCTCGCTAGATCAAAACCTCCGGCTGCACCGCTAGCAGGACCCTGACCTTGTATCGCTCTTGTCAGGCCCGAAACTGGACTCTTCTTCTGCATCTCCTCGTATTCCGCCTTCATCTCGGGGTCCATATTCTCCATCAACTTCGGCATGCCGAATGTGATGGCCAACGCAACGATCGCAAGCAGTATCATAGGGTTCTTTAGCAAGCTCATTGGATCGAAGCCTGGTCGATCTTCGTAGAAATTCTTCTTTGTCAGAACTTTGGCGGAAACCGTCACGATCTGAGGTTGTGGTGATGCATTTGCTGGATCAGCGCTTGAACCGCCCAGCAAGGGGCCCTTGTCGCTCCATCGTGCGCCTCGATAAGTTTCCCAGACTCCTTCTATGACTGCCGTGCCGTCTTCAGGTGTGATGTCCACCCGGTAAGGCGCGAAGTTGAAGTCGCGGGAGAAGATCTCAAGGAGGTAGCTACCGGGTGTTGTGAGATTGTTGAACTCGAGTATCGAGCCCCTCTGTAATGGCGTATCGAGCTGAGGTGATGTGCCGGAGGTCAGTGTTGCGTGGGTTGAAGCTGGTAGAGTATTAGGGTTTGGAAGGAGGTTTGAAGGAGGTATTTGGATACGGAGGATCGCAGCGACAGTGAAGTCTGTGATAGCCAGGAGCGGGCCCAGCGAGGATAAACGCATTGCGCAGAACGGTCTCGTTGACGACGTTGTAAAGTGAGGGTCAGGTTGGATCCGGGTACTGAGTTCGCTGTTTAATTCTAGATGGTAGGGGAGTTGATTGACAGCGCGAAGGATGGGATTGACGAGAAAGGAATTTGGAGAGCTACTGAACCTGCGACACACCGTGTTGCAGCAACGATATTCCCGTTCCCGACGTTCACGGTTGAAGGGAGGATCTATAGATTTCCTGGCATACTATAGCTTAAGCAGAATAGTTTTGGTGCTAGGTCTCAGCCTCAGCCCCGTTCTAAGGTTTGACGTGGCCCCACGTCAACCCAGATCTCATCCTCCCCAGCTCATGATAGTTTCGACTATTTAGCTGCTTAAGACTTCCCACAAACTATCCTTAATTTCCATTTCTCTCAATCTTGAACTTAGGTACAGCATCGTTGGAATAGTGGCCATCGCCTGGAAAGACGAGATGGCTGACTTTGCACCACCACCGGGACCACCACCACCAAGCGTGCCTAAAGGGTGGAAGGCTGTGTTTAATGACCAGTACAAAGAATGGTACCGACTTTTGCGTTCATCTCTATTTCTATCTCTAACGCCATTTAGGTTCTACGTCAACACTTACACGAAAAAATCCCAATGGGATAGACCTACCATGCCAGCTCAAGGCGGCGGCGATGAACCTCCTCCAGATCCCCCTCCTGGTTACTCAAACACTGGAGGAGTGGTTGCCTCAGACCACAAGAAGACCGAATTGAATTCAAACAACCCATACAATCAGGGCGGCGGTACATCAGAGTCAGACGCACAGCTGGCAGCTCGGCTGCAAGCTGAAGAAGAAGCCCAAGCTCGTGGAGCGACTCCTGGTGGTGTAGGTGAACGAGGCCTAAGCGATACCTACTACGGCGCTGGGTCCGGGGGTGCAGTGTATGGAGCAGGTCAAAGTGACTATGCGGGTGGTCAAGGGCAACTACCACCAAGGGAAGAGCAAAGCCGAAGTACGGGATCGCGCGGGTTTCTCGGCAAATTACTTGGAAAGGACAAGCACCACCCTCAGCCTCCGCAACAAGGCTATCCTCCCCAGGGATACGGCGGTGGATACCCTCCCCAGGGATACGGCGGTGGTTACCCTCCCCAGGGATATGGTGGTGGCTACCCTCCTCAGGGATACGGCGGTGGCTACCCTCCCCAGGGATATGGCGGAGGGTATGCGCAGCAGCCATCAAGAGGAAGGGGGATGGGAGCGATGGGAGCTGGTGCTCTTGGTCTGGGGGGTGGGCTTCTTGGTGGTGTATTGTTGGCCGATGCATTTGATGGAGGTGGCGATGGAGGAGGTGATGATGGAGGGGGTGGCGGAGACGACGGTGGTGGCGGCGGAGACTTCTAACGGACAGATTACCTACACGAAATCTTCACTGCCTTATCGGCCTGGAACAGAGATTGTCCTTCAGAATGGTTGACCAATTGTAGGTGAATAAGCCAGGGACCCCATTTTAGATGATGTCGACGAGGCGTAGGAAGCTGGTTTTGGATTCATCTTGGTGGATTGGAGCCTAAATCAGTATGAAACCTCCTCACATGCTCTCCATGCTGCAGTTATTTGCCGTCCTTCCTGAGGACAGCCATACAGATTTCATAATTTTTATGGCTACGCGGAATGAGAGCCTAGTCGTTTTTCAGCTTAGACTCGGATATAGTTCTACATGATGTTTTAGGTCTCCCGAGGGATTGGAAGCTTCCCTCACATCTTCGCCCGCTAACTGGAAAAGGGAGTTTAGGTTTAGTAATCGCAGAAACGGAAAAGTCAGGGCTACCCGCCCGTACCTGCAGATGTCCTAGATATCAATGACATTCCGTCTCCAAGCGTCACGATGGGAATCTCAAATGAAAGGTATGCACATGCTCGGCTTGAAGCGGCCCTCGGTCTTGTCGTTGGTCTTACCGTTTCCAACATGTGGGGAGTTATTGTGAATGTCACCTTCGCAGTTGATGGCAATTTTGACGCAGGTCGGATACACCAGGGTCCCGCTAGCGGAAGTTCTTATCTCCATCCTGCTTCATCTGTACTGGCGCGTTGTTGTGGAGAACCAATGCCCCAGCTTTTGCCCCTCAATTTGTACGACGGTGTCTCGCCCCACTAGTGCCAAGTGGTTCAACAGGCGGGCATGCAATTGCTTTTTCGGAAAGATTAGCAAGGTGGCTGCGAGCAGAATACGAAGCGCTGTTGAATCGCCTCTTGACAAGGGACAAGGGGCTGCGAGGGCATAGTGGACTCCCGAGGTAGCTAAACAGCTTCTAGAACTTCGATGCGGCCTTACATGGGCTATTTCTGCAACTAACCAAAGCTTGGCCGGCCCTCTTACCCCATGAAGTTCGCGCCCCTGCTCGGAGTACCTTGTAATTTGCTGCGAACATGCTTGATAAGTGGCGATTTCGCCTGCTGGCAGATTCCAAGTAGCCACCTGCCCAACTGAGGTCTACCAGTCGAGGTGACTGCATTGATAACCCGTTTGGCGGAGCGCGACTCACCCATTGGTTCACGCGCATGTCAGATCAACTCATGTCCTCGCCATGCCACGATGGATCGACTGCAGATATGTCACAGTGAGAGGTCGCATCTTGCGCAACCATATCATCTAGCGTAGTCCGTTGCTAGGCGGGGTTACCCATGGTTCGTGAACCCAGCTGTCGCCTTTGTACTTAGACTTCTTCATAACCCACTCGCTTGACCCTCTTTCCCTTTTCATTTACTCTTTATTTGGCTTTGCCGATTCCACTTTTCTTGAGGCACGTCGATCGACAACCTCGACATGGACATCGAAAAGGATATCATCACCGGCGATAGGCACGAGAGCACCTTCGCGGATCACCGTCGAGGGAGCCAGTTCGACCCTGTAAATGAAGGCATCGTCACCGAGGACGTGAACAAGCTCAAGCGTAACCTTCATGGCCGACATATGCAGATGATCGCGATCGGTATGTTGTTCGTCCGTCAATTGACAGCAATCACGGTGCGCTGACGCGAATTTTTTAGGTGGTGCCATCGGCGCAGGTCTCTTCGTCGGCTCTGGTGGCGCCCTACGCAGTGGTGGCCCCGGATCTCTGGTACGTCTGCTGTAGAGTCGACAGTGGTGCTCCAAGAAGCTGGTCTGACGTTGAGGGAATTAGGTTATTTGCTTCATGATCATCGGTCTCATGTTGCTCATGGTAATGCAAGCTCTTGGAGAGCTTGCTGTCATGTATCCAGTCAACGGTGCCTTCACCAACTATATCATTCGTTTCGTCGATCCGTCTTGGTACGTGCGAACGTGACTCCGCAATGCTAGCTCTTCATACCGACTGACGAGGTGCGCAGGGGTTTCGCGATGGGCTGGGACTATGCAATCCAGTGGCTGACCATCCTCCCTTTCGAGATCACTGCTGCTGGTCTCACAATCGAGTTCTGGCGCACTGACATAAATATCGGTGTCTGGATTACTGTTTTCCTCGTGGCTCTGTCCATAATTCAGATTTTCGGTGTGCGAGGATATGGCGAAGGTAGAAATTCACCCCTATGCTCGCCAAAGACCTCCACGCTGACGATGTTGTAGTCGAATTCATCCTTAGCATGGTCAAGATTTGTGCTTGCACGGGATTCATTCTCTTCGGAATTATCGACAATTGCGGTGGTGTCTCTAGCGACCCTCGTGGCTATATTGGTGCGAGGTACTGGCATCAGCCATACAGCCCAGGCGGGTTCAACAACGGTTTCCAGGGGTTCTGCAGCGTCTTTGTCACTGCCTCCTTCGCTTTCGGTGGAACCGAGCTTACTGGTCTTGCGGCTGCCGAGTCCGCCAATCCTCGAAAGCAGATCCCCAAAGCCACCAAGCAGGTTTTCTGGCGGATCACCTTTTTCTACGTCGTCAACCTCTTCATCTTGGGTCTTATTGTACCATCGAATTCGGACGTCTTGTTGGGGTCATCAGGTGCCAACACCAAGGCTTCTCCTTTCGTGCTCGCCATCAAGACCGCCGGCATCAAGGGCCTGCCTTCTGTTTTCAACGCCGTCATCACTATCTCCGTTATCAGCGTCGCAAACTCGGCCACATATGCCTCGACTCGGACGATCCAATCTCTTGCAGGGCAAGGAATGGCACCAAAATTCCTTGCTTACGTCGATAAGCACGGCAGACCCGTCCCCACCGTCATCCTTCAGCTGATCTTTGGCCTTCTCGCTTTCGCCAATGAGTCCTCGTCACGTGGCGGCACTCTTTTCACCTGGCTTCTGGCCTTGTCTGGTCTTGCCAACTTCTTCGTCTGGGGCAGCGTCTGCTACGCACACATCCGCTTCCGAGGAGCCTGGAAACTCGCCGGCCACTCAGTCGATGAGCTGCCATACCGCGCCTCCTTCGGTGTCTGGGGTAGTTGGCTGGGCATCTTCCTGAACTTCATCTGCTTGATGGCACAGGTTTATGTTGCTCTTTATGTAAGTGCTGATTCTGTTTTCGTACTTACCCGCACAAGATACATTCTTTGTTCTCTCCAACATGCAACGTTACCAGCTCTCAACTGACCTTGTCTGCAATAGCCCATCGGTGGCAGCCCTAACGCCGAAGCGTTCTTTGAAAACTGCCTCGCCCTTCCTCTGATCCTCTTCCTCTACCTTATCTGGAAAGTCTGGTCTTGGTTCAAGGTCCCAGCCCATCGACCGCTTTTCGTCCGCACTCGCGACATCGACCTTTACACTGGTATGCGCGAAGGTCAGCTCACACATATCAGCGGCTTCGATGTCGACGAGGCAGAGCGCAGGAAGTCGATCGCCGAAATTAAGGCGGAGCGACAGAAGAAGTGGTACGACTACCCAAAGGGCTTCTTCACGGCTTTGTTCTAGAGCGTTCGTTGTTGCTCCAACAGACTCTCCGACGAGAATACCGCATTTCTTTTCAAGAGAGCAGGCATGGTAGAATATGGACAATTCAACAATGCTAGATGTAACAAACAGTAGCACGAAGAGCTTGAGCTTTACATACCATCTTTTTTTTTTTCGCCCTTAGCGGAGCATGGCTATCAACGAAGGGCGTGATGCCAAATCAACCAATTAATGCGTCCTGTTCTTTAAACCCCCACTCAATAATTTTATTCACGAGATTGAGCATTTGCCCCAACTCCATCCCATAAGCCACGTGGTCTGGACGCCTCGCCTCCCCATTCACGTTTCGGCCACCCCCACCTCTTCCGTTTCTTGTGAATCTTTCTTGTTTGGGGAAAATTTTGTCTTTGGATGATTCCATTTCCACCCCTCCCACCGTCAGGGTGCACGCGGGTCCTTTGCAACAAGTAGCTAGCGCCCTACAGGGAGCCTTGCATGCTACACTGAGACCTTTGCATGCTTACCCTGAACCCTTTCGTTCTACGCAGAATCTCCTCTGTGATCTACAGGGTAATAGTAGCTGTCGGTCCATGGGATTAAGTGACTCCCGGCTATCCCTCTGGCCAGAACCATAATTGCAATCAATGCCGCTTTTACTGGCGATATCTGAATTGTAGGTCATCAACGTGGGAGATCAAAAGTTGGAACACTTCCCAACAACTCCTCGTAGTTGGGATCATCATCAATGTCTCAACTATTACCTGCGCGCCAGCATGGCAATACTTATCCCTTTCGTGGACACGAGGGTATCAAAGCACTTAAATCTTGCGGCATACCATGCGCTGTCTGGCGAAGGACCCGGTGGAATACAATCAGTCAAAAAGATCAGAGGTTCATTCATAATCTATACCGTCTATCGTTCTAGCTAGATGTATTTATACGGGTTCATAATCCCATTGGGATCATACAGCTTCTTAATCTGCTGCATCAACCTCACCATCGTCTCACTCCGACTATATCCAATAAATTTCTTCTTGGCCAGCCCCAGCCCATGCTCAGCACTAATACTCCCGTTTCGCTTCTGTATCCACTCATATACCCACGGCTCCAGAGCCTCCTCGACCTCCTTCGTGTACTTCCTCACCGGCACATTGAGATGCAGGTTCGAGTCGCCCATGTGACCGTAGCCGACAACACCGAGTGCCGGCTTCGAGTCGTGGGAGTCTTGCTTGTTTTCATGGGCTTTGGCTTCGCTGACTAGGCCTTTGGAGAGCAGACGCTCTCGCGTCTCCTCCACGAGCGAGTAGAGCTCCGGTAGCGGAATAGAGAGATCGTATTTGTAGGTCCCGCCATAATGGCCCAAAGCTTCTGTAATCCCTTCACGCCAAGCCCAGAGGCTCTTAACCTGTGTCTCGTCCTGCGCAAGTACGCCGTCTGAGACAATCTCCTCGCTCATCACGTGCTCGAGGAACTTCTCCAGCTTCTCCATGTCGTGCTCCGTATTCGAACCACTAGTTTCAATGAGGCAATAAAAGGGATATTCACCTTCCAATGGCCGCTTGTTACCGGTGACGCGGTGTACGAAAGCCTGGCTCTGCGCGTCCATGAGCTCAAACGCGGAGAGGATCTCGCCGAGTTGGACTTTGGCTTCTTTGAAGGCTTTTTGCACATTGACGAAGGAGGGTAGGCCAAAGTAAGCGACATTGACTGCCTTGGAGCGCTGGGGACAGATAATCGAGACACCTGTGATGATGCCGATGGTGCCCTCGCCGCCGATGAAGAGCTGCTTGAGGTCGTAGCCTGTGTTGTTTTTCCGTAGCTTTGAGAGGTCGTCTACGATTGTTCCATCAGGTAATACAGCTTCGATGCCCAGGATATTACCGTGCAGAGAACCATAACGTAAAAGACGTAGTCCACCTGCGTTCGTTGCGACGTTGCCGCCGATCTGGCAGGAGCCTTTGGCGCCGAGGTCGAGTGGGAAGATGTGATTTTTTTCGGCAAGGAAATTGTCGACCACTTCCAGTATGCAGCCGCCGTCTACGACCAGGACGCCACTCACGTCGTCGAAGCTGCGGATATTGTTCATGCGGCTTGTCGAGATGACGATCTCGTCAAAGACCGGCACGCTGCCACCGACAAGGCCGGAGTTGCCGCCCTGAGGTACGACAGCAAGCATGTTATCGTTGCAGTATTTGAGGACTTTGCTCACTTCTTCTGTGGTCTTGGGTTTTAGGACAAGGCGTGTGTGGCCACGGTATTTGTGCATCCAGTCACTGTTAAAGGCTTCGAGATCGTCTGAGGCGTCGGACGTAAGGCCGTCAATGACTGCGGAGGCATCGCCCAGGGTAGATTTGAAAAAGGAGACATGTTCGGGTGTGACTTCGGAGAACTTCGAGTCTCGCTTGAGAGATGGGTAGGAGTCGGTTGTGTAGGTTACACGGTGGTGTGGTTCGCCAGTGTCGCCTTTCTCGCCTTCTCGTCGCTGTGAGGTGATGGAGAAGTGTCGTGGCGCAAGGAGAGAAAGCCTAGTGCTTGGTCGGCATCTGGGAGGAGGTGATGAACACTGTATGATCTGGCGGCTGAGTCTGAGGAGGCTTCGTGCGGGAGCTGGGTTTGCCATTATCTGCGCACAGGCCAATTGCTTCGATAAGTTCGAGGTTGTACACTTTTCTTGTATTACGACGACATAACGAAGTCACCAATACCTTGGCTTCGCGAGAGATTATGCAACACTTGGAACAGTTGTCGAGTCTTGGAATCGGACTGACAATGGTGGGAGTCTCTAACGCTGATTGTATTTCGCTGCGGAGTGACGAAACTGGAGAAGTTTATGCTCCCTGCTCCAACCTTATGTCACGTGATTCTTCGACCTTTATCGGCGGCCACAAGGGAGGACCAGCCTGCCGCCTCAATATCCACTGGCATGAAAGCTATGGGACATTGCCAGCTGGTAACTTGTAGCCTTCGAGCCCGACATTAACCCTTGTACATCACGACCCATAGCTCCTGCAGGAATGCCTTTTACGCCAGTGATGGCCGTGATGTAATTGGAAATATTACTGATGACCAGCCCTACCGCCCAGGGATCAAACGGGCGCCAGTGAAGGGAATTCACTTTTCCAAACCACTACGCGACCTTGCCAGAGGCCCCGAATGAAATGAACCGCAAAGCAGACCATGCTACAAAGCACACAACTGGCGGAAAGAGGTGGCTGACTTCCACAATTATACCCTTGTATTGTCTAGTGGCAAACTTTTAGATTCGTCAAATGTCCTCATGCAGAGAATCTGTCTTTCTCATGAAATCTTCTCCTCCAAAACGGTTTGTTGCACAATGTCGCTTGACGCCTCGCTTCTAACCTCTCTGATCGGTCCGGTATATCGCTTCCTTCCACGAATAACCCAGTCCACAAGCGAAAACAGAATGACTCCAAGAAAGACCACTGAAGCATAGTTCATGTTCTGTGCAGTAACTGGCAAGATAACCGGGAATGGTAAAAAGATGATCAAGAAAGTGCAGAAGGCCATAGCGAGAATGTTGACCGCGAAGCCGAGTCTGCCCATGTTCCAGGGTCCGAACTCGATTGGGCGGTCGCGGCTAAATCGACGGATTGAGAACATCAGTATGGGGATTCCATAAGAGAAGTAAAAGCCGATCGTTGCCAGTGACAGCAAAGCGTTGAAAGCGGTTGTGGAGCCGATATTGATAAGGGAGAGAAGGCTGGTGCAAAGCCAGGTGAGCAACGTGGTCCGAGTTGGGCATTTATTTGAGGGTGTGATGTGGGACAGGAAGTCGGAGAATGGCAAGCCACTGTACACAGATTTCCCATTAGCTTGAGCTTTCATAGCGGAGGAACATAGTTATCAAGTCGGAAGATGACATACTGATCTCTTGCAAAAGCCCACGTGAGGCGACTCGCACTTGCTTGAACGCCGAAAAGAGCCATGGTGAAAATGATGACGACTGTGCACAGCATGGCGGTCGCGGCGTGTGGGTTGCTGGTGGCTTGTTGGAAGACGCCTAGGATGGGAAACCCAGTATTGTTTCCAACCGTAAGTACCTCGTTGATATCCGTGATGGCGTACAGAATTGTCAGAATATATCCAAACCCAGCAATCCCATTAATGACAACGGACCCGATCATGGCATGTGGGATATTGACGGAAGCACGGTGAGCTTCTTCCGACATATGGACCACGCCATCGACACCTGCTAGAGCGAAAGCAGGGGTGAGGAAACCAATGCAGAAGCTGACTCCATTATTCGGCCAGCCGCCCGCGTTGATGAAAGTCTGCCAAACATCAGCATTAGGTGCTTTCTTGCTGGTTGCTAGAATTGCAATCATGACGATGAAAAAGAACAGCCTGTGGGGAAATGCTATCAGCATGGTTCCGGCGATATCGTGGGGCCGCACCAATCTTACACATGCAGGGCTCCTGCCAAAGTCTCCCACAGGGGAAGAAGTTTCTTCAATATCGTTGTACCGATTGTGGCCATACCACCCAAAAGGATCATCATTAAGGTTGCATGCCATCTTTGTGGTACGTAGGTGGGATTATTATAGATAGCAAGCCCTTGGATCATCGTAGCGATTAGGAAAGCCACAGAGGCGATAGCTGCCTGCCAGCCACAGAGGGTGACCCAGCCTTGTATCCAGCTGACGAAGGCTCGTGCCTTAGGAGGAGCGTGCTCGGCGGTCCAATGATATTGTGCGCCAGCAATAGGAGAGCTAAAATTTCGGTAAGTATCCAATGCTCGGAGAAAGTATTCCTAGGGACTAACATCGAAGCCATCTCGGCGAGTGACGCCGCGATCACCACTGTACCCAGCGCAGAGACAATGAAGCCATAGACGACCGACGCCGGGCCGCCATTAGTGTATGCGGCAGAGAATAGAGCACTCGTAGCCTCCCAGGTAGCCAACGTAGCAGTGGAAAACCCGAGTACGGCCCAGAAGTTCCATTCTCTCTTCATAGCAGTCAGGAAACTAGAAGTGGCAGAAATGAGGACGACCCCATACCTTCAGCACCTGCTTTTTGCCTGCTCGCTCCAAGGCGGCCTGATCTGAGCTTGCCTCAGAAGCACTTGCCTGCGTCTGCCCCTGAGTCTTAGCGAAGAGACCCATTGTATAGAATATCGTTCAAGTTCAAAGTCCCCACAAAGAGAAGAAGCTGCGTGAAACACGAAAGAGATTTAAGGAAAGCTACTCGTAGCTTACTGTTTATCAAGAGCATTGATGTGGCAGTGGGGGGGGCAAGTGTATACCTTGCAAAATTCAAAGAGGCTTGAATGGGAGCCGTTCTGTAATTGGAGGGTGGAGCTTAGAGTAGTAGTCCAGTGCACATTGTTAGCGGGTCCACCCGGGAGACGGTGAGACGGATTGCACATCCATTCAGAAAAGGTCCTACAGTGGATCTTCTGCATGACGCCGCCGATTGGCCTTGGTCTTTGTTAACAGAGTGCACCACTATCTTTAGAACGGGACTTTTTAATGGGCTAGGCTTTGCTTTTGCTTGGAATCATGATGCTTTCAAGCCAAACCCATGAGCATCGAGTGCTGTGTGTGGCGGGAATAAAGGCGCAACGTGGTCCATCCGTCGATGTGTCGTAATCAGCCTTGTTCATGTGACAAGGAGCTACATGCTTGAAAAGAACACAAGGTAGGGAAAACCCGGAGTAGGCTCCGGACCCTTGTCGGCTTTGATGTCTAGCTGCAGTTTCAACTCTCCCTCCACTAAGGGGAGTCAGCAGAAGGAGCATCCTGACCGCCATGATGGTTGACCTTGGACGAGAAAATATCCACGTTGCTTTGCTGGCATGGAGCATTCCAACCAGTCAGCGCCGCAGCATTACCAGGATATGAATCCAAGATATGGCAGAGCAGCTTCTTCGGCAGCCACTTCGGCTCGACAGCAACGCGACCTTGGAGTACATCCCATCCTCTTATGGAACTTCAAATAGTGGAGGAAACAAAGATTCGTACTTGTGAGTTTGCTACCGAAGAAGCTGCCCTGCCACTTCAGTGCTCTCAACTGGACGTACACTTTGTACGGCCTGGGCGTACATTACGTACAGGCCGAGGGAGGTGAGCCTGGCATAACGACCTGTGTGGCTTGCGCTAACACAGTACAGCTGCACCTACACCCAGAATATGTATGCAGTATACCGAGGAATAAGTACCGTGGCATCCCTACCGGAGAGCCTAGTTACTACTAAGCAATGCTAGGGAAGCCTGGAAGCCTACACTATAGTACAGGCCCGTCTAGGCTAGGCCTATACCCCTAAGCGTGGGTTGTATGGCCTGTTGAGGCCACTGGCCACATCTCGATGTAAGATATTAGTTGCAAAGTTGAAAAATCCTGGCCCCTTCCGTGATCGACCGGCCAGTGACTGCTTTCATCTAGCGCATTCACATCTGTTATCACGTTCTATCTGATGGTAAGAGGAGCCGTTTGACATCCTAGCATTCACACTGTAGATCGATTGATGCGAGTAATCCCTGGTGGATGCGACAGACGATTACCACTTCTACCATGCAACAACGTGGTAGGATGATGCAAAACCCAGATGCGTGGCTTCGGAGGGTTGTGGGGAGATTGTCATGGGTTTACGGAAGAATCTTTCAAATATGAAGGAATTGTGACTTCGCGCCATTTGTGTCTTCGGTATGATAGCACGGTAAATCTATAGGTTTCCCTTGCAATTCTATCTATGGTAGGGAGCAGAGCTCATACTAGGCCTCGTGATCTTGCACTATCAACCTGCTCAAAACACGGTGCCATCGGAGACAATCGCGATCGGTGGGCCTTTTGTTTGCGGTCGTTGAGTTGCCGCGATCTCACGCCCTCCCTGTCGGCAATCAGCATTCACACTGGGCAAATGTAATGGCTTGTCTCATGTTCACTAAAAGGACAGTGTGGCGGCGGACGAAATGGCCTGATGTATTTCCCCGACACTCATCTGTGCCAGCGCCGATAATTGACCCACAGCCCTCAGCTGTGTTCGACCGATGCGCTAGTGCACAAAGACGACTGAGAAGTTGAGGTGGAGGAGGACTCACCTTCCACGTGCCCGCTTCCAGCATTTGAGCCAGTGATAAGCCTTCTTTGCCAGTCAGGCCGAGGCCTTTGTTGACTTCGACCAGTAGCTCGTCCAGAAAGCCAACTGTGACTGCTCGCCATTCAACAATCACGTCGTCTGCCGGCTCGAATAGAGGAACGACTTCAGCACTTGGTGCCGCCTTGTAATCGGAGCTCCTCTTGTAAGCAGCAATACCTTGTTCAAAGTCCTTTGCCTTCAGCGTAAGCAAGCCTGCATCAACCAATAGGCCGCCATTTCGATACTCTGGCAGGCCGGTCATCATTTCGCTTCCAAGGAATCGAAAATTGAGTAGCTTCGACATGGGTACCATGAGCGAATAGCAAAGCCATTGGGTAAGCTTGTGGAAGGGTACAATGTTCTCCCATAACTGTGCTGGAGAACTGGACGGCATCGAAGAACATGGCCATGCATCGCCCAGTGATATTCCATTCACCTGCGTCCTAGTTGCCGGCCATATGCTTGAGAGTCCGTCCATCAAAACGGACCACAGCGTCGGTAATGAAATGATTGGAGCCGAAGAGATTGTGGTGGTAGGATGAGAGAGGAGATAATCTACCATCGTCAGCACCAGTTGAACACAGTCTCCAGCAACGCGATGGACGAAACGACCTGAGGCACTCCTCTCGCTCATATCTGTACGGGGTGCTGGAGAATTGTTTCCAGAAGCTGTCAGGTAGAAAGCATAGTCTGGGGCGTCGACAAGCGAGTCACCCAATGGCTAAGACACCCCTGATGTGAAGCTTGAATCCAAGTTATACTCGACTTACCGATCATATTCCCTGGTCTTCCATCAGGACCAAAGATTTCCGGGTTCCTGAGTGCTTTCGCAAGCCTGATCAAAAGTCCTGCCCGTCCCTCAAGCCCAGACATAGGATTCGACTCAGATACCTGCATCCCCTTCGCCAGAGATCCAGTAGTCAACTCCTCCAGGCCACTCGCATCCACTTGGAACGGCTGACTCGGATCACTGCTGAATGTGCCCATTTTGAACATCTCTAGACTAGCGACAGCAAGTCCTTCGCTTCGCCCAAATGCCTCGCCTGACTCTTGTGACTTGTATGACCATCGTGTGCCAGCCCCTGCGTCAAGTAAGACCGACACGAGGAATAGATCAACTAGGCGTCGAGTGCGCTCCTTCGCATCAACGGTATCCGGCCAAGACTGTAATAGCTGGTCTACTCTTGGACGACCACCAACGTCGAAATGCTGCCATCTGCCATGAGGTGGAATTGACTTGTAGTCCCCTTTGAAGTCTCTCTAATCGGCCTCCTCAGCCAAGTTGTAGGACAAGGCTGGGGGCAAATTTCTCTGGATTAACATGGTCTTTCTAGGGCTATAACACCCCCCTCTGCGCATGCCGACCAACCCAGAGAATTCTGTCCACAGCCTTGAGGGATCCGGAGTGTACTGACCTTGATAATTGACACAACGTAGTTTGCAGTGGACGGGAATTTATTGAGATCTACGTCGAAGTGATTCAATTGGTTTGCATGTGCCTTCTGCAACACAAGCCTGCTTCGTTCTCGGACAGCGTTTATGCTCCTGAGATAGGCTATCGGATCCACGCCAGGGTCAGGTGCCTCAGCAACGGACATTTTGAGAGGGTAAGGAGGATGTCGATGAAATTTTCCTGGCGCCAAAGACAAGTTTGAGGACAGGGAAGATATGGCTTCGCGATTAGATGGAGTTCGACGCTTGCTGGGCGCCCAGACCACTTAGAATAAGAATCGGCCAGAACGCCAAACCGCACAATGGGATGAAATTGGAAAATGCGACGGAGTGATAATTCGTGACCAAAATCTACCGCCAAGGGCGAAACGTCTTTCGAAAACCCGTTAGAGTTCTAACAACAATTTGGTTGTAGATTCTCAAGAACTGAGTCGCCTGGTTTTTTAGATGCGGTTTGCGTGGAGTCGTTAAGGGCCTGTGGCCTGAGTAGAACGCGCTTTGCTTCGCCAAGGCGCAACGCGTCCCTCGCGTGTCTTCCCGAACTTCAATTGAGAGATCTCGAAACTGCGGAGCCAAGGCTTTCAAGAACTGTTCAGCTACCAGTCGATTCCTCGGTGCCTAGTGGTTTAAGACTTGTGTGCAGCTTGTCGCTGCTATCATGCTTCTTTCATAGAGCCAGTGCCCACATCTGATCGAGGAACGATTCCGCCACGATGAGCGAGAGGGCCGCCAGTAGCCCAGCGACCTCGAGAAAACGATCACATGATGGCACCGTGCTCCCACCCATTCAGAATGAAGTTCATGATGCCACTGGAGAAACCTCTTCTCCTACGCAATCTAGTGGCACTCCCTCGCTTGCTATCGACCTCGATCGAAGCCGGCAAGCTTCACCAGCTGGTAGCACCACCAGTTCGCCATTAACCGATCTTACGGACCTGACTGGAGAAGTTAGCAAGCCTTCTCTGTCAGCAGCACCTGTAAAAAAGCGCAAGCTGACCTTTGCGGAACGAGAGGTCGAAAGAGCCGTAAGAATGCAGGAGAAGGAAGCCAGAGAGAGGCAGAGGACCGAAGACAAAGCTCGCCGTGAAGAAGAAAAGAGGCTTAAAGATGAGGAGAAGAGGAGACGAGAGGAAGAGAAGGAGGCTACTCGAAGAGAGCGAGAGCTTGAAAAGGCCGAGAAGCAGAAAGTGAAGGATGCTGAGAAACGTGCCAAAGAAAACGAGAAGCGGAAGAAGGAGGAGGACAAAGAAAAAAAGGAGCGCGTAAGTATGACTATGAGCAAGTATGCTCCTTTGCTAACTGCTGATAGTCGCAAATGCGAATTGGCACATTCTTCAGCAGGCCGAAAGTCTCCTCCGCACCTCCAACTGGTAAACCAGACGATGCCTCAAGTACCGTGTCTAGCAGACGATCCTCTGTCGTAAGTCTCGACGACAATGAAACGCGAGATATCCCTTCTCCAAGTCCTACGACGAGAATTACGAATCCAGAATACGAGAAAGTTTTCCCACCCTTCTTCGTCCACCCGAATACAGAGCTAGCACCTGCGAATCGGCTACCAAGCAGCAAAGGAGGCCCAGAGGTCGCAACAGCGCTATCGAACCCCTCATTGTTCGGCACATGGAGCAACACTGCGCCCGACAAGTCTCAACGCATCCAGGAGGCCTTCAAGTTTCGACGTCGAGCTAAGCGACTCCTTCACAAGCCAAAGTCAGTACGAGCAATTGTGGATCAGATTCAGGGGAGCTCAAACACAACAATCGACCTAACAGGAGATTATCCTCCACTTCATCTTGAATCCCTTCTGGATGGCGTGCCACTGAAAGTATTTTCTTTCCATCAGGATGTTCGACCTGGCTATCGTGGAACATACACTCGTCCAGTATCTCCAAGGTCGAAGAAAACTCTGTCCCGGCAACCATCGGCGCGCAGACTGCCTGACACCGACTATGACTACGACTCCGAGGCCGAATGGGAGCCACCAGACGATGGCGATGATGATGTGGATGCTGTTGATGAAGAATCTGGCTCTGAGGAGGAGGAAGATGACATGGAAGACTTTCTTGACGATGAAGACGACGTAGGTAGACGAAGACCGATTGTGGGCAATATGGATCCCGTGTGTAGCGGCCTTTGCTGGGAAAGCGAAGCAAAGAAAACATTTACGTCCAGTGGCCCATTCAACATGAAAGAGTTTGAGATGGAGATAATCAATGGTCAGTTCGCTCCCAATCGCTGGTTCTCAATATATCGTCGGCTATGCTAACTCTCCCGGGCAGAAGAGCACCGCCTTCCTATCGATCCTCATTCGACCAAGTACTGGGTTCAGAGCAAGCCAACCCTGCCGCCCTCGATTCGATCACAGCTGTCGCCGCATTCTGCCAGCCTCATGCAACCGCCCCGACTCCCTCTGCATGCTTCAAATCAAACCAACATCTTGCTCAATCCGAATCCACCAATAACGCAAACTCAGCACCCGTGGACAACAAGCACGGAGAACGGAGTCTCACCTTCGAAATCGTCATTAGGTCAACAAACCTCTCGGGCTGCGCAGAAACCGTTGCGGCTTATATCGAATGACCTACTGCCAGCCTTCAGACAAGCAGTTTCGGGGAGTGACCTTAACAAAGTTGGACTGGTTGAGATTCTAAAGAAACAGTACGGAGTATTTTCTTTTCCACAATACGAAGTCAGACATTGACATATCAATAGATTCCCAAAAGTCTCCAAAGACGTGATTCGCGATACCTTGTCTACCGTGGCTGTCCGTCAAGGAAGCAAAGAAGCCGAAAAGAGATGGGTCCTCGTCGACTCTCTTTGAGGCATCACCATGTCACGAAATCAGGTTGGGAAGCGGTGACATGTCGAGCCGAGTAGGAGCCATCGTACCGAATGTCGGTCATGCCACAATTTCGACATCGAGCTTTCCAGCGAGTGGGTATTGCATATTCTACTCTAGGCATTTCTAGCGCGAGCATCAGTGGACTGTTCCATTACCTACATCATGTGCTAAACGAGAATAGCAACTATCCGAGATTTGCTGGAGCTCAGCCAAACATGGATAATTCATCAGATAGAACTGATAGATGATGTATTCAATACTGAATATAAAATCGTTTGACCGTGGAGGCTTCTACTTCCGCCCCAGCGGACAACAAACCTCCTCCGCGCATAAGGCAATCTTAGAAGCACTTTGGAGAGACTGAATTCGACTTTCTCCTGTCTCTTAACACTATCTCGTGTTAGGAAGGGCATGGGTGCGCTAATTTGGGTATCTAATCCAGGTGAACGAGCAAATAGTACTTATGCAGTAAGGACATTTCGAGGTCGGTGGGGATGTACATAGATTTGAGAAGCGATTTTCAGATTTAGGAGAGTGACTTAGTGCTCGAAGGAGAGGAAGAAGAAGGTAAAGAGGGAGCTACTTTTGATGGGTTTCAAGTTCCAAGACTCCACTCGACGGGTGTGATGGTATCTATCGACCTATGTAGAGAAAACTTGAACGCAGGCTCTTGGCTCAGCAGGGAAAGCTAATCCTTGCCTCCGGTTTCAATCTCTGGAGTCGGCGTCTGATCCGTCAACAGAATAGGCCTTTCAATAATCGGCCCGTGATACACATTTCTCCCCCAAAGCACGTAATACACCAATCCAATAATGACAACGCCCCCAAACACGACACATGACCAGTTCATCGTGACTAGAGTCACTGGTAAGGCGGGCGGGAAGAACGAGAAAAGGGTTGAGATGATGAGGAAGCAGGCTGCGATGATGTTGCAGGGCAGGCCAAACTTGCCAAGGGTCCAAGGCCCCATGCGCACCTGTTCGCCTTTGACACGCTTGCGGATCATAAGGAGGATGGGGAAGAGGTAGGAGAGAAAAAGGCCGGCGATGGTGAGGGAAACGATGGCATTGAAGGCAGCGGTGGAACCAATGTTGATCAGTCCGATAAGGGCAGTGATAGTAGCGCAAAATATGACGGAACGGAGGGGAAGGGCGGAATTGCCGACCTGAAAAGTATCGAATAGGTTAGTGGTGGAACTTGACTGCCGAGGGGAAAAAAGAGGGTGCACGATTTTGGTCGGATAACTCACGTAGGACAAGAAGTTTGAAAATGGAAGACCGCGGTCACGAGCGAATGCCCATGTCTGACGGGATGCAGTGGCGAGGAAACCGAAAGAAGCACATGTAACAAGCGCAATAAGAATTGCGGTCATGACAGACGAGCCGGCTAGGTTGTTGGTGGCGACCTTGAAGACCTCGATGAAGTCGTAGCCGGTTGGCGAGAGAAGTGCATTGTTCAAGCCGTCGAGATTGGTCAAAGAGAAGGAGAAAGCAATACATATAGCAAAACCCAGAACGCCGTTGAGGCCGATGGTTGCGATCATACACCACGGGACGATGGTTGATGCGTTCTGGACTTCTTCGGCCATGTGGCAAGGGCCGTCGTAACCGATGAAAGGAAGGTTTGTGCTAATCAGTCCCACGAACCAGGCAAGGCCGTTGCTGCTCCAACCGGCTTGATTGGCAAAGTCCTGGAACACGAATGACACAGATCCTTTCGGTGCAAGGATAACAAGAGGGATCAGGATGGCAAAAAAGCCGAGAGTGTGGAGAATCAGAATGACTCCTTCAATCTTGGGTAGAAGGCGGGCTCCGATGGTATTGACGAAAATGCAAGCAAGCAGGCACGCCCACATAAGAAGAGTGCCATGCCATCTTTCAAAGCCGTAGTTTGGGTAGTTAAGAACCAATAGACCTTGGATCATGGTACCGCCGAAGAAAACGCCAGCAGCAGTGTTGGCATTCCATCCAAGAGTGGCGATCCAGCCTGTGAGCCAACTCAAGAAATTGGAGTAGCTTTTGGGCGCAAGCATGGACACCCAGTGGTATTGGCCACCAGCAGTAGGGGCAAAAGAAGCCATCTCGGCCAGTGAAGCGGCGACGGAGAAGGTGCCAAGCCAGCAGAAAATGAAGCCATATATCAGGGTGGGTGGACCTCCGTTGAGCAAGCCGGTGAAGCTTGAGAAGAAGACGGCCTCCCAGGTACACATCATGGTTGTTGTGAAGCCAAGCATGGACATGAAGCCGAAGTTTCGCTATTGAAGTCAGTTTAATTCTTACATTTGGCGACCGGTGGGCTCACGTTGAACCTCTGTCGCTTTCCCTGCTCCGCCATATCGGCCTCATCTTGCCGCGTCAAACCTTTGATCTGCCCTCCAGGAACCGCAATGACGGGTTCGGCAAACATGTCTGCGCTTTTCATTGTGAGGGCTGTCAAGAAATAGAATTGGACGTGGGAAGGAAGAGGAGATGGGCAAAATCGACAAACCACCACAAAAGTACGGCCGAAGTCGGTGAAGAGCAGCCTCCAAGTTGAGATAGTTACGGGGAAATGGGCGGGAAAAAGAAAGTGGCTTCTTTAGCGAGAAGGTATTCAGCTTGCGTGCGCATCATGCACACAGAGGTTCAACATGAAACTAGCTCAGCCTCAGAAGCTCCTCCGTGTCGGCGTTCCTGGCTTGCCATCGCTTGCGAGAACCCCCGGAGAAATGCAAATTGAACAAGCTCTAGGATCACATGCTAGTTAGTGGACGTGCGTGTTTGCAATGCATCCTTCGACTGCGCGAGAGCCGACCAACCCTGGCAGATGCGGCAACTATCTCGACATGCATACAAGGCCTTGGCACATCCGATTGCAAGTGTGGTTTACCTAGAGGCCAGCGAAATTCGAATAGAGTGAATCATTCAGTGAACAATCCCGCGTTGGACCGTCTGATCAGTACTTGAATCAGCTAATATGTGCGTCTAGAAAGTTCGGGGCTTGCAATCGGATGCGCCAAGGCCCTGTCAGAAGGATGCAGCTAGCATAACCTCGGCTGCGGGCGTTGTCCCAAGATTCGGTCTGGAATTAGGCGGGGAGTGAGATGTGGATCAACGCCAATTGTGCAACGTGGGCAGGTGGACAGGTGGGATCCATGGGTGGGTCGACTTGGGGGTTCGAATGAATGAAGAATGCTTCGGTGCACGTTTTCGATGCAATCGCGTTCAACCCTTTTGGCGCAAACTCTGAACCAGAGCCTCCAAACTCTTAGCGAAGCTTATCTCCACCCGAACTTGTTCCAACTCTCAAACCCCCTTTCCCACCCAGCATACACTATCTTCTCTCTTGGCGACACACGGCTCACCATGCTGCTGCACCCTTAGCTCTGCGATGGAAAGGCCATACACGTAGCCTCGGCAGTGGCTGTTGCAGATTTAACATTCGGCCTAACTCTCAGAAATGGATTGATTGATTGATTGACCATTCGCGCCTTTCCCCTTTCATGCTCTTACGCGCGACACGTGGACCGCACCGCAACATGGCCTGGTGGGCCAGCGCGACAATAGCTTCCACACCCAATCGACGCTCTCCTCTCTGCCTTCATTCTCGCCTTTGTTATACCTCCGGCCCGGGCTCAAGCAAGGACGGTACGAAGGACGGTACGACGGACGATCTGCCATACCTCTTATCATGAAAGATGCCGAGGGTGGATGCTGCTTGTGGACAACCCCTTCCCCCCTTTTTTCCTGTTCCAGCAAACCCGCCGAGCAAGCTTCCATCATATTTGTTGGTGACTATTAGTGACATTTTGAGGTTTGAGGACCCTGGGACCACGAGCAGTTCCTAGTGATTTACTATGTACGATGATGAAAATGCATAAATGCTGAAACAGCCATTCTCGATCACCGGCTTCATTTCTTCACCTTCCCCTCACAGGAAAGGACCTGATTTCCCGACCAGCAAAATTTACTCATGATCGTCGTCCTTACAACTCACGTTCCGCCACCGTCCATTCTTGGCATTAGGAGACTTGCAACAACCCTCCCTGGCAGAACAAGGCGAGTTTCAGACTTGTCCAGCTAATGTGTGAAAGGCTTTACCTTATCGCGCCTTACAGCTTTCGCCTTTCTTACCGCAATCAACCCGCTCGACCTGGTCCATCACCCACTTTTGCTTTTGCTGTTACTTGTTTGGTCCTTCATATCGCGCTGACAAGGGCATTGTAGGACGGAAAGTTAGATTGCCTTTCCCTGCCCTAGATCTGGCACTAAATCAGTCCACGTTGAGCTGAGCCTAACGTGATATAGGTTGATTTGTTCAGCCTGATATCTGGATTGCCCTGAAGACTCGTCTCCCATGTCTCTCCCAAAACCGGCATCCTCGGCGTATCAAATTTCTAGTTCACTACCTTGTGTAGCTTGGCGTGCTCATTCCAAGCCACTCTACTGCAAGGCGGGGCCCTTCGGCGCAGTGTGACGGCACTAGGCTTGCGAGCTCTGACCTCACGTCCACCAACACCGCTATTGTTTCTGGTCTTGACCCCTGAATCACAAACATACCCTCCAAGCCAGAGACTCCACTATTGACGCCTTGGGGCTGCTAGACCTGGTCCTCCAGACCCCACAGCTTATCTTCATACCCCAACAGCCACCACGTGTTGCGCTTGTGCAGCTTAACGGGGTGGTTATCTTTAACAGGCTTAAGACTTAGAACAGCGTATGCCACAACAGCAACGTCCTGTTTAAGAACATTAACCAAGCCACGATTCACCCTCCCCTCCGTGTCTCTTCGACCATGTTACGCGATCGAGGTTGTACCATTCGTCGCTGACCCGCGAAACCGTTGGGTTATAACTCGCTCTTCCAACATGTCTTCTCCAGCGCCATCAGGTTACCCAATCGTCACAGCCAACGACCATGGAGCTTTTGTATTGATTGCCACCCTCTTCTTGATGACAACCTTTATCATTGCGGTTTTCATCAGAATTGTCATCCGCCTAGCTATCACCCGCTATCTGGGTCGGGATGACTACATCGTGATCGGCGCGACGGTTCGTCATATGCCACAAAACATGTTGGCCGCAGCTAATCGGCGTTCTGCAGGTTCTAGGTATGGGCCAGTCCATTGCAGTGCTGAGAGGTGTCCACAATGGCCTGGGGAAGAAGGAAGATATACTCAGCAACGCACAGGTAGTGAACGTTGAGAAGGTTCGTAGTTCTCTTGGCCAAAAAAGCCCAACGCTGATAGGGAGACATAGGCGCAATATGCATCAGATATATTTTACATGGCATCGCTCTGTCTTTCCAAGATATCGATACTTTTTCTCCTCGAACGGCTGTCCGTGTCGAGGCTCCATAAACGCATCACATACGCCACTGCCGGTGTTGTGGGCATCTGGGCGTTTATAGGCATTATTGCTCTTGCCACACAGTGCGGATTATCAACTCCATGGGCCACGTCTTCGCCCAAGTGCATCAACCTGCGGGCCTTCTGGATCGGCATGGCGCCAATTGATGTTATCACCGAGCTCGTCGTGATCACCCTTCCAGTGTTCATGCTCATTCCTGTTCAAGTGGCTTTGTCGAAAAAGGCTGTCATCGTTGCAGCATTTATCTTCCGCCTATTCTCCATTGCAGCGACAGTCGTCCGTCTCTTTTACATCCATCCCGCCACGATGCACGATTCTAACACAACCTTCGACGCAATCAACTACAATATCGTCACACAATGCGTCCTCTCCGTTTCCATCACGACAGCCTGCGTTCCATGCCTCAAACCCTTCCTCGACGGCTTTGAATCCGGCTTTCTCCTTATCTCCTTCCAAGGTCGCATGCCTGGCGGCTCCAATTCGCTCTCGTACAGGATGAACAACCCAGCTTACGCCAACCCTAGACCCACGAACAAAGGCAGCATTTTCCACTCCGCGGTAATGCACTCGCAGAACTACGAGAAAGACAACATGTCGCACTCGGACGAGTCAGAGTACGGTCCGCAGAACAAAATAGGCGTCTCAGTCGAGGTTATCGCCGACAGCCAGAATGACTACCAGCGAACTCCGCGGCATCACGGCGATGGCGACAGCGGCAGCATCGCAAGTAGCTCTAAGAGCGACCAGATGATCATCAAGAAGAATGTCCGGTATACCGTGCAATATGAGAAAGCGGCGCCGCCAAAGAGAAAGACAGATCCTTATCCAGAAGGCAGAGCACGCAAATGAGAGACTACAAGAACGATGGAGAGCCGAGTTTGGGCCATACCGTCCTCTCGCTTGGAGCGGAAGATAGGAGCCCGTATGCCATGTAAGAAGCGACCTTGTCAGTATTTTTCGTCCAGAGAGGCACAACAGGACACCCGATGTACATAGTATGAAAGGGGTAATGTATCTTGAAACGTAATGAGAATCTATCTGAGAAATCAATTGAGCTTCCAACGTCAATGCCCATCTTCTTATACGCTCCTTTTCAACCACCGACTTTTACAACCTCGTTCTCGCGGAGTCCCTTTATTTGCATTTTCCATCTGTTGCTCCAAGATGCATGGATACAATACATACCCTCCGGCGATTCCACCTGCTGCGGTTCAGGCTCTCTGGTACTTAGCCAGAGCCAGTGACTTTGCCACCATGCAAGCGCCTGACTCAGTTACCGCCGTGCTCAAGTACCACGCACTTGCTAGGCTGGTAGGTAAAAGCCTGAGAAGCCCCCTTTGCCAGAACGGGCAAATAGAGTAGACGTGATAAGCCATACTTGACAAATCGTTTGGAACCTGCCACAGGAACAGCGACTCCACGTCTCATTCTCACAATCTCCGACTCCCTGTCTCTAGAGCAGATCTATCTCATTCTATTTGTTCCAAGTTTCAGGGCAGATCTATCTATCCACCTCTCCCCCATCCCCCATCCACATCCTATCCTACCCCAACGCCGTCACCATCCCCTTAATCCCCTCCTTCTCCGCCTGGCTTAATCTCACCCCCAAAACCTTTTCTAACGCACCCACTCGATCCTCTTCACTCTCAATCTTCGCCACCTCCACGCTCGGCCTTCCCATCTCCCTCTTCCTCAAATCACTCCCAAAAAGGGTCACATCCCCGACCATCTCCTCGTCCTCGTCCATCAAAAACTTCAAACACACCACCGAATACGTGAACCAGCTTGTCGGGCTCCGGCTGACGAAGAAATTCATCGTCGCAAAATCGGCGGGCAGGAACTCCATCTCCGAGAAGCAGTACGCCGGAAGCCAGGCGCTGGAGGCGGAAAAGCGGAAGTGGTAGACCCACAGAAGCTGCGCGTCGCCTTTGTGTGTGTTGTCCGGGATGTGCTCGCGGGTCAACATTTCGGAGTTTTCTGGGAGCATTTTGACGCGTGTATGATTGTGGACGAGCGGAACGGGGGCTGTGGGCCCGTTGGAGCCGAAGCCGACGTCAATGAGGTATTTGGCGCCGGCGATGGTGGCGATGTTTACCATGTGATTCCTGCGGGGATAACACTAGTCAATGTCATGGTCTGCCGAGGCATGAGGGTATAGCCTCTAGTAGAGTCCGGTACGTCTATTTCCCGAATCTTCTCTAATTGGCAAGAGGTTCTGGATGAATCCCTGAGGAGGATGCCTCTCTTCCTCCAGAGCGGAAACTCACCAGCCATCATACTTCGGCCCCTTCCAGTTCTTGCTCGCCGCTACCGGCTGCACTGCCTCATTCACCCTCGCACCTGTGGTCATGATGTCGTAGCCCAGGCTCGCCAGCACGATGCCGAAAATCGCCGTGTTCTCCATGCAGTACCCACCACGTCCCATGCCACGCTCGACAATCTTGTGGAAGAGGTGCATCGGGTCGAGACTGACGGTGTGGTGAGATGAATAGTGCAGGTCGAGGTTCTCCCACGGCACGTTGGCAAGGAAGTACTTTTGCAAGACGGTTGCGAACGCGAGGCCTTCGGCCGTGTTGGCGACATTCTTATCCTTGAGGACGGGCGAGCTGCGGTATTTGGCCGGGAGGGCAATGCGGTCGAGAAATTCGGAGACTTGTTCCGGGGTGTAGATTTGGTGATCGAAGCGGTTTATGTGGACCATTTTGGAGCGTAGTTGCTGAAGGTGGTGTGGGAGTCTACGTAAAGATTGCTCCGGTTTGGAAGAGGAATGAACGAGCAGATTACCAAATGGATATTCCCTTCCAGCCCAGCTCGTGGAGTTGACGGGGTTCCAGCCAGATTCTTATCTACAAGTACAATCGAGATAGTAACGTAATTTGTAAGCTCTGTGGCGAAAGGGCACAGAGGGGCGCAAAGAGGGGCGCAAAGAAACAACAAAGCTACCTTTAAAAGCATAAGAACATGCGATAGTGGGGATAAGCTCCAAGAATATTCGCCACTCACCTCGTATCCTGCAAGATGCTCCCGGTTGGTCGGTGTACTGGGAATCCTTCGTTAACTGTTACTCATTTCACTTACGGTGTTAGCCCTTGGGCAGAAGCGTTCCATAGTCCTCACACTTGGCCTTCAGCTCTTCAGGAGTAAGCCCTGTGAACTGCCCACGACCAGTCCACGGATCGTTTGGCTCTTTCGGGCCTTGATACTTTTCTTTCCACTGCTATTTGATCTCCGCCCACTTGGCGTCTCTCCAGGTCGATGGTACTTGCGAGTCGAAGGACGGCCGCCGATTCTCCGGATCGTTGACTATGTGCTCCATTGACGTGGGTTGGCTCCGCCTACCAGTGCTCGAAGGCGGCTTTGAGGTGCGAACGTAGCGCCGCATTTTTGCTCCTGGCGGGGAATGTTCTGGGAGGTGGGGATTCGAGGTCGCTCTACTTAGGAAGGGGGGGTTCGATTCTCTGTAACGAGTTGTCTGTGTTTTCGTCAGGCATTCAGCCTTGGGAGCTTGGAGTCCATGTCGGTCAAATCGGAAATATTGTGTTGTTGTACCAATGGCTAGTTGTAATTGACTAGAGCTGTTACTGCTTAGCCAGAAGACGAGGGAAATAGTTCCTCACAGCTACTAAACTTGATGATCCTGCATGGTTCTAGTTAATCTTGGTGAAACGGAGGAATCTGACTGCCCATCGTGTGGCTGATGACTGAAACCATGCCCATCGAACGGGCCAGGGTCCCACCTCACACTGGGCTTTAGTTACCAAGAAGCCTAAATGTTGCACGGGATCATTAAGGCTCCAGGGGACCTTGGGAGCCGAATTGTTTTGATTATCGCGTGGCTGTTCTGCTCCTAAGGTGCTGGCTCTTCGATCACCTTTCCCTATTTCTTGGCTAAATCGGCACTGACTCAGAAACTTTACAGATAGAGAAGCATCGGCACTTGCACGTATGGTCATTTGAAACAGGCTGGATAACCTGGTCTGAACAGACGTAGACTTGCGCTCATTTGGGAAATTGGGACATCAATGAACCTGTTTAGCCGCCATCTCTTTCCACAACGTTAATCATTTCCCTTCAATAGAGCAATTGCTTCCCGCAGCCTCTCAGCCGCCTCATGCAATAGTTCCCACCTTGAACCCTCAAACGCGCCACTTACCACATTAAGCAGTCCAACCACTCTATTCCTTCCACTACTGATTTGCTCCAGCTCCTTGCTATTCCTCACAGCACCCACAGAGGCCAGGAATGATTTCGCGTTTGTGAAATTTGCCCTCGCAAGTTCAAGTCCATCCCAAGCCGGTAACGTCGTTTGAGTATTATTGTAGTTTGCGGGAGGGTCGAGATAAGATGGAAAAGGCCGGAGTGGTCCGTCAAGGGCAAATCCGTAAGACCACACGATCAAAGCCGAGAAAAATAGCACCCACGGTCTATTGAGGAGGAAGTCGTCGCGTGCACTGTATTGACATGTGCCTGCTTCGTCTCTCTGTCCGTTATGTTGAAGCAGCTCCCTTGCTTCGTCGCACTCGCGACCATCCGACAGGAGGACTTTCTTGAGCATTTGAAGAGCATGAAATACTGCATCTCTTGCACCAGCAGAGTTGGCCCACTCCGACATTTTCTTCTTCACCCTCTCATAGTCAGCAGGCGTGACAGTGCGCCCGAGAAGCTTTGAAGCGCCAGCGAGGATCTGGCAGTCGTGGATATCAACGGTCATTGCTATATGAGCAAGATGATGCATGACAGTTGCCGAAGCCTCAGACATATCTTCATCATCCATACCTGCTCCGAGTTTCTGCCAGTATCGAGGGGAGCTTCGCATATGTGCGAGACTTTCATCAAAGTCTCGCTTCCAGAAGTCAAAAGCTCGAGTCAGCGAACTTCGCCATCCGTCCGGCACTCCTAGAACCTGGCGCACGCCCAGACTGGACCACTGGAGGTCTCTCTGGCGCATATGCCATGACAAAGAAAGGACTCCGGCCATCAAGATCATCCGGCCGAATGAGTTAGTCCGGACTTTCCGTCCGGTGAGGATTCTGCTCAAGCCATCAAGGAAGGTTGTCGGTTTGATGTCGTTGGCATGGAGGCTGGATTCGACGCGGCCGACTTCCGCAGATGATGTGGCAGACCATAGTGCTTCGTCACAAGGAAGAGGCAGACGTATTTCATGGACGACCATGACCGCTGCGTGGCCAAACATGGTCGCATGCGTGGAGTCCAGGAGAAAGGCCGCGAAGGCTGCCCGCCGCGTTGCTTCGGCAGTAATCCAGATCTTCCACCACTCGTCTGGCGTAGCGGTAGGAGGTCTAACAAACGTACTGCGGGACGCTTGACCTGCAGAGCTTGTTCCACAAGGCGGGGTGTCAAGGCCTGTCTGTCCAACCAGGGAGCTGCCACGGCGCATCAAGGTAAGCGTGGTTGGGAAATGAATATGCGCACGTTCGTGAAGCGCTCGCGTCGCGTTCATCTTCTCGTAGACCTCAAGCAAGAGCAATGTCTGGAAGACCCAGAGCTTTGCGGGAGGACGAAAATCGGTGTCCATGAATACCTGCCAGCGAAGGTGCCAAGCGACAAAGTTTGCAAACCTCGCAGCGGGCGCCGTGATACTCTGCCCGTGTATCTCGTCGAGACAAGACGCGCCAATAGCCATCACGGCAAGCAAGAGGTAAGCGTTGATGTCATCCGCAGAGAACGTTGGCTTGTGAAGAATGGGCAGCTGAGCATGAAAATGATACCAATATGAGCCAATGTAGAGCTGCATTGAGCGCATGCTAAGCACATGGTCTTCGGCGTCACGATTACCCGCGAGTACCTCGTCCTTCAGACTGCTAAATTCCGAACCCTCACCTTCATTGAAACGCTTCTCAATGATTTTGATCAAATGGCGTCTTGTCCCGTGTGATAGGAGAGTGTCGCTAGGAGGCAAGATTGGGAAGCTAGCTCCTTCTAATGGGAGCTGCTGCTGCATCATGTTGGGATAGCCATCGTTTAGAGCAGGATCAGCAAAGTAATTGGAATAAATCTGGCCGCCAAAGTCATCGACATAATTCGTCATGCCTATCGCCGGCTGAGCATTCATTGGGAACATGCTGCTCTGTAGCACGCCTTGTTCATTAAATAGCCAAGCTGTGAAATCTTCTTGTCTAGCTGTGGGAGATTCATCTGTTGTCGACATTGACTGCTGATGTACATTTTGACCATTTGCAGACGCCGGGCTGGTAGCCAGCATGCTCATAGAGGAGAGACTTGGAGTGTGAGCAAAGACGGGGATATCAGTAGATGTTATTGCCGTTGATTGATTGAGTCGCACAGAAGATTCGTGAAGCATCGGTTGGCGAAGGTCTCCTAGTTGAGGGCCTTCCTGAAAGGCTAAATGTGATGTGTCGAAAGTTATCTGCCCTTCTTTCCTTGTCTGTGGTGGCATTGGTACATAACCAGGGACGTTATTTCGTTTTTCAATTGGTGTTGGCACACGATCTTGGGTCATTTCGCTCAGATGGCCCACACCCGGCATCGAAGCTTGAGTGTTGCTCCGTACTCGTGATTCTCGCACATCACTCCCAGGTGGTATGAAATCGCATCCGTCAGTGGCTGGGCCAGGGTATCCAATAGGATCGCTAGATGCTCGGCCGTTATGGCCAAATGTTGGGGTGGGGCCCGCTCCTAGGCTGCCTTGCTGAGAGTCAGAGGATATCAGTGATTTCGTGTCTCCCGCCACTACCGTGTCTGGCTGACCGGAGTCTGATCGCCCCTTACTACGGAGCATTGGCTGTGGATTGGAGAAATTTCCGCTGTTGGTGGATGCTGCATGTCGTTCCGGCGAGCCTTCATTCCGGTGACGTTGTCTATGGCGAGCACAAAGGTCTTGCCGGACGAAGTACCGAGAACATCGGGGAAAATCGCATCGGAAGATCTGTTTGGGAGCATCTGACACAAGTTAGCCCGTTATTTAGATGATTAGTATGGAACGACCTACGATTCAGTTGATGCCGGTGAAGATGCTCAGCTCGCGAATAGCTTTTGCCACAGCCTGGGTGCGTGCATTCGAATCTCTTCTCGACATCATTCCTTCCGAGTAGCGAATCGCCCTGCGATCCGCCTAATATATCACTCCTTTCAGCTATTGTATTGTGACCATTAGCAGGGTTTTCTTCAATCTTGTCTGTTTTTCGTCTTTTGCGAGCCTCTGAGAGGTGATTCTCGATTTCTGCCATGAGAGTTTTGCTGCTTCAAAACCAAGGGAATCATCATCCAATGCAGATAAATTCTCCTCTCTAAGAAGATCCATCATTTCCAACAAGGATTTCTCGGGTTTTCTGAGGAGGCTTCTGATTTATGGTGCCAACCCATTGACGAATACTTAGAGGGGAAGATCGCCAATAACTCTCAACAAATCCACGCCAGGCCCAAAACCCCCGCTCAAGCCTAGCGTGCCAAGCTGCTTATCGATAAGGATTTCCAGCCTCTCGAGGAGAAAATGCAGAGGCTGGCACTCCATACAAGAGTAAGTCGGTGCAGCTGGCTGCCCCCTTCCACATTATCAAGAACTGGGTATGTTTACCCATATAGCTTAACAAAGCCAAAATCAAATTAGTCGCACCTCAAAACGTCTCAGCAAAGTCCCGATTCTGTCGATTCTCGAACCTCGCCTCACTTGGACCCATACATACCATAGCTCGCTGCCGGCGTTCTTCAATCATTTTTCACGCTGGCTTGGGTACGAGAGAAGCGTCCCAGACGCAAGCAACCCGATACCAACCAAGATCCGATTGAACCTTTACGCGATGCCCTCTCCTACTTCAGTTGTCAGCGGAACGTCGCGATCCCCACCGCAGTCGAGCGCTTCAAAATCCTGAAGTATCAACGCAACTTAATCAGCTCGCTTGAGAGTCCTTCAAACCACTACCCCAGAGCAGAGTCTCGTATGACAGAGCCTCGTATGGCAGAGCTTCGTATAGCAGAGCCACACAGGGTAGAACCACACAGTCAAGAGCCACATTGGACAGAGTCACATAGGACAGAGTCACATAGGACAGAGTCACATAGCGCAGAGCCGCCTAGGGCAGAACCACATAGACAAAAGCACCATAGACCAGAGCATCACAGGGTGGAGCACCACGGAGAAGACTACGAGAGTGCAGACCATCACCTAGAAGAGTACCGGAAAGAAGACCACCACAGAGATGACTACGAAGGAACAGAATACCACATAGACGTTCACGAGAGAAGGGACCACCACAGAGATGTCGGTGAGAGAACGGACCGTCACGGACAGGAGCACGGGAGAAGAGGCCACAACAAAGATGACCACAAGAGAAGACACCATCCAAGAGAAGACTACGAGAAGAGCTACTACCATGGAGAAGAGTACGACATAACAGACGACCATAGAGATGAACACGAGAGGATGGGCCGGCGCACCACACACCGCTATACCAGAGACAACTCACCAGAACCACTCAAGCCGAAGACCAGATCTTTTAGCTCCAATCTTCAGCCCCGTCCTTGGCAACAGCCCCGGATGGCAGAAGCTCGTAGCACAGTTTCCTCGAGATGGGCAAGTGCAACCACGGCACTGGCAATTTAACACATTCATCCATGCTCTATTTCTGGCTATAGTGCAGAATCGCTGCAATGGAATGCCTGTGATCCAGTTGAAGCCCAGTTGAAGCCCAATCCGGCGGAGGGCGGAAAAGAGATGGGATGACAAACCTTGAATCAAGGTGATGGAGGAGCGTTGGAGAACGTCTGGAGGAGAACTGACAGGACAACCAGTGGGACGTGTTGAGCATCCGGCGTCCTCCCCTGCAGTATCCAGGAATGTGGGAAAGTCCTCCAACCACTACAATTTTTGACACAAATGGCTGGAGAGATTGGGTAAGCGGCACATGGCCACTGAGCGGAGGACTGAAATAGTCAGGGGCCCTATAGATGACGGGGCGACGCTGTGACGATGTGTAACGTCTATTTTCTGGGTTGGAGGGTGCTGTGGAATCGTGTATACTGACGCATTAATCACCGTTGCTAGGATTGTCTGAATAGTCGACTCTTCTTTATACGATAGAGCAAAACTTGTGAGAGACGCTACATTCATCCTCTATTTGGACAACTATATACCTCCGGCCCTTACCCTGCGCCAAATGATCCCCAATAAACCACAAAACCCACTTCGTCTCAGAGCAGATACCGAAACCCAGCAGCTTGCTGTGCCAGAGTCGGTCCGCTCCGGCCCACAGCAAGGCCCTTCTCGAGCTTGGCATTCTGCCGGCGCAGGTAGATGCGTGTGACGGTCGCCATGATGATGGCCATGGCGGCGGCGGCGAGATTGACGAGAAACGCCGTCAAGTATCGTGGCTTCGAGTAGTAGAGGTACGATGTCCAGACTGGCATGCGCAAAAGCAAATGTTAGCAAAAAAGGGGCCTATTTTGCATACAGTGTCAGGGTGGGGGATTTCACTTACTGTTGGGAGTGTTGTAGATGGCGTTGATGAGGGCAATGGCTGAGGCACGTTTGATGGCTGGTTGGGTCAGACTGCCGGCGACCCAGGAGAGGAGGACGGTGGAGCCGGAGTAGAAGGACCCCGGGAGGAGCATCATGGCGACGTCTATGGAGGAAGGTTAGGACATGGGGATGAGGTGCAGTAGGAGACGGGGAAATTACAGCGCGCTGCGGTGTTCAGTGTTGACACGGCGATGATGTTGGCGATTAGAGTGATGGCCAGCGGCACGACGATGTGGAGCCAACGCTCTTGTTTTTGCAAGGAATGTTAGCGGGAGCCGCAAAGGGACTTCGTGTGAATGCGAACCTTGTCTGAGTGGTATCCGTTGAACATCATGACGATCACGCAGAGAACGCAGGGTGGCTGTATGGTGTCAGCAACAATTCAAGATTTCTCTCGTGAAGACGGCTAACAGCAGTGAGACCATATGTCTTGGTTCTGGAGTAGCCAAGTGTGGCAACAACAGATGGGAAGAAGTTCGTGACCATCCCTGTAGTCCATGCTTTCCATCAAGCTTCAAAATGCCAATAGCGAACAGACCTCCAAAGGCATTGCCGAGTTAGGAACCTGAGTATAATACGGCGACGCGGAATGCGTACTGCTTCCGGCTGTAGAATAAGGACATGTAGTAAAGCGCACCAGGAAAGAATACGGCCTCGACGAATCCAATGAAGAATCGAGCGAGCACAAGACCAGTATAGCTTTGGACTGCGGCCATGCAAGCGGAGATCATGCCCCAGACAGCCATAGCCGCGCAGATGTAAATGCCTGGGTACTTGACTTTCCCGACAATGATATTGGAGGGAACCTGCATGAGGACTGTTCGGAGATGTTAGTTGGAAAATCGAGCCTGCTGCCCACCTAGACGCTGACTTACTGTATCCCACAAACAGCAAGCTAATACAAGTCTGGTATTAGACATCCGAGAGCCTCAGGTCTTTGTCAATATCGGCGAGTTTTGCGGCGGCAATGTTCTGCCGATCCAGGTAATTCATAATGTACATGACTACCAAACATGACTACCAAACATGGCATGATCATGATATCCATCTTGACAGTAGCCTTTCTGCCCACGCTGGCGAACTCTGCGTCCGAAAGTCCTGCCAACGACGTTGGCATCGTGGCCTTACTTTCGTCGCTACGACGCTCACCTTCGACCAAGATATCCTCGATTTGTGCTTTGGCCATGGTTTTTTTTTCCGAAGCCGGACATTGTGAAAGAAATAGAATGATCAAATGGGTCCTTGACACCAGATGATGCAGGATGTAGACAGTGGTACCTACCTCTTCTTTGTAGAAGTCTTCACATGAGTATACAAATTTCACCGGACTACATCCTTGCCAAGCACGGATGCTAGATCCGCGTACGTTAGTACGGGCGACAGTCGACCTGTCAACCTCTGGACCCCCTTGCTCTGGATCTGAGATCTGGATCTCTACCTTTCAGTGAAATGGGCCTTCGACAGCTTCTCCCGGGGCCAAGGTTTACACTTTTATGGGGAAGCCTGGGGTGGGGTAAGGGAAAAAAACATCAGGCAACTCTGCCCCTTAGTCTTCCCCCTGACTTGCCGATCAGCTCAGGCATATAGACCCATATTGCAACATCAGTATGCCGGTCCCCATGCCCAATCGTACCGTCGTGCTCGTAGGAGCCTCTCTGTAATCGATGAGAATGAGTGGGGACAAAGAAAAGAACTCCGGAAACGCGCCATGTGGTTTTCGGTCCGGTTTATCGCCAAGACCGAGGATTTCCCGCGCCATCGGAAGCTATCCCGCCTACTTCGTGGGAGGTTCATCTGTCCACCCACGAAAGGCTTTGGGTAACTGCATTCACGTGGGATTTGGTGGCCAAAACTGGGGGATGAGTCTTTCTGCTTCGACCCTACCCCCAATTCAACATACGCTTTTCTGCCCCCAAAAATAGTGGGGCTCCTTACGCAACATTTGAGATTGATGAGGGGGCAGATTGGACGGGGTGACGAACCCCAGCCCAAGTACGGCTATTGATTGCCGCCGCTGAGGGGTCTCTCTGTTTCCATTACAGAATGTAGCATGCCGTGGCAAATTTCCTATTACGGAAATGCTTGTAGGAAGGATATTTTGGCTGTCCCAACAAGTCAGCTTTACTCCTCCGACATCAGCCTTGAGACCCTATTTCCTCCTGCCTTTATTTCCAAACGCGAGCACGAGCATCACTTGTGCGCATATCCACAATGACTGCCTCATCAGTTACCAACAGTCACCATGACGACTCAAACAGCTACCGCAACGGTGACAGCACAGCCAACCAACATGCCCGCCGTAGAACAGAGACTCGGCGTCTAGCTCGCGGAATATACGTACCTACAGTTGCTTTCTTCAAACCTGAGACCGATACTGTTGACGTGGAAGCGGTCGAGCGCCACGCTGCACGCCTTGCCAGAACCGGCATCGCAGGGCTCGTTACTCACGGCAGCAATGGTGAAGCAGTCCATTTGGATCACGCCGAACGAATGGCCATCAACTCTGCTACCCGCCGCGCGCTGGACTCAGCCGGTTGCACGCACTTACCCGTTATAGTCGGGTGTGGAGCACAATCAACACGAGAGACGATCCAACTCTGCAGAGAAGCAGCTCAATCTGGCGGAAGTTACGCCCTTGTGCTGCCTCCAAGCTACTATTCCTCGTTGATCACTACCGATCTGCTACTCGGTCATTTTCAGGCAGTCGCGGACGCGTCTCCAATCCCACTCTTAATCTACAATTTTCCGGGTGCGGTGAGCGGGCTGGACATCAACTCTGAGGAGATCCTGCAGCTGTCACAGCACCCCAATATCGTGGGTGTCAAGCTCACATGCGGAAACACGGGCAAACTGGCTCGTGTGGCGGCCTCGGCTAAGTCGGACTTCTTGGTTACGGGAGGATCGGCCGACTTTATCCTGCAAACACTCGTGGTTGGAGGACACGGCGTTATTGCTGGACTTGCAAATCTCGCACCCAGAGCTTGTGTTAAGATCATGGATCTGTACATGCGAGGTGAGATAGCAGAAGCGCAGCAACTACAGGCAGTGGTGGCCAGGGGCGACTGGGCAGCTATCAAAGGAGGATTTGTTGCGGTCAAGTGCGCCCTCGAGATGTTCTACGGCTATGGCGGTGTCCCGAGACGGCCATGTGCCGCGCCAGGCAAGCAAGCTCGAGTCGCAATGTGGCAAGAGTTCAGTGAAGTAATGGAGTTGGAAAAGAGTCTGCAGTTGGTTTCCCAAAAGTAGACGATACTTGGTAGATTGAAGGCCTAATCATATTGCCCATTTCCAAGAATCGAAGTTACCAGACTGTCTCTGAGGTTTTCTCGGTATGGGATTTCGCAACACGTGTGTCGCTTTTCCCGTTTGTCGCCTACTGGCTCCTGCGACTATCGGGAGAAACCGTAGACGTGTGGATATGATGTTTCCGCCAAGACATCGAAAAAAATTTCCCTTACTGTGGGGGCGGGGAATTGGAGAAATGGGGAGAGTTCGGCCC
>Ga0335072_10001018_pt1 | contig 48121 bp, 33 predicted proteins | sample Lox_Sample_21_FD_206725 | JGI IMG/M metagenome (GOLD analysis project Ga0335072, IMG submission 206725) | Soil microbial communities from Loxahatchee National Wildlife Refuge, Florida, United States - Lox_Sample_2.1 | ecosystem: Environmental > Terrestrial > Soil > Wetlands | place: USA...
TGACGCGCCAGATACCGGCGGTGTCCAGGTGGCCGCGAGCGCGCGGACTGGCTGCCCGTACTTTCCGCGCTGCCCGATCAGGATAGACCGGTGCCTGACTGACGACCCGCCGCTGGAGGTCGTTGCAGGCGCGCACGATGCAGCCTGCTACCGGGCCGGCGTCGCGGTGGAATCCGGTGGCGGCGTACCTGCGGAGTCCGGCGGCTCGCCGGGGGAGCGGGTATGACACGGCCAGCTGCCCGGCAAGCAGAGCCAGCGTCCCGGGAAGCGCGGTCAGCGTCCCGCGAAGCAGCGCTAGTTATCCGGCCGGCCCTGCCCGGCGACGCCGGGGCTATGGCGGACGTGTTCATTCACGCCTGGCGGCAGGCATATCCAGGCGTCGTGCCGGACGCGGTACTCGCCGCTCTCGATCATGACAAGACTGCCCGCTGGCTGACCGAGCTGATTGACCGGCGAGCCGAGGGCAACACCGACGTCGCTGAGCGCAACGGCCGCGTGATCGGCTTCGTCAGGTACGGAACATCGCCGGACGAGCAGGGCAGCGGTTACGTCTTCGGGCTGTACGTCGATCCCACCGCGGCTGGCCAGGGCGCTGGCCAGGCGCTCCTCCGGCACGCCGAGCAGCGGCTGGCTGAGAACGGCTGCGAAACTGTCGCCCTGCACGTCTTCGAGGCCAACGGGCGCGCGCGCCGGTTGTACACCCGGGCCGGGTTCCGGCCTGACGGCAGCACCAGGATCGAGCCCGAGTACCAGGCGACCGAGATTCGGCTGGTCAAAGCTCTCTCGTTGCCGGCCGAGTCGTGACCGAGACTGTGCTGGCTGAGACCGGCGGCACCAGCGCTGGCGTGCCGCCGCCGCGGCTGGCTGTCACCTACCAGGACCTGCCCGGCCGCCCAGCTGACGGCTACCCGGTCGTGTCGCAGCTGCTCATCCGTCAGCTGGCCGGCGCCATCCCGCCTGGCCTGGCCATGGAGGTGCGCTCGCGGGCCGCGACGGCGTACTCAGCGGCTGGCGGCTGGGCAAAGCTGGCCGACTCTGCGGCAGGCCCCGCCGCCCCTCTCACCACGGCGCATGCGCCTGTCGCTGCTGACCCTGACACGCTGTTTGACCTCGCCTCCCTTACTAAGATCGTCGCCACGCTGCCGCTTGTGCTGCTGCTGCACCAGCGGGGCCAGTGGAGCATCGATGATCCGGTCGCCCGATGGCTGCCCGGAGCGCCGCCATCACCGGTCACGATCAGCGATTGCCTGCTGCACATTGCCGGGCTCGTGCCGTTCCGGCAGTACTACCTGACCTGCGACGGCCCCGCGGAGATCAAGAAAGCCGTCACCGCCGAGCTGGCTACTGCCGCGGTAGGGCCGGTGAGTTACAGCGACGTCGGCTTCATGCTCCTTGGCTGGGCGATCGAGAACTGCACAGGGGAGCCGCTGGCCAGCTCGTTCGCCAGAGAAGTGGCCGGGCCGCTCGGCATGACGTCGACGAGCTATCTGCCGCAGGCCCCGCCGGAGCACATCGCTGCGACCGAAGCCGACGGGGATCAGCGAACCAGCGCCAGACTGGTCTGGGGCGAGGTGCACGACGGCAACGCTTTCGCGCTCGGCGGCATTAGCGGTCACGCTGGCCTCTTCGGCACGGCGGCCGACCTGGGCAGGTTCGCCAGCGCGCTGCTCCGGCCAGACCGTCATCCGGTCTTGTCCGCCGCGACGATCGCGCTGATGACGAGCAGGCACGCTGGCGCCGACCCCGACGCGCGGGTACTCGGCTGGCGGGTGCGGCCAGGCCAGTGGGGCAACTGGCCGGCCGGAACGATCTGGCATACCGGCTTCACAGGCACTTCGATGCTCGTCGCGCCCGCGCTCGATACCGCTGTGGTGCTACTCACCAATGCGGTGCATCCGGTGCGACGCGCTGCCGGCATCGCGGAGTTCCGCACGAAAGTGCACCGCGCCGTCCTGGCGGTGCTGGACAGCTCACCTAGCGCAGACGAACAGCTCGCCTAGCCCGGACTACTCGGGCGGGCCGACGGCCGGGGCACAAGCGCGCGCTCGCAAGGGCGGTAACAAGTCCTCGCTGCAAGCAGACGTTGCGATGTTCGGGGTCACGGCTATGCCGTACGGTCGCTGCGTGAGCACTGAGCGCAGGACGGGTGCCTGACGGTGCGGGTCCTCGATGCTCTCGGCCATGCACTGGCTCTGGCCGGGACGATGACGTGGGAGATCACCTGGTCGCTCATACTCGGGTTCGCCCTGTCGGCCATCGTCCAGGCCCTGGTCCGGCGGCAGACCATCACGCGGCTGCTCGGTGACGACAAGCCCAGGACGCTCGCGGTGTCCACCGCCCTCGGAGCCGCGTCGTCCTCGTGTTCGTACGCCGCTGTGGCGCTGGCCCGGTCACTGTTCCGCAAGGGCGCCAGCTTCACATCCGCGATGGTGTTCGAGATCGCCAGCACCAACCTGGTCATCGAGCTCGGGATCATTCTGGCGCTGCTGATCTCCTGGCAGTTCACGCTCGCTGAGTATGCCGGCGGAATTGTCATGATCGTCGCAGTGGCGGTGGCCTTCCGGCTGTTCGTGCGGCAGCAACTCGTCGACGCCGCCCGACAGCAAGCGGGCAAGGGACTGGCCGGGTCGATGGAGGGCCACGCCGCCATGGACATGAGCATCACTGATGACGGCAACTTCTGGCAGCGGCTGGTCAGCCCTGGCGGTTACACCGCGGTAAGCCAGATTTTCGTGATGGAGTGGGCTGCGGTTATCCGCGACGTGGTCGGCGGGCTGCTGATAGCCGGCTCGGTTGGCGCCTGGGTGCCCGACAGCTTCTGGCAGCATTTGTTCCTGACCAGCCACCCGCTGGCGGCCAGGTTCTGGGGCCCGCTCATCGGCCCCGTCATCTCTCTGCTCAGCTTCGTCTGCTCAATCGGCAATGTGCCGCTGGCCGGGGTGCTGTGGAACGGTGGCATCAGCTTCGGCGGCGTGACCGCGTTCATCTTCGCCGACCTGATCATCATCCCGATCCTGATCATCTACCGGAAGTACTACGGCGCCAGGATGATGCTGACCATCCTCGGGATCTTCTACGCGGCCATGGTGGTCGCCGGATACGTCATCGAGTTCCTGTTCGGTGCCCTGGGCCTGATCCCGCACACCCGGGCGGCCAAGGTCGCCGAGCACGCGATCCAGTGGAACTACACGACCGTTCTCAACATCATCTTCCTGCTCGTCGCGGCCGCGTTGCTCGTGCGCTTCTTCCGCACTGGCAGCGGGCCTATGCTGACCACGATGGGCGGCAGCCCTGACGGGCATGAGCACCATGATCAGCGGAGCAGCAGTGATCGCACGTCCTAGATCCTTGCTGCCTTGAGCGGTCAACCTGTCCGTTATGTGGTCGGCAAACGACCAGGCAGTGACACTGTCGGTTGGCCGCTCCTCGCCGATCTCCAGCCAGGGCACCGTCAGCGATCAGCCTGCTAGCGATGTCGCCGCCGACGACCTTGTTGTTGCTCGGAAGGGCGCCGGCGGCCCGCCGTGGTGTGCTTATCCGCTGCTGTAGACGCCCCACCAGACTTCGGAGGTGTCGAACGTCGATGTCGATTTGATGGTGAAGCCGGTTCCAGACGTCACTGAGCTGACATACAAGGCGCCTGGCGTGCCAGTCGGGTTCATGACCCGAAGGGCGATCTGCGTCGGGTACGGCTTGAACGAGTTGTTCACCAGGCCGCAGGTCACCGTGGCTGACCCGGCCGTCAGGGTCACAGCGCCCTGCACCAGTGGCATGTCCGAGAACGCCCCGGCGACCGCAGGAAGAATGGTGCACTGATTGCCGTGCGCGGTTCCGGCGCCCCGGAAGTGCGGCTGGAGTACCTGCACCGCGGCACTGGAGTTCAGGAAGACGGACACCTGGACCCCCGCGCCCGAGGTAACGATGGGTGAGCCGAACGAGCAGCCCTGCACGCTGCCGCTTCCGGTGCCCGACCAGTTCAGGTCATAGTTGGTGCCCGTCTTGGACTGGCCGTTGCCTGCGCCCGCATCCGAGCCGAAGTCACAGTTGACGAAGTCCGCGCAGCCAGTTCCGTTCATAGTGACACCGGCGTTGAGATTGTTGAAGAACTGACAGCCAGTGAACTTAATGTTGTAGGCGGCCCCATTGATCTGAACCGACGTTTGTCCCCCGGTGAAGGTGCAGTTGCTGACCAGCATCTCGAATGGCGCGTTGCCGCTTGCGTCGTTCTCGATAAGCATCACCGGGTTGGCAGGCGAACGGTTGTTAATGCCGGAATCGCACTCGGTCATCAGTAGCGCTGTGACTGTGCCCTTTACATGGAATACCGAGCCGCTGCCCGCGATGACGTTGGCGCCGCAGCGAATGATGCCGACATCGTCTGCGGAGTTCTCTACTAGGATGCAGTCGAGGTTGGTCTTCGGGCCGCTGGTCACCCCGGCGTCGATGCCGCAGTTCAGCATCAGTCCGCCAGTGTTCGGGAAATTGTTTCCGTCGATGTGGATGCCACCAGCGCAGCCGGCTTGTCCGGTGACGTTGCGGAACTGCCAGCCCGAGTTCACCTGGCTCGTTCCCGAGGAGTTCATGTTGATCAGCTCGATACCCCAGCCGCTGAAAAGGGCGACGTCGACGTCCTCGATCGTTGCCGAGCCTGACATGACCTCGATGCCGGTAATGGCGGTCGCGTACGTCGATCCCAACCCCGCCAGCGAAAGGTGGAGCAGCTGGCAGTTCCAGTTGGTAATGAAGATGCCCGCTGTAATGCCCTGGATGCTGCCGGAGAACCCGGACGCAAGCTGGATGACTGTAGTGAAGTGGCCCGCACCGCACAGGACGTTGTTAGCCGAGCTCAGCTCCAGCGGCGCGTTGATGTAGTACGTCCCCGCCACGAGCTGAACGAAGCCGTTGTCCGCGAGCGCGCTCTGTATGTTGGCCTGGTCGGCTGCACCGGTCGTGTCGCCGGATGGCGACACAGTCCAGTCGGGCGTTGACGATGCGGTCGCGGCGCGAGCCGGACCAGAGCTCAGCATGGAGCCGGCCAAGCCGGCGGCCCCCAAGGCCGCCCCCGTCAGCATCCTCCGCCGCAACGCCCCGTGATCGGTGATTGGGGCCGGCAAGTCTGTTTGATCCATTTATAATCTCGTTTCGGGCATGACGCATGGCAAGGTTGGCGAGCGAGGCAGCCCCGGCGGCACATGTTTGACGTGCTGGTCACGCCGTTGCCGGGGCTTGTCCGCCAGTGGGTAGCAGCTAATTGGGATGCGAGGTCGGACGGGCCGTTAGCTGAGCTGAGTGATGGATCCGGCTGGGACTGTTGCGATCTGGGCTTGCTGCTGGAGGAGTTCCTGGGGTGTGCTGGCGGTGGGAATGCCGGAGTACTGGTAGCCGGTGTATTCGTCGACGTCGCCGTTGGTGTTGATGGCGTAGATGCTGGCCGGGCCGTTGGCGTTGCCGGGGGTGGCGATGGCGGGGTAGGTGCTGGCGGGGATGTTGACGGGCTGCCCGGCGTTGCTGCCGGTGGCGTATTCGAGCAGCGTGCCGCCGGTGGCAGTGACTGGCCCGCTGCTGGAGAGCGATGCGATGCCGTTGGTGAAGCTGATGGTGTAGCTGTAAATGTCACCGTAGGTGGTGTCGGCGGTGTTGTTGTCGCGGGCCCAGATGGTGATGGTGCCGGGCGGTCCTTCGGTGCCGGGGGCCAGCAGCGTCATGTCGGCCCAGTTGGTGGTGCCGCTGCTGCCGGATCCGGCGCTGGAGCCGATCAGGACCGGGCCTGGCGTGTCGCCGGCCTGCCAGTTCAGGCCGGTGCCGAACTGGCCGCCGCCTTGGCCGGTGAAGAAGTACAACTCTCCGTCCTCGACCGCGACCATGTTGGTGTTCCCGGAGTTGCCCAAAGCAGCGCTCGGTCCGACGGCGAGGATCTGGCTGACCACGTCGGCGGAATTGCTTGTGTTTGTGGTCTGCCATTCGTCGGTGACGCTGGAGTTGTAGAGGTAGCCAGTGCAGTTGTTGGACGCGTCGTAACTGGTGGAGCATTCGGGGTCGGTGACGTTGTTGCTGGTGGTGTATTGATCGGTGCTGGTCTTGTTGTTGAGCATGAGGTAGAGGTTGTTGCCGCCGAGGGCGAACAGATCGTCGACGTTGGTGGCGCTGATGGAGCCGCGGTGGGTGATGTCGAACTGGTTCCAGTCGTCGTCTTGATCGGGGCTGTCGCCGGCCTGGCTGGCCTGGGCGGTGGAGGAGAAGTTGACGGCGCTTGCACTGGTGCCGGGGAACAGATCCAGCGCGCTGGTGCTCGCGCTTGTGGCGGCCAGCAGGTCGGGGATGCCGTCGCCGTCTACATCGCCGGGAGTTGCCTTGCTTGAGGGGTTCCAGGGAGCGGTGAAGTAGTAGTCCCAGACCGCCGAAGGGTTGCCGGCGTTGTCGATAGCCTCGACGTACAGGATGTTCTCCCCCCAGTCGGCCACATCGATGCTGGCGGTGCCGCTGACGCTGCTGCCGCCCGAGTTGGCCGCGACGGTTACTGTTCCCTGGGTGGGCGTGTCGCTGACCGTACCGGCCGGGATGGGTTGGTTGAGGGAGTACTCGAATTCCTTGACCCCGCTGGCTACGCACGGGTTCGGGTTCGCGTCGCAATTGCCGGCGGTGGGCACCGGGTCGTTGCCGGTGAAGGTGAAGGTCCCGGTGGTGCCGCCGTATTGGCCGCCGCCGTCTTGCGGGAACGCGGTACTGGACACCGACGTGAGCTGTGGTGGCGTGGTATCGACGCTCCAGTAGCAAAGCAGGGGGGTGTTAGCGTAGATTGGGCCGTTCGCGTCTGCTTCGCCGTCGCCGTCAGTCTGGGCGTTCACAAGCCACTCGTACTGGTTGCCGCTTTGCAGCCCGGTCCAGTTGTAGGACGGGAATTCGACGGTGGTCCCGTCAGACTCCGGTGGCTGATATGCGGTGGTGACGAGAGTCCCGTCATCGATGGTGTAGTCGTCGGTTATGTACGCTCCGGCCGCTGACTCTCCGCTGATGGATACGGTGGTGTCGGCCTCAAGTTCGGCGCTGGTGGCGTTGATCCACGGGGTGGAGGAGGTGAAGCCGCCGGAATAGCAGGAGGTCGAATTGATGGTGGCGTCGTAGGGGGTGCTGGGCGGCAGGTCGAAGTTGGCCTGCAGGTCGGGGTTGTCGCCGATGCGGGAGAAGCCGTAGTCGGTGGAGCTGGTAGAGGTGTCGCCTTCGATGCTGGTGGACATGTTTTTCCAGCCGTCGCTGATGGCGGTGTCCATGAGCGAGGTCACTTTGAATTTCAGCGCGACGTTGGTGCACACGTCGCTGGGGTTGGGGCCCAGGCCCGCGCTGATGCTGTCGACTTCGTTGTTGACCTTGGGCGGGCTGGCGCCGTCGGTGCCGGAGTTGATGTTCTGGACGGAATACAGGGTCAGCGGCCAGGTGTCGTTGCTGCAGCTGGATTCTTCGGTGGCGTCCGGGGCGATCTCGGCGCTGCCGGTCAGCGTGGCGTAGATGGTGGCGCTGTTGATGGTCATGGCCGAGCTGGTGAGGCCGGTCAGGGCGTACTCGTAGTAGGCGTCGTACATCTCGTCGTTGCAGTCCCCGCCGTAGTCTTGCCAGCCGGTGCCGTTGCCGTAGATGGTGGTGCCATCACCGCCCTTGACCGCGCCGGACTCTGGCTGCTGAGTGTCGTAGTTGGTGTAGGTGGAGCAGGTGCCGGTGCTGCCCTCGGTTTCGTCGAAGGAGGGCAGGTCGGTGCACATTGGCTCGCCGGTACTGCCTTCGCAGTCGTAGGAGTATTCGGTCCCGGTGCAGGACGTTCCGATACAACTTTCAGCAGGCTTGAGCCCGGTGGATCGCGTGGCGGATGACCCGGTGGCTGGCATGAGGATCTCGGGTGTGTAAGACCAGGTGATTTGGGCGGGGTAGCCGGACGCCGGAGCGGTGCGGAGAGTGAGGGCCCCGCCGGGTCCGGTGGCCACGGGCCGGACGGACTGACCGGGCGCGGTTGAGATGGACCGGGCGTGGCTGCCGGGGGTGGCGGGCCGGGCTGTGCCGCTGATCAGCTGGGCAGGTGAGCTGGTGAACTCGGCGAGTCGGCCGGCCGCGGCGCTGATGCCGCCGTGCGCGCCGGCGGTGAGGTGCAGGCCGTGGCCGCCGGCCAGGCCGAGGGCCAGGCGGCGGGCGGCGGGGCTGGTGGCGGCGGCGCGGCTTACAATCTGCAGGGTCTCGGTGAGGCCGCCTTGCGGGCTGACGGTGAGTTGCAAGCTGATGCCGGGTGAGATGTCACGGTAGGTGGCTGTGGCGCCGGAGACGAGGGGGGCGGGCATCTTCTTGGCGGGGGCGGGCAGGGTGAGCGTTCCGCCGGCCAGGCTGGTCAGCATGGCGAGCGGCCCGGTGCCCCCTGCGGACAAGCTGATCGCCGACGGCACTGCGGCGGGCTCCAGCCGGCCGCCGACGCGGTGCAGCCGGGGGCTGACCGCGGCCCAGTGCCCGTACTGGCTCACCCGCACAGGCAGCGCGAAGTCGTTGTAGGTGAAGGTGCCGTCGGGGTTGGCGGTGGTCTGAGAGACCTCGGTCGTGTTGGCGGCGACGATGACGGGCTTGTGAGTCGCGCGGGCGCGCGCGCTGGCGGCCCGGTCTGCGGCCACGGCGCGCCGGGCCGCTGGCGAGGGAACGTGCTGCCGGCTGGAGGCAGCGGCAGAAGCGCGCGGCTGCCGGCTTGCGGCGGCGCCAAGTGGGCCAGGGCCGGCGTAGGCCGGCAGCGCGGCGAACAAAGCCAACGCGAGGCCGACAATGGCGGCTAGTGCCGCGCCTTTCCGGCTGCGCCCTGAATTCGACATGGAATCCCTTTCAGTAAGCCGGCGCGGCCCGGTAGAGAAAGGGTCGCCGAGCCGCAGGCTAACAGCGTTCTCCGCAAGTCGCTATAGCCTGCTGCTATTACTCCTTGACTCCTGGCATCACTCTCTGTAATTCATGCTGTAAAACGAGAGTTTCTCTGTTTCGAGGTCTTGCGAAGCGCGTTCCGCGGGCTTATTGCTATGGGTGGGCCGCACTCGCGGCCGTGTTCTCGTAATCGTTGGTTCGCCGTTTGGCGGCGGGATCGGGGCATGGGTCATGGCGGTACGCGGGATGCGCGGTTCGCGCTGGCGGAGCCTGACGGCGGCATTAGTGACGATGCTGCTGGCGGGCGGCGTGCTGGCCGGCGCGGCGGTGCCTGCCGGGGCCGCAACGGCGGCCGGGGTCAGGCCCCGAATCTGGTTCCCTCACGGCAAGCCGAAGGTGAAGTCGGCGGCGGGGGAGCGGTTGGCCGGCCAGGCAGGGACGCGGGCCCGGGATGCGGCAAGGCAGCGCGCGCGACGGCTGCTTGCGCGTGAGCCCGGCGTGGCGGCGGTCGCGTACCGGCCGTCGCGCGCGGTGTGGCCGGCTGCGGGCCGCCAGACGGCAGCGCTGACGGCGGTGGTGCCGGCCCGGGACCGGGGACTGGCCGGGCAGGAGGTGCTGGCGGCGCGTGGTTTCCAGCCGGCGGGCCGGCTGGCGGTGGGTGTCGCCAGGGCCGCGGGAGGCGCCGTGACCGGTGTTGCGGGCGTGTCGGTGACGGTCGCGAGGCACCGGGCGTCGCTGGCGGCGGGGTCGGATGGTGAGGTGTTCTCGGTGGCGCCGTCGGGCCGCCGCGGCGGCGGGGGGCCGGTTCGAGTGCGGGTGGATTACGCGCAGTGGGCGAAGGCATATGGCGGTGATTTCGAGTCCCGGTTGCACCTGGTCGTGTTGCCGGCGTGCGCGCTGAGCACGCCGCAGCTGGCCGTGTGCCGGGCCGGGTCGCCGATGGCGTCCGTGAACGACACCGCGGCCGGGACGCTAACCGCAACCGTTCAGCTAGGCGGGGCAGCGGGTGAGCCGTGGTCGCCGTTGCTGGCGGGCAGTAAGGAGCTGGCGCTGACCCGTGCGCTGGCGGCCGCAGCTGATCCTGGTCAGCAGGTCGTAATGGCAGTGGAGTCGGGTGCGTCGGGGCCGGAGGGGAATTACGCGGCGGCGCCGGTGAACCCGGCTGGTAGCTGGGTTACCCAGCAGGGTGATTTCACCTACAGCTATCCGATCGCTACGCCGCCGGCGCTGGAGGGGTCCGCGCCGTCGGTGTCGCTGGATTATGACTCGCAGTCGATTGACGGCGAGACCGCGGCAGCTAACACCCAAGGCGGGTGGATCGGCGACGGGTGGAGTCTGCCGACGGGTTCGGTGACGGTGGCATATACCGGCTGTTCTGACGTCAGCGCGGCGCCGGCTGATGATTCGGGCAGCGAGTGCTGGGACGGGCAGAACGCGACGCTGACGCTGAACGGCCAGTCCGCGCCGCTGGTCGACAACGGCGGGACGTGGGTGCCGCAGGATGACAACGGCGAGACGGTAACGCAGGGCAGCGGAGCGAACAACGGCCTGTACAACGGGGAGTACTGGAAGGTCACTACGACCGACGGCACGCAGTACTACTTCGGATACGACCACGTTCCCGGCGATAGCTCCTCGAGCCTGGACACCAACGCGGCCTGGGGCGTGCCGGTTATCAACCCGGCGTCGGGTGACCCGTGTTACTCGTCCAGTTCGGGATCGTCGTCGCAGTGCACGATGGGCTGGCAGTGGAACCTGGACTACGTGATCGACCCGCAGGGCAATCTGACGGTCTACACCTACAACGACGAGACCAACGAGTACGCCCTTGGCGGCGAACCGGGCGGCCCGGCCGGCACGCTGACCTCGTATGTTCGGGGCGGTTACCTGCACTCGATCCAGTACGGCTGGCAGGCCGCGCAGGCCGAGGCCGGCGACCTGCCTGCCGGTGAGGTGGCGTTCACCTCCAGCCAGCGCTGCACCGGGTCGTCGTTCACCACTGCGCCTTGTGACTCGTATTCGAACCTGACCTCCTCCACCGCGTCGGACTGGCCGGACACGCCGGCGGATGAGATCTGCCCGGAGCTGTCGGGGGGTTCGTGCACGAACTACTCGCCGACGTTCTTTTCCACCTACATGCTGACCGGGATCACCACCGAGGTTGCGGAGGGGGCCACGCCGGCGCTGAAGCCGGTGGACCAGTGGAGCCTGACCCAGAGTTTCCCGGCCGGGTCGGGGGAGGGTGACCAGGCGGTAATCTTCCTGAACTCAATTCAGCGGACCGGGGAAGATCCGCAGGGCAGCGCGGCGGCGAACTTGCCGGCGGTGAATTTCGGCACGCCGGACGAGATCGACAACCAGGTGCCGGGTTCCAGCTACCCGCCGTTGTTCCGGCCGCGGATCGAGTCGGTAACGACTGAGACCGGCGCTGAGATCGGCGTGCTGTACAAGGCCGATGCGTGCGTGCAGGGCGATGACGGGAGCCCGCCCGCGGCGTTCGGAAACACGCTGCCGTGTTTCCCGGTGTGGTGGGCGCCGTCGGGGGAGTCGCCGTCGTGGGACTGGTTCAACAAGTCGCTGGTGTCGCAGGTGTCGGTGAGCGACCTGACCGGCGCGGACTCACCGACGCAGATCACCAGTTACTCCTACCTGGGCGGGGCGGCCTGGCACCAGGACGACAACCTGGTGGTCACGCCGGCGCAGCGGACCTGGGATGTGTACCGCGGGTTCGCCCAGGTGGAAACCACCACCGGGACCGCGCCCGACCCGGTGACCGAAACCGTCGATACCTACATGCAGGGCATGGACGGTGACGGGAACTCCTCAGGCGGCACCACCAGTGCGACGGTGTCGTACGCCAGTAACGGCCCGGACGCGGGCCAGAGCGTGCCCGATTATGACTGGCTGGCCGGGCAGGTACTGGAAGCCGACACCTACAGTCGTTCGGGCGGATCGCTGCAACAGGCGGTTATCAGCTCCTGGCCGACCCAGGCGACCCAGACCGCCAGCCAGTCGTGGCCGTCGGGATCGGGCCTGCCCTCGGGCACGAGCCTGGACGCGTTCATGCCTACCTCGCAGGCCACCGACACCGAGACCGCGCTGGCATCTGACACCAGCGGCGGGTGGGGGCAGGACACCGTCACCAGCTACTACGACCAGTACGACCGGGTGACCGCCGCCGCGACGGTACCGTCCAGCGGCGCGTCGACGTGCACCCAGACTGAGTACGCGTCGCCGTCGGCGAGCAACAGCAACCTGCAGATGCTGTCCTACCCGGAGGAGACCTACACCGTCACTGGCGGGGCATCAGGCGGCAGCTGCGGGCAGCCCTCGCAGAGCAGCATCGTGGCCGAGACGCTCGACTACTACGACGACGAGTCATCGACCGACGCTAGCCCGGGAACGGGCACGTGGGGGATGGTGCAGCAAGACGGCGGGCTGCTGACGGCCGAGCAGAAGCTGACCGCCTGGCCGGCCAGCACGGGGTCGAACTGGGTGACCACCGCCACCCATTACGACTCTTACGGGCAGGTGGTATGGCAAGAAGACGGCGACGGGAACATCACCACGACCGCCTACGGCTACACCACCGGCAGCACGGGGGAACTGCCAGTGTCGGAAACGGTGACCAACCCCAAGAGCTGGACGACGACCACCGGCCTGGACCAGGCCCGGCAGCTGCCGCTGACGGTCACCGACCCCAACAACGAGGTCACCACCGAAACCTACGACGACATGGGCAGGCTGCTGTCGGTGACCCCGCCGGCCGACCAGGCGGCCGGCTACGCGGAATACAAATACGGCTACGACATCTCCGACACCGCCCCGTCCGCGGTGGAAACCCAGACCGTTCGGGCCAACGGCTCCTACCAGAAGGCGTTCACTATCTACGACGGGATGGCGCAGGAAATCCAGGAGCAGACCCAGCCGGTAAACAACGCCGGGGGGATGATCCTGTTCGCCGACACCAGTTACAACTCCGACGGCTGGGCCGTGTCATCGACCGCGCCCTACGCCACCGAGGACGCGACAACTCCGTCGGCGACGCTGCTTGTCCCGGACCTGGCCGAGGTACCCGACCAGACCGTCACCGGCTACGACGGGATGGGCCGGGCCATCTCTACCACGCTAGAAGACGACAACGCCCAAGTGTCGCAATCGACCACCGCCTACCCGGGAGTGAACCAGGCTGATGTCACCCCGCCGGCCGGCGGGACGGCTACCTCCACCTTCACCAACCCGCTCGGACAGACGACCGCCAGCTGGTCGTACTCCGGGTCGGCGACACCGAACGACCAGGCGTCCAGCGCCGATATCACCACATACACCTACACCCCTGGCGGGCAGACCGCCACCGTAGCGGACGCTAACGGCAACACCTGGACCTACGCCTACAACCTGCTCGGCGAGAAAATCTCGGCCACCGACCCCGGCATGACCGGCACTGCCACCACCGGATCGGATAGCACCGCCGGGACCACCACCTATGCCTACGACGCCGACGGCAACCTGACCAGCCAGACCCAGCCAGACGGCACGGTGCTGACCTACAGCTACGACGCGCTGGGCCGCGAAACCGAGCAAGCCAACGCCACCCCGGGCCTGGCCGGCGAGCCAGTCGAGCTGGACTCCTGGAGCTACGACAGCACGCCGCTGAACGGGTCGGGCAAAACCCTGGGTCAGCTGTCCTCGCAGACCTCCTATGATGCGGCCGGCCACGCCTACACCGAGACGGTCACCGGGTACGACACCGCCTACCAGCCGACCGGCGCGTCGACCAGCATCCCGGCCGTGGACGGCACACCCGGCGGCACTTACACCAACAGCTTCGGCTACAACAGCCTTTCCGGCACGATGGCCAGCGCCTCCTACGGTGCCGACGGCGGCCTGCCGGCCGAGACCGTCACCTACACCTGGGGGCTGAACGGACTGCTGTCAGGGTTCGGTGACAGCACCGACTACCTCGACGCGGCGACCTATGACCCCGAAGGCGACGTGCAGCAGGCGAACTTCGGGCCGTGCGTGGAGGAAGTGGCCGAGGCCTACACCCCCGTCGCGGCCACCGGCCGGCTCACCCTGCAGGCCACCAGCCTGCAGGCCAACAGCGCCGTGACCACCGATGAGAACGCCTACACCTACAGCCAGGCCGGAGACCTGACCTCCGCCGACGCTGTCATCGACCCGGACTCCGCTACCCCGACGCAGGACCTGCAGTGCTTCGCTTACAACGACCTGCAGGAACTGAAAACCGCCTGGACCGACAGCGGCCAGGTCACCCCCGCCGCCCCGCCCGCCGCCAGCCCCGCCCCGGGCGGAACCGGGGCCTGCGAGGACACGAACCCAGGCGCGAGCAACATCGGCGGCAGCGCTCCCTACTGGGACAGCTACACCTACGATGCGCTCGGTGACCGGACCTCAGAAACCATCAACGCCACCAGCGACCAGGCCGCCTCGACCCAGACACTGGCCTACCCGGGCAGCGACGGCACCCAGGCAGCCGCCCAGCCCGACGCCGACACCTCCATCACCACCACCGCCGGCTCCACCAGCGCCGTCACCACGCCGGGTTACGACGCCAACGGCGACACGACTTCCAGCACGACCACCGGCACCGCGGCGCCGCTGGTCTCGGCCGTGCAACCCTCATCGGGATCGCTATGCCTGGATGACTCCGGCGGTTCCACCACCGCCGGCAACAAGATCGACATCTACACGTGCAACGGCACCAGCTCCCAGGACGTGACGGCCAACGCCAACTCCACCATCGAAGTAGAGGGCAACTGCCTGGACGTGTCCGGGAACGGCACCACCTCTGGCACCGCGGTCGTGCTCGAACCCTGCTCCACCTCTACCGCCGGGGAGATCTGGCACGCCGGCACATCCGGCAGCTGGGTGAACCCGAACTCCGGCATGTGCCTGACCGACCCCGGCGACATCACCACCACCGGCACTGCGCTGCAAATCCAGGCCTGCAGCACCGGCAGCAGCGGGCAAGACTGGGCTAGCCAGCAGGTGCAGTACAACGCCCTGGGCGAGGTCTCCGAGGTCATCAGCCCCTCCGGTGCCAGTGACACCACCAGCACCTACCAGTACGACGCGGCCGGCAACCTGATAGTGCAAGACGATAACGGCGCGGTCACCTATTACGCCGATGCCGGCGCCGAGGAAATCCACTACACCGGCTCCAGCCTCACCGGCGCTCAGCGCTTCTACACCGACTCCCCCGACGGCACCACCATCATCCGCACCACCGCCGGCGGCGGCCAGGTCTACTACCAGCTCGACAACCAGCAAGGCACTGGCACTGAACTCATCCAGGCCTCTAACGACGCAATCACCCGCCGCTACTACGACCCTTACGGCAACCAGCTCACTACCGGCGGCACCTGGCCAGACAACCAAGCCTTCCTCGACCAGCCCGCCGATCCCGACACCGGGCTCGACCTGCTCGGCGCTCGCCAGTACAACCCCGTGACCGGCCGCTTTCTCTCTCTCGACCCGGTATTCGAGGTCGGCCAGCCCACCCAGATGGGCGGATACACCTACGCCGCAGACAACCCGACCTCCGGCTCCGACCCGTCCGGGCTGTGCATCGACGACGACGGCAACTACTACTGCCCCACCGCCAACAACACCAGCAAAGGCCAGGCCAGTCCAGACCGGCCGTTCGTCAACCCCTGCCCCAGCTACGATTACGGATGTCCTGGCTACGCTTATCCGGACCCCACAGAGCCCAGCGGTCCAAGCGGAGTCGAGTCGTCTTTGACGCCGACGCAGCACGCCGCATTCGTGCACACTGTGCGCTCTATATTCGGCACCGCGTCTGCGCCTGCGTGGGCCCAATGGAAGGCGCTGTCTGACGTATGCGATTCGTTCGATGGAACCTGCGCCGCGGGTGTCGAGAACCTCTCACTAGCGGACTACACCCTCGCATGGGCGGCACACTGGCCAGCCAACTCCAATCTGGATTTCGGCTCGATCGTTCGCTGGGCTGAAAGGAACCGAGTGAGCATTGCTGACTGGTCAGCCCTGGCTGCATGCATTACGCCTGGTGTCGACTTGGCAGCTTGCGGAGTCGCGCAAGGAGCAGCCTATGCAATACGGGCCAGCGCAAGGATTCAGGCGGAGGGATTCGAGAAGTCACTGCCGGATAACTTGGGTGACTACATAATTACGGCTGGGGGCTTCGCGGTTGGCGGAGCTTTGTCAGGTGAGGGTCTCGCAGCGACGGTACCAGAAGGCCAGGAGATAACGCCGCCAGTCGAACTCTTCCCGAGATTCCCCGCCAGGCAGCTCGCATTTAATATGCTAGGCTCTCAGACTGACTTGGTGCAGCTCGTGCTGAGCAATATTCCGGGAAGCAAGCCGGCCAAGGAATGGTCTAATCCATAGATAGATTTGGAGATTGCGACATCACTAGATACTATCGCAGCGAGCGTGCGCGCTCGGGATCGGCCATCGCAGCTGCCCTCTTGTTCCTGGCCGGTCTGCTAACCGTGCTACCGGCGGCCGATCCTGATATTGGCGAGCTGGCGGCCGGATCGTTTGCAATGCTTGCTGCTCTGCTACTGGTGCTCAACAGCTTTATTAACACCAGACTGGTCGCCAGCATGGACGGAGTTACGTATTGGCGATACTTTAAACGGCATGTGGTTTCTTGGGGTAAAATCTCGTCTTTCACTATCGGTACTTCACTGTCGATGGCACATTGGCCGTGCCTGGTAATCGAGACATCGGACGGCCGGGTCCGGATTGACGGTGTTTCTGGTACGCGGTCATTTGTGACATATGTTGCAGACGATCTGCGGGACTTTCAAATGAAGCGCGCCGACGGTTCGCAATCATTCATTTGAGATATTGCCCGCAAAAATTCAGTCGACTCGCCTTGCCGATTTGGCAAGACGTTCCACGATGCCCTGGCGCTCCGTAGGCGCTAGGGATGCGTCGGTCGTTTGCCGCTCGCAACTAGCATGTCGCGCGGCCCGCTCCGGGCAAGGTGGTGCGCACGCTGAGGAGCTGACCGGAGTGGTTGCGGCAGGCAGTGGCGGTCAGGCGGAGGGAGACAGCACTGGTCGCGCCAGCCGGAAAGACCTTCAGCGGCTGGACGCCCACCGGATCGCAGGCGGACGAGGGGTAGTTCCGGGTGACGACAGCGACCCCGTGGCGAGGCAGGCTAGCGCGGCCGTCATCAGGTTTCGCCATCCCGGCAGGCGCGGCGGTCCGCGTCGGCAGGTGGCTCGTGGCGAACGGCCCTGCGGCAAGGGATGGCGGGGACGTCTCAGCTCAGCCGGCCGGGTTGTCCGGATGCGGCTGACCGGCCCGGTGCGGGGCTGGCCGCCCGGACACGCCCGCGGCGCCGGCCCTGTCGAGCACGGCCCTCATCCGGGCGATCTCGGCGCCGGTCATGTTCTGATCAGCCGACTTCCACTCGACGAGAGCAGGCAGGTACGTCATCACCGAGGAGACACCGGCCCCGGCCAGGAAGCTGCTGACCAGGCTGGCCCGCGCCCACGCCGTCAGCGGCCGCTTCCAGACAGCAGCCGGCACTTCGCCGGCCGCCATCAGCAGCCACGCGATGCCGACGTCCAGAGCCGGATCGCCGCTAGCCGCGCCGGTCCAGTCGATCACAACCGGGCCGGCCGGGCCGATGATGACGTTGAGCGGGTGCAGATCGAGATGCAGCAGCCTGTCACCTTCGCCGAACGGACCAGCAGGGACAAAGTCCGGTGCCGGGATGTCGTGGAGCCGGCGGTGCAGATCGGCCAGCAGCGTGCCCAGCTGGCGCACTGTCCACGGCCGCCGCTCGATCGCGCCGACCAGGGATGGGCCGTCGATGCGCTGCATGACAAGCTCCGTCCCGTCGTCGGAGACACGCTCGACGGCAGGGACCGGGTAGCCGTGCTGGCGGGCGTACTCCATGACGCGCGCCTCGCGGTCCAGCATTCGGCCATGGCGAGACCTGCGCAGGACCAGCCCGGGAGCGTAGTCAAAGATGTCGCAGTCCCGCCCGGAAGCCAGGAGTCTGGCGGGCGCCGGGCCGGTCACGTCATTGCCTGTTCGGGGAGCAAGGCGTTGCATACGAACTCCACTACCGTTGTGCGCGCCGCGTCGTCATCGAAGCGGGACGCGTCGCGACTCTCCTGCCGCTTCCAGGCGAACCAGGCTACGGTCTCGGTCACGATCTGCGCCGCGACCGCCATGTCAGGCAGCGACCTCAAGTGTCCGGAGGCGGCCCGTCGCTGCAGGTAATCGCCGAGCAGGTCGATGCGCCCCCGTCGGCGTCGGCCGAAGTACAGCGCCTCCAGCGGTGGCAGGTCAGCAGCGCACGCCTCGATCACCGACAGCACGCCGCGAAGCCGTTCAACCGTCGCGTACTGCTCAGACACCACTGCTGCCAGCTCCGCCCTGATGTCCTGCGGCGTGGCGGTCGCTGCGGCTGCCTTCAGCAGCGGCGTCATCCCCAGACGTGTCAGTCCGCGACCGACCATCTCGACGGTGACCGCGATATCCGGCGCGCGCAGGGGCAGGTCAGCGAGGTCCGCGGCGGGCAGGCCCAGGCCGGATGCAAGCACCAGATGCAGCAGCGCCTCTTTGCTCTCTACATAGCTATAGACCGCCCCGGTGGATAGCCCGGCGGCAGCCGCCACCTCCGCCATCCGCGTCCTGCGGTAACCCAGGCGCGCGAAACATCGCGCACCCGCCAGCGCGATCTGCTCCAACCGCGACTCCGCGCTAGCCCGTGTCATGCTTATAGTATGAATTGAATGAACCGTTCAGTCAACTCGGCGGGCGATTGAATGCAATTCGGGTATGCTCCCCGTCGTGGGTTACTGCTACTTCAAGCGTCCGCGCACCGTCTGAGGCGGTGCGCTGTGCCGGGCAGCTCCAAGCTGTCCGGCCCTGTGGCGTGAGTCCCTCATAAGGGCTCCGGTTTCTGAGCGTGCCGCCGTCGGCTGGTCATCCTTCCGACTCGACGGGACGTTTCTGTGGACCCACGCAATCCTGCCTGCCGGCAACCTGACGGCATACCTTCGCCCAGTGAGCGGCGCCGGGCACTCGCGGCGGCCGCAGCGTACCTGCGCTGCCCTGTCTGCGGCGGCTCGCTGCATCTGGGCGGCAGCCGCCTGGCATGCCGCCGCGGTCATGGCTTCGACATCGCCCGCCAGGGATATGTCAACCTCACCGCCGGCCGGGCCCGGGCCGGCACGGCCGACACCTCCGCCATGGTCGCTGCCCGCGAGCGGTTCCTTGGCCGCGGTCACTACCAGCCGCTTGCGGCGGCACTGCAGTCACTCGCCGCGCGGCACGATCCTGACATGCCCGGCCTGGTAGCCGACCTGGCCGGCGGCACCGGCTACTACCTCGCGGGCATCTTGGACGCCCTGCCGGACCGGTACGGCGCATGCCTTGACCTGTCTGTCCCGGCGTTGCGGCGCGCCGCACGGGCACACACCCGGGTGGCGGCCCTCGGCGCGGACGTGTGGCAGCCCCTGCCGCTCGCGGACCACTCGGCAGCCCTGGTGGTGAGCATCTTCGGGCCGCGCAACGCCGCCGAGACCGGGCGCGTCCTCACTCCCGGCGGGACGCTGCTCATCGCCACACCGGGCACCCGGCACCTGCGCGAACTCCGGCAGCCGCTCGGCACGATCGGCATCGACCGGCGCAAGCGCCAGCGGCTCGCCGGGACCTACCGTGACTACGCCCGATCAGGTGTCATCAGCGTGAACTATCAGCTGAACCTGGACCACGCCGATCTCACCGCGCTGGTGTCCATGGGACCCAGCGTCCGCCACATCACGCCGCAAGCGCTGGCGGCCCGTATCAGCTCTCTGCCCAGCCCGTTCACTGTGACAGTTGACCTGCAGATCAGGGTCTTCCAGCGCCCCGCGGCAGTCACGACACGCCGGGAAGAGAAACCCTCGATCGGTAACTAGCGCCCTTACTTCTTGCCCGGCTTCGCCGCAGGGTGTCCCGCGCGGACGCCATGTGGCGGCTCCGCTTCGAGCTCGGCCCTTGCCCGCGCGAGTTCTCTTTGCTCGGCCGGATCTGGGACGGGGTAGTGCGGGTCGATCTCGATCAGCGTCTGCGCGATGACCGCCGCCGCACAGATCCGGGTGACCCACTTGTGGTCGGCAGGCAGCACGTACCACGGAGCCCAGTCAGTATTGGTGTGCGTCAGAACGTCGGAGTATGCGAGCTGGTAGTCATCCCAGTACTGACGCTCCCGCACGTCGCTGGCGGAGAACTTCCAGTTCTTCTCCCTGCGATCGATCCGCCGCAGGAAGCGCGCCCGCTGCTCTTCCTTAGACAGGTTGAGGAAGAGCTTGACCACCCTGATGCCGTTGTCGGTCAGGTAGCGCTCCCAGTGGTTGATCTGCCGGTACCGCAGACTCCACAGGTCCTGGCTGACGGAATGCGCCGAGAGCACCTCGCGGGCCAGGTTGTCCGGGTGCACCCGGACAACAAGCACTTCCTCGTAATGCGAGCGATTGAAGATCGCGATGTTGCCTCGGGCAGGCAAGCGGCGAGCGTGCCGCCACAGGTAGTCGTGGGCCAATTCTTCTTCAGAAGGCACCTTGAAGCTAGACACCTGCACGCCCTGCGGGTTGACGCCCCTCATCACGTGCCTGATGGTGCTGTCCTTACCCGCCGCGTCGATTCCTTGCAGCACGACGAGGACGGCAGAGGTCTGCTGCGCGGCCAGCCGGTCCTGGTATTCCGCCAGTAGTCCGATGCCCTGCTGCAGAAGCCGGGTAGCATCCTCGCCTTTTCGCAGCCCGAATCGCTCGCGCGGATCGAAGTCCTGCGGCAAGGTCACCTTGGACCCGGGCTTGACCCGCATGGAGCGGACGAATCCGGCAGGCCAGCCGCCAACCAGATCGGTCATCCGCGCCCTCCCCGCCCCGCTGGCTGTCGGTACGACCCTACGCTGGCTCGCGATCCTGCTTCGGACTGCTATGGGCAGTTCCCGGCATTGCGCACCGGCACACCTGCGGTCCGCTTGCAGGCACTAGCCTTGCCAGGTCGACTCCAGTTCGCCCTTGTCCACGGCCGGCGCCGAGTCGCCGGCCCGGGGCCCGACCAATGCCCGCCGCGACTGCCAGGCCATCCACACGGTCAGCGCCGCGGCGGTCGCGGCCAGCGCAACAAACGCGCCCGCCCGGCCGACAACCGAGTTGAGTCCCGCGACGGCATAAGCCGTGCCGAATCCCACATAGCTCAGCGCGAGGTAGCAAGCGACCACGGCGCCGCGATCTCCGGGGCCTGCCAGCAGCTCGGCCCGACGCAGCCCGGACACCAGGCAAAGCCCGTAAGCCAGGCCAAGCAGGACCGCGCCGGCCTCAGCGAGCGTGCGCCCGTCGGATGTCACCGCGGCGATGCTGACGGCCGCGCCCGCAGCCGCGCATGCGAGGCCGCCAGCGCTAGCCGCGTACGGCCAGCGAGTCTCCAGGCGACGCGCGAATGGCTGAACCGTCACCCCCGCGATGAACGCCAGTGCCGTCATCAGGCCGGCGAATCCGACCGACAAAGTTCGCGCGCTGGTGACCTCTTCCGGCAATACGACGATGGCCACCGAAACCGAGCCGAACACGATCGGAGCGACCGGAGCGACGGTGAGCCAGAACCGGAGGGTGCGGGCCGCATGCGGCGGCCAGCGCCGGCGCCCGGCAGTCCGCTGCGCTGCGGTGGCGGGGGCTGGCCAGACGATGGCCAGCGCCGCGCAGCCGATCACCAGATGCGGCAGGTACGGCACCACTAGCGGATCACCTGCCCACTGAGCCAGGACCGCCGCAACCACAGGGCCGAGCCCGAATCCGGCGGTCAGCGCCAGCGCGGCGCGGCGCGTGCTCAACCCCGACCCGTGGGAAAGTTCCTGCACCCAGGCGGTCGCCGAGCCGAAGACCACGCCGGAGCAGAGCCCGGCCAGCGCGCGCCCGGCTGCGATCATCGGTAGTGAGCGCGGCCCGAGCACCAGCAGCAGCGTGGCTAGCGGCGACAGCGCCACGAACGGCAGCACGACCGCGCGCCGCCCGAGTCGGTCGGAGGCCGGACCGCCGATGAGCAGGCCCGGGATGAGCGTCACAGCGTAGATGACGAACAGCCCGGCGACTGCTCCCGCGCCAAGCCCGAGTTCGTGGCGGTACACGATGAGCATCGGCGAGAACTGGTTGGCCCCCCAGCCGACCGCGAACATGGCGACCGCGACCCGGACCCAGGCACCGGATGCTCTGACGGTGGCTCGCGGGAGCGTCTCGGCTGACATGCAAACGACGATAGCGGCGAAACTGTCAAACCGCGGTTTGACAATCAATGAGATAGCGTGGATGCGTGAATCCGGAACCCGATCTCGCCGCGGTCGCCAGCCTGATGGCCGACCGCCACCGGGCACAGATCCTGCTCGCCCTGCTTGGCGGCGCGCCGCAGTCCGGTTCGGCGCTCGCTGAGGCGACCGGCATCTCCAGAGCACTGGCCAGCGCTCACCTGAAGAAGCTGGTGACGGGCGGGCTGGTGACGGCTCGGCGCAGCGGGCGGCACCAGCTCTACTCGATCGCCTCTGACCCGGTCGCGGACGCGCTGGAGACCCTGATCCTGCTCGCCCCCGCCGGGCAAGTCCGGTCGCTGAAGGATTCGGTTCGCGCCAGGGACCTGCGCTGGGCGCGGATGTGCTACGACCACCTGGCCGGTACCGTCGGGGTCGCAGTTGCCGATGCTCTGGCCGAACGCGACCTGATCCGTGAGCATGACGGCGGCTATCAGCTCGGGCCGAGCGGCGCAGCGGACTTCGGGGAGGTCGGGATTAACGTGGGCGAGCTACTGCAGCGCAGCCGCCCGCTCGTGCGCCCGTGCGTGGACTGGAGCGAGCGACGGAACCATCTCGCCGGAAGCCTGGGCGCGGCCGTGACCACCACGATGATCGGGCAGAACTGGCTGCGCAGACGCGATGGCACCCGGATAGTCACGATCACCGAGGCCGGCGAGGCCGGCCTGCGGGACTGGCTCGGCCTCGACTTGGCTGGCCTCAGGAACGCCAGCTAGCTCTTGGTGGTGAACGTATATGTCTCGCCATGCGCGAGGTAGTGAAACGCCGCGTCCGCAGACGACCTGGCAGCTGCCGCCTTGACGTCGTCCAGCCCCGACATGAACACCGAGTAGTCGTCGTAGTGGATCGGGATGGCGGTACGCGGCCGGATGATCTCCACAGCCCGGACCGCCTGCTCACCCGTCATGGTGACGACCGTCATGAACAGCGTCGTGCCGCCAGCGTGAATCAGGCCGAGGTCGATATCCGGATAGGACCTCCGAATGTCAGCCAGCTCGTCAATCAGCATTGTGTCCCCGGTTATGTACAGCCGGTAGAGCAGGTTGTCGTTCCGGCTGAACTCGAGCAGGTGCCCGTTCACCGGCATCAGCAGAGCGGCGACCGCATCCTCGGCCGCGTGCTTGGCCGGCATGGCCGTGACTTCCAGGCGCGCCTGCCCCTTCTGAACCTGGTGAGACTGCCAGGTCCCGAGCGCATAGCCCTGGCCGAAACCCAGTGGCTGGAGCTTGGCGACGGCATCGGCGGTGGAAATGACCGGGAGGTCCCGATCCAGATCCCGCGCTGCGGCTTCATCAAAGTGGTCGCCGTGAAAGTGGGACAACAGCACCAGATCGACCGGCGGCAGGTCGGCGACCTGGCACGCCGGCTCGACCTCGCGCCTCGCCCAGATGCCGTGGCCCAGATAGGTGTGAGTTCCGGCATGCATGAACGCCGGATCAGTCAGGATCGTGAGGCCGCCGAAACGGATCAGCGTGGTGGCATTGCCGATGAAGTACACCTCCCCCCGGGAGAAGTCGGCCGGTTCTCCGTCGCCAAGCCGCAATACGGTCATCGCGCACCCCCGTGCACCATCGCTCTACTCCGGCGAATCGCCTCATACCTCAGCGCAGCGGGACCGGCACACCGCGCTCAGCCGCAGGCCGCGAGCCCTGGATGCGCCGCTGTGCCGCGTCGATGGCAACGTCGTTGATGCTGGCTTCGCGCCGGCTCATCAGTCCCTGTTCGGTGAATTCCCAGAGTTCGTTGCCATAGCTGCGCCACCACTGGCCAGAGGCGTCGCGTGACTCATACTGAAACCGAACCGCGATGTGATCGCCGGTAAAGCTCCACAGTTCCTTGCGCAGCGCGTAGTCGAGTTCGCGTCCCCATTTAAGGCGGAGGAACTCGACGATCTCGGCCCGTCCGGTGACGAACTGATCGCGGTTGCGCCATACCGAGTCCGCTGTGTACCCAGCGGCTACATGTTCCGGGTCGCGGGTGTTCCAGGCGTCCTCAGCAGCCTGGACTTTCTGGCGTGCGGTTTGCTCAGTGAATGGCGGCAACGGCGGGCGCGAGTTCACGGGGCCTCCCGGCGGCTAGGGGACGCTCAGGGTTGTGCTGCCAAGCCAGGCTCCAGTGGTTCTTCCCCGTCGCGCACCGCCGTTATCGCCGCCAGGTGCTGGTCGGTCCGCGTGGCGGCCACGAGGAGGGCCGCGATCACGCCAAGGCCCGCCAGGCCGACCAGCACGTACAGGTCCCCGAGCAGCTGCTGCGGTCCGCTCATGGCATACCCCTGCACGGGAGGATGACGGCCGGTCGAGGGCACGGCCCACAGCACGCCGGAGAAGACGGCTGTCACCGCCACGGCACCCAGCCAGCTAGCCCGCCGCAAGCCCGCAGACAGTGCGAGCGATGGCGAGCGGCGGCTGGCGAAGTCCACGAGCACGACCAGCACCGGCGCGACCCACACCCAGTGGTGCGACCAGGAGACAGGCGAGACAAGCAGGCCGGTGAGCGCGCACACCAGGATGCCGACCATCTCCTGGCCCCGGCGCGAGGCCCACACCGCAAGCGCCAGGCCGGCTGCCCCGGCGAGTACTTCGGCGAGCAGCTGGTAGGGTCGCGCCGCCGCCGCGGAACCGATGAGCCGCAAGACGGCCCCGTACAAGGACTGATTACCCACGTAGTGCACGTTCCCGAGGCGATTCGGGTTCAGGAAGATGCCCTCGAGCCAGTAGTGATGGGCCGCCTTGGGCAGCAGCACGAACGAGCCCAGGACGGTCACCGCGAACGTCGCCGTGGCCACGGCCGCTGCCCTGAAGCGCCGGGTGAGTAGCAGATACGGGATGAAGATCAGCGGGGTCAGCTTGAAGCCCGCCGCGAGGCCAACGCCGACGCCTTTCCACCAGCGCGTATCTGGCAGGCACAGATCCGCCATGACGACGAGCATTAGCACCAGGTTGACCTGCCCGTAGGACAGCGTCTGCCGGACCGGCTCGAGCCACAGCGCCAGGGCAGCCATCGTCAGCGTGGCACCGAGGCGAGCGCCAGACCGCTCGCGCCCGAGAGCTCCCCACGTCAGCCACAGAACGCCCACCAGCGACGCGATGCTGGCCGTCACGACGAGTACCTTCAGCACCGGCAAGTCCACGGCGGCGAGCAGCGCGAAGACACCCGCGGCCATGGGCGTATAGGTGAAGCGCAGATGGTGCGGCGGGTAGGCATGCACGTACGGGTCCAGCATGTGCCGGATGCGCATCCCGCCCCACAGGTAAACGTGCAGGTCAAGCATCGACCAGGGGTGCTTGGGGAAGACCTGGAAGACGATCAGGTACAGGGCTAGCGACAGGGCGAACAAGGCGGTGCCGACGATACCGCTGCGGGTCCGTACTGGCGCGGACCGGTCATCACCGCCGGCGGGCGTGGCCGGCCGGGGTTGCCGGCTTGGCCACAACAACGGGTTCCTGACTCCAAGCCTCGCGGCTCTCGCTCGGGCGTTCACCGTCATCCCGACGCGTACCTTCCTATCTCACGGCCGCCCGCGTCACCGTCACCAGCGCGGCTTGTCCGCCGGATCCTGATCGAGTTAGTGATCACGCTGATCCCGAGCGCGCCGGCCGGCACGAGCGTGACGAGAAGCGGCAACTGGTAGCGCCAGGAAAACACGAACAGATCGGACACCAGCGTCACCAGCACCGCCGCGGCAAAGAAGAGCAGGCAGGCAAGGGCCGGCCCGCGACTCGCCCTGGGGACCCGGCGGCGGAGCGCGAATGCTGAGCCGATCAGGCCGGTCACTGTGCAGAGCAGAAGCACCGGACCGGGGGTGTAGCCACCATCGAGCTGGTAGGAGTGCAGGAACGCCGCGACCGGCCGCCAGACGGCAGGCAAGCCCCCGCCGAACCGGTCGACAGCGGCCCTGACGATCGCCGGGGTGGCGTGCGAATCGAAGTACGGGAACGAAGTCTGGAACTGCCACCGGGAGACGGGCGGGTCACCGGGGAGGGAGACGCGGTCGACGGCGTACACCTTCAGCACGTCGTGCACGTAGGCGTGGAGCACGCGCAGCGGCTGCTGAGTCAGCACGCGGTGGCTGAAATTGGTCACCAGTGAGTCGACTTCGCCGCGTGGCAGGGTGTCGTAGTAGTGCTGCACCGGGGCGTAGGTCCCGAACTCGAGCCAGTCGTTCCCCCGGATTTGCTGAGCGGGATCCGGGCACAGGCCCCGCTCGTCTGGCGGCAGCTTCATGGTCGCGCAATCGGCGGCCGCCGCGGTCCGGCCGTACAGCGACGTGACGCCGGTATGCGAGAGGAAGAAATTCCCGGTCAGCAGGTACGAACCAGTGCAGTAGGCAAGGATCGGCACGGCGCAGGCCACGCAGAGCACCGCCGCCTTTCCGACGGCCCGCCGCCAGGGCCCGCCCGCCGCGAGCACGAAGATCGCCGCGGCCGGGATCAGGGCCTCGCCCACCTGAGCGACGGTGGCCGACGTGCCGAGCACCAGGCCGGCCACCATCACCCGACGCCAGGAAACGTGTGGTTTCCATAGCAAGATGGCGATACCCGCGACTATCAGGGCCTCGAACCAGGTGCCGGGCATGATCGCCTGCTCGTCCTGCAGCTGGTAGGCGTCGAGCAGGATCGGAGCGATGGCCAGCGCGGCCAGCCAGCGCGATACTCCCCGCCGCATCAGCAGGATGTAGATGACCACGGCCATGGCCAGCCCGAGCAGATGCTGGACGGCTACGACGACGTCGAGGTTGGTCACGGCGGCGATGGCCCGCAGCGGCGCCTTGTACCCCTCCGGATCGTTACCAGCGGAGTCGTACAGGTACTTCACCGAGTCGATGTAGAACAGCGCCGGGCGGTAAGCGAACTGCGCCAGCACCCGGAGCACCAGGCCGGCTCCCAGCAGTGCGCTGGCCAGCCAGTGGCGGCGGAGGATGCCGGCTAGGGCAGCGAGCCGGCTAGCTGCGCTGCCACTGGGCGCGTCAGGCGCCAGGCTGGCTGCAACGGTCACCGGATCCGCACGCGCGGCGATCGCGTGACCGGCCGGGACGCCGCCTGATTGGTCGTACGTCACAGTTGCCCCGGGGCGTGCTGCCCGCCGCCGGAATGCCAGCAGGCGAGCAGGACGGTGACGATCGTCAGCCACCGAGTCATCCGGTTGCGCGGAACCTGGGTCAGCGCGACCCAGGCGATCGCCGTGTACCACGGAAAGACCCACGGGTAGACCAGGATCCAGGCGAACGTCAGTGCGAAGGGTGCCACGACTTCGGCCGGCTGGTCAGAGGAGATCCGCTGGTAGATAAGCCATGCGACGGCGAACATGGCGATCGGCCACAGGCAGCCGATCACGATGGCGATCGTGTCCGTGCTGAGATGCAGAGCATCGCCGAGCATCTGGACGAAGCGCCAGGGCGACGGGAGGATGACCAGCTTCGCACCCTCGAACAGCGGTTTGAGCGCCTTGAGCCCGTACGAGCTGTACTCCAGGGCGACGACCACCAGTGACACCGCCGCGATGCGGGTGACACGTAGCCACTCACGCTGTCGCAGCATCGGCCACGCGAGGCCGAGCGCTACCAGCGCCGCGGTGGCCTTGATCCCGATGCCGAGGCCGAGGAGGATGCCGATCAGCACGTCGCCCCAGAGGCCGGAGACGCGCCTTGCCACCTGGATCGCGCAGATGGCCGCCGCGGCCACGAACGTGTCGAGATGGCCGCCGCTGACCAGCTGCTGGATGATCACCGGGTTCGCCGTCCAGAACAGGGTTGCCCGGACCGGATCATCCGAAGTCTTCAACAGGAGCCAGCCGACGCCGAGGAAGACGGCGCCGTTGAGGATCATCAAGATCCAGATGGTCGTGGCGGCGTGGGAGCCGCCGATGGACGCCGCGAACCTCTGGATCGCAGTCGCGACCGGCCCGTAGACCGACGCCACGTGCGTCCAGGCCTCTCCGACAAGGCGAAAATACCCGCTGTCACCGGAATGATGATGATGGTCCAGCCAGGTGTACGGGGTGGTTACATACGGATTGCCGCCCTGCGCCGATATCCGGCCGTAAGCCGCATAGCTCGCAGTGTCTGACGAACCGACCGGGGTCAGGCTGACCATGACGGCGACGACGGCGGCGCTGGCCACGAACAGGTGACGCGGCTTCGGCCGCCAGCCCTGGCTGTGCGCCCACAGCATCCCGGCCAGGCCGAGGCAGGCGAAAACGTCGCCCGCGTAGAGCAGCACCATCGTGGGGACGGGGTGGGGTTGCAGCGACGGCAGTATCGATAGCGGGAGCCTGGTCGGCAGCGTCGCGGTATTCGGCGCAGTGGCCCCGACGACCATCCCCAGGAGCAGGCCGACACCGGAGACTGTGACGGCTACTTTGGGATCGGAGAGCTTGCTCCAGGCGAGCTTGCGGATGACCAGGCTCATCAGCCGGTCGACCGGACCGGTGGGAGCAGGGCTGCTGACGGGAACGTCCGTTCCGGGCCGGCTGGCTGGCCTTACCGATCCCGGCGGACCAGGCGGCGGGGTGCGTGCCTGCGTCAACTCGGCCATGCCTCCATGAACGGTCCTGCACTTGCTAGTGCCGTCGCAGGTATCGCCGCGCCGTCCGGTCTTAGGCTACTCGCTGGCTAACCCCGTTACGCCCCGGCTGGCCCTGCTGGCAAGTCTTGGCTCAGCGAATGGTAAATCCGAAGTTACCACGTCACATTCGCGCGAATTGCACCATCGACTATTTCGATTACGTGCAGTAGCGGACCGTGAGCAATTAGTGACTGCGCGAAGAGAAACGAGCTGATGCGCCGCAACAGAGGCGCCGTACATACTAGGCCAAGGCCGCATCGTCATTGGAGGCACCGTGCTGCATGTGCTGACTTTGTCCCGCTCCGCTGTGACCATCCGGCACTGGTTCGAGATCAATCTCAACGATGCCTCGATGGAGCACGGCGCCCGGATAGAAGTCCGGGAACTGCGCGAGCAGGCGCACCGCGGCACTGAGTCGGCGTCGCAGCTCATTTCGGTGGATCGCACTATGTGGCGCGCCGACCTGTTCGACCGGCTGTCCGATAATGCCGGGAGCTTTGGCGCAGCCCACTTTCACCCGGAGTTCACCAACAATGAGCCCTGCGCCAGGGTGCGGGACGCCACGCTGACCGCTGACCCCTGGGGCTGGCTCGGCGATCAGGTCTCGACGCTCGGCGGCGATACCTGGGACATTCATCCGGCGGATGCGGGGGAGTTGCCCGGCCTCGCCGCCACCGTGGTCGACCTGGCCAGACAGTTCTCGCCGGTGGCGTGCGGCTCTGCTGCCGAATGCTTCCGGCTCACCCGCGACGTCAGGGACGCGGTCCGGCTGATGGTCGACGGCCTGCGCGCGCCGGACCTGCTCAACGCCGGCTGGGTGGCGCTATGGCTCGCGCCCGACGAAGAAGTCCGGACTCGTCGCGATGTAGGTTCCGCCGGCCTATTGACGGCAGACGGTCTTACGTGATCATGGGTTAGCCACCATGACCCCGATGGCAGCGTGGAGTTGCGCGTCTCGATACGGGATATATCGGGCATTGCTACCGGACGGCCGGATCGCTGACGGGTGACGCGGCAACTGCTCGCACGGGGGATGCGCGCGCAGACTGCGCAGGTTAGCGTGGCAGCGCGGCCGGCTGAGCTATGTGTCACGCCAGATGGGGGTCTGCGGACATGGCGAACCAGATGATGCGCGGCCACCCGCGATGGCAGGAGCCGTGGCTGCTGGCAGACTCCTGACCGGTACTCGGCAGGTCATCTCGTCGGGTAGGCCCGTTGTCGCGGACTGGCTGACCGATGCCGTGCCGGAATGGCTAGCTGCCGCTGCCCGGCCGCAGCGATCGCCGGTCCCGTGGCCGGATATGTTCCGGGCCGTCCTCGCGATCTGCCTGCCGCTGGCCTTCGGGATGGAGATTGGCCTGCAGGAGCCCGGCCTGCTGGTGGCGCTTGGCGGGCTGCTCGGTGTTGCCATCGACAATGGCGGAGCCATCACGGCGCGGATGCTAAGGGTCGGTTCGGCAGCAGCTGGCGGTGCAGTCGGCCTGGCCCTGGGCTCGGTCCTGCATGGCCGCGGCTGGGTCGCGGTCATCGCGCTGGTCGCTATGGCGGGCGTCTCGGCGCTGCTGAGCTCGATCGGCGGCATCGGCTCCGTCACCGGACTTCAGCTGCTGGTGTACGCCGCGGTCTCGCTGGGCCCGCTTGGCGCGATACGCCCCATCTGGCACACGGCGGCGGGCTTCGTGCTCGGCGCCGTGTGGGCCATGCTGCTCACCGTGCTCGGCTGGCTGGTAGCGCGGCGGGCCGCCGAGCGGCGATGCGTGGCAGCGGTGTACCACGCGATTGCCGCCCAGCTCCGCGCGATCGGCACGCCCAGCGTCGCCGGGGCACGTCGGCAGCTCATCAGTGCGCTTAATATGGCCTCCGACACCTTGCTGACCCGCCGGTCCACCGGGGCAGGGCGGATGCCGCGGCTGACCCGCCTGATGGCGCTGCTCAACCAGGCAAGCCTCATCAGCGAGGCCGCGACGGCACTCAGTATCGAGGGCACCAGGCCGCCACCAGAGGCAAGCGCCGGTCTGGATGCACTCGCCGACACGATCCGGGCGGGAGCGCCGCCACCGAAGCTGCCGCGGCTGACGGCATCTACTCCCGGCATGCATGCGCTGCGGGACGAGCTCGAGGGAGTAGCACGGGTCCTGTCAGGGAAGCTGGCCTACCGGGGCGAGCTGATCGAGCCCCGGGCGCCGCTGCGCGTGCGCCTCGGCGCCGTCACCGACCGGCTAACCGGCAAGTCCGCGCTGGTCTTCACGGTGCGGCTGATGGCCTGTGTCGGCGTCGCCGGCGTCACGACCGAAGTGCTGCCGCTGGCGCGGTCGTACTGGGTGATCCTGACCATTGTGATCGTGCTAAAGCCGGACTACGGCTCGGTTCTGGTCCGGGCCGTTCAGCGAGGCATCGGTACCGTCATCGGAGCCGTGCTCGGCGCGGCAATACTCGCCGTCGTTCCGTACGGGCCGTGGCTGCTGCTGCCGTTCGCCATACTCGCGGCACTGCTGCCGTACGGGCGCAGCCGGAACTACGGCCTGTTTGCGGTCTTTCTCACGCCCCTGGTGGTCTTGCTCATCGACCTCCTCGCGCCGGCCAGCTGGTACCTTGCGCTGGACCGGCTCGTGGACACACTGCTGGGCTGTGCCATCGTGCTACTGGTCGGGTACGCTCCGTGGCCGTCGAGCTGGCACGCTGATCTGCCTCGCCACTTCGCCGCCGCGGTCCACGTCGTGTGCTGGTATGTAGAAGCCGCGTTGTGCGATCCTGCCCAGGCCGGGCAACGGCAGGGGCGAGCCGAGGCATCACTGGCCCGGCGACAGGCCTACCGGGCGCTGGCCGACCTGCGCACCGAGTTCGACCGGTGCATGTCGGAGCCGGCCGCAGCCAGCCGTCAGGCGGCCGCGTGGTGGCCGGCCCTCGTAGCGCTGGAGGAAGTCATCGACGCCGTCACCGCTGCAGCGGTAGCCATCAGGCAGGGCGAACCTCCGCCGGATCCTCGCGCTGTGCACAGGCTTACCGCTGCGCTTGACTCGATCGCCGATGCGGTGACAGCGAGAAGACCACCCAAGCCGGCTGAACTGCCATCCGACCCGTCACTCACGCCAGTGACCGACGCGGTACGGGCTGTGCTCGCCATCCTGGCCCGCTCGTGCGGAGTGCGCCGGCCGGAGTATGCCTACCAGGCGTAGATCCGGGCCGGCAGCCTGTGCATCAACTGCTCGTTCTCCCCGGCATAAAACAGCATTACCGGCAGATCGTCCGGGTCCCGCCCTTCGACTACAGCGGCGCCATCGTCCGTGCGCGTCTCCCGGTAGGCGGAGTTCCGCCGGAGTATCTCGGTCCGGCGATCGAGATCTTCCCTGCTCGAGGTGCTCCAGGTCAGGTACTGGACACCGATCGACCCGAGCGGGTGCGGCGCGTTGTTGCCAAACTGGCGCAGGATCAGTTGCGACCCCTCCGCTGTCGCCAGTAGCGCCGCCGTGGTGCTGCGGTCTACGACGTCCAGGTCCAGCAGCTCCCGGTAGAAACTGACGGACCTATCCAGGTTCCGCACGAACACGACGGCTGCACTCAGCCGGACTCCCTCGGCCATTCGCTGACCTCCGCTCATGGCACCCGCGGCTGGCAGGCGCCGTCTGGTTACCATCCTCCATCCATCAGCGCTACCGATGCTGCGCGGTACCAGAAGAAGCCCTTTTGAACGGGAACGAGGTCGCCTGCGCCAGTTGCAGCGGTCTCCGCGCGGCCACCCGCAAGCGGCGGGACGGCGGTCTGGCTTAGCTGCCATAGGCAGCGACTCGTAGGCTTGCTTCGTGCTCGGGCTTCCGGACGCCATCCGCGGCTGTCTGTTCGACCTAGACGGCGTACTCACCAAGACAGCGAAGGTTCACGACGCGGCGTGGACTGAGATGTTCAACAGTTTCCTAAGCGAGTGGTCGCGTGCCACCGGCACGCAGTTCGTGCCATTCGACCCCGTCAAGGATTACGAGCAGTACGTTGACGGCAAGCCGCGGCTGGACGGAGCGCGCTCGTTCCTCGCGTCCCGCGGCATCACGTTGCCAGACGGCCACGAAGGTGACCCGCCGGGCGCGCACACTGTCAACGGACTCGGCAATCGCAAGAATCAGGTCTTTCTCGCGAAAGTCCGGTCGGAAGGGGTCGAGGTTTACCCGGGCTCGGTCCGCTACGTGCACGCTGCCGGGGATGCTGGCCTGCACCGGGCAGTAGTGTCCTCCAGCGCCAACACGCGTGACATTCTGGCTGCCGCGCACGTCGAGGACCTGTTCGAAGCGCGGATCGACGGCATCGTCGCAGAGCGGGAGCATCTGCATGGCAAGCCCGCGCCGGACACCTACCTGGCGGGCGCCCGCGCGCTCGGGCTCGAGCCGGGCGCGGCTGCGGTCTTCGAGGATGCACTGGCAGGCGTGGAAGCAGGGCGGGCTGGCCAGTTCGGTTATGTCGTCGGCGTCGATCGCCTCGGGCAGGCGTCCGCGCTGCGCGAGCACGGCGCGGACGTCGTCGTGCGCGACTTGAGCGAATTGCTGGAGCAGCGATGATTAAGCAGCCTCAGTTCACTGAAGAGCCGTGGTTGCTTCGGGAAACCGGTCTCGACCTTGACCGGCTGGCGCAGACGGAGTCGGTCTTCGCGTTGTCCAACGGCCACATCGGCTGGCGCGGCAACCTGGATGAAGGCGAGCCGCACGGGCTGCCCGGAACTTACCTCAACGGCGTGTACGAAGTCCGGCCGATGCCCTACAGCGAGCCCGCTTACGGCCTGCCGGAGTCCGGTCAGACGGTTATCAACGTCACCAACGGCCGGCTGATCAGGCTGTTCGTAGACGACGAGCCGTTCGACGTCAGGTATGGCAAGCTCAACTCGCACGAGCGCGTGCTCGACTTCCGGGCTGGCACGCTGGCCAGGCACGCCGAGTGGACGTCTCCGGTTGGCGGGTCAGTCCGGGTGCGCTCGACGCGGCTGGTCTCATTCACTCACCGGGCCATCGCGGCCGTCTGTTATGACGTCGAGCCCCTCGATGGCAGCTTGCAGATCGGCGTGCAATCCGGACTGATCGCCAACGAGCAGCTGCCGCCTGCCGCCGCGGACCCGAGGGCGGCAGCCGTGCTGGAGCATCCGCTCGTGCCGGAGTACCACGCCTCGCACGAGAACTCTGTCGTCTTGGTGCACAAGACGCGGCACAGCGGACTGCGCGTCGCTGCCGCGATGGATCACATCATCGAGGCACCCGCCGAGATGCGTGTCGAAACGCAGCTGACCGAGGACGGTGGACTGGTCACCGCCGTCGTAGCGCTGGAACCGGGACAGCGGTTCCGGCTGATCAAGTTCGTCGGCTACGGCTGGTCGAGCAAGCGGTCGCGGAACGCTCTCCGGGACCAGGCGTGGGCCGCGCTGATCGGAGCGCGGCACCTGGGCTGGGACGGCTTGCTCGCGGCGCAGCGCGCATACCTCGACGACTTCTGGAGCCGGGCCGACGTCGAAGTACACGGCGATATCGAAATTCAGCAGGCGGTTCGCTTCGGGCTGTTCCACGTGCTGCAGGCCGGCGCGCGCGGCGAGGAGCGCCCTATCCCGGCCAAGGGCCTGACCGGGCCCGGCTACGACGGCCATGCCTTCTGGGACACCGAGTCCTTCGTGCTGCCCGTGCTGACGCTCACGGCCCCGGAGGCTGCGGCCAGCCCGCTGCGCTGGCGCCACGCGACCTTGCAGGCCGCTCAGCAGCGGGCCGCGCAGCTGGGCCTGAAGGGGGCGGCGTTCCCCTGGCGCACGATCGCGGGCCAGGAAAGCTCGGGCTACTGGCCAGCCGGCACGGCGGCCTTCCATGTCAACGCCGACATCGCCGATGCCGTTGAGCGCTATCTCGACGCCACCGCTGACGAGGAGTTCGCCCAGGCGGAGGGCATCGAGCTGCTGGTGAACACCGCGCGGTTGTGGCGCTCGCTGGGCCATCACGACGGGGCCGGCCGGTTCCACATCGCCGGCGTGACCGGACCGGATGAATACAGCGCGATCGCCGACGACAATGTCTACACGAACCTGATGGCGCGGCGTAACCTGCTCGCGGCCGCCAGCGCAGCGGAGAAGTACCCGGACCGCGCGCGCGAACTCGGCGTCAACCCGGAGGAAACGGCCGAGTGGCGCGACGCGGCACAGGCCATGTTCGTGCCATTCGACGACACGCTCGGCGTGCACCAGCAGGCCAACGCGTTCACCGCGCACCAGGTCTGGGACTTCGACAACACGCCGACCGATCATTACCCGCTGCTGCTGCACTACCCGTATTTCGACTTGTACCGCAAGCAAGTCGTCAAGCAGGCAGACCTGGTACTGGCCATGCAACTGTGCAGCTGGGCTTTCACTGCGGAGCAGAAGCGTCGGAACTTCGACTACTACGAGGCCCTGACCGTGCGCGACTCGTCGCTGTCCGCGTGCACGCAGGCGGTTGTTGCGGCCGAGGTCGGCCATATCGGCCTGGCCTTCGACTACCTGGGTGAAGCCGCCTTGATGGACCTGGACGACCTCGAGCACAACACCCGCGACGGCGTGCACATCGCCTCGCTGGCCGGCACGTGGATTGCGCTCGTCTGGGGCTTCGGCGGCCTGCGGCACTTCGATGGCACGGTCTCGTTCGTGCCCCGGCTCCCCGAAGGCATCAACCGGCTTGCCTACACCATCATGATCCGCGGCCGCCGGCTGCGCGTCGAGGTCACGCACGAGATCGCGCGGTATCTGCTGGCTGACGGGGAGCCGCTGGACATCAAGCACCATGGCCACCAGTTCACGCTGTCCGCCGGCGACGCGCAGGACTGCCCCATCCCCGCCATCCCTCCGCAGCCCCGGCCTAGCCAGCCGCGCGGCAGGGAGCCAGCACGCCGCCGGGTCAGCGGCAAGACGACCTAGCCTTGATACAGCTGCGGCATGAGCGCGAGCGCAGCCAGGTAGCCGGCCAGCATCGCGCTCGCAACGTCGCCGATGGCGCCGTCGGCCGGCAGGAACTCAGGGTGGTGCAGCGAGACAGGAGTGCCGCTGCCGGCGAACAGCATGACCGACGGCAGTGTGGTTTCCTGCCCGCCTGCACCCTGGCATGCTGCCACTTGAGATCCGGCCACTTGAGATCCGGCCCCCTGAGATCCGCCACCGTAATAGGCGAAGTCGTCGGCACCGCAGGAGGAGAAACCGGTCTCGACAACGTAACCGGCGCGGCGCAGTAGCTCCTGGCACCCGGCGGCCAGCCGCGGGTCGTTCACCAGTGCGGGCTCGGCGGGGACGACGGTTACGGCGCCCTCGCAGCCGTGCGCCAGGCAGACCCCGCTCACTGCCTCGCCGATGGCCGAGCGCAGGAACTGCCGGTCCTGCTCGTCCAGGGTCCGGATGGTGCCGCTGGCGGTAGCAGTGGTCGGGATGACGTTCGGTGCGTGCCCTGCCTGCAGCGTCCCGACAGAGATCACCGCAGCATGGGTGGGGTCGATCCGGCGGCTGATGAGCTGCTGAAGCGTCACCACCGACTGGCACAAGGCGAGCACCGGATCGGCGGCGAGTTGCGGGTATCCGGCGTGCCCGCCGCGGCCGCTGACCGTGATCTCGAAATCATCGGTGGCAGCGTTGACGACACCTGCGGGCGCTGCCACCGTCCCGGCCGGGAACAGGTGCTGCAGGTGTACGCCGATCATCGCGGCAGGTTGCTGTGCGGCAAATTCCGCCGACGTGACGATGTCCAGTGCTCCGGACGGCGTCGTTTCCTCGCGTGGCTGGAGCACTGCCAGCAGCGCGACCGGCAGATCAGCGCGGCGGGCAGCTCTGCCCAGCGCGCTGAGCGCAGCCAGGTGGACGTCGTGTCCGCAGGCGTGCATCGCGCCGTTGGCCGATGCCCACCAGACGCCGGTCTGCTCCGGCACGGGCAGGGCGTCCAGCTCAGCCCGGATGGCAACGCAGGGTCCGTCGGGCGGCCCGATGCGGATGAGCCTGCCCGTGCCGGCGATCTCGGGCGCGTCAGGGCACGCGAGCGCGCTCGCGACTGCACCCGCGGTCGCACTCTCCGCCCCGGACAGTTCCGGGTTGCGATGCAGGTTGCGGCGCAACTCAGCCGCCGCTGCGAGCTCGGCGTCCAGCAGCCGGGTCAGGGTGAGCCTCAGGTCGTCGATGGCCGGCGCGGAGATGCCCGGTGCGGTCACGAATCGCTCAGCCGGTAGACGCGCGCTGCGTTGCCGGCGCCGATCATTTCGCTCACCCGGGCGGCATCTGATGGTGCCCAGGCGCGGTCCGCCACTAGCTCGCCGGTGAGCCGTTCCATGTCCCGCCGGAACCCGGCTGCGCCGAGGTAGTGCAGCTCTGCCAGGCCGAAGGCGTCGGAGGAATACAGCATCTTGTGGAACGGCGTCAGTTCGAGCGCCTCGGCCAGCACGGCAGCTGACCGCGCGCCGACGTGGTTGAGTGCCTCGCCGACATCCATGTAGACGTGCGGGAACAACGCGGCCATGGCCCCTGCCTGCCGGTGATAGGGGTAGCAGTGCAGCAGCATGACCGCAGTGCCGACGTGCTGGCTCGCCAGCAGGAAGTCATGCAGCAGCGCGGGATCAGAGCGATGCAGCCGCGAGTCGGTGTCGCCGTATCCGGTATGCAGCTGTAGCGGCAGTCCGGTGTCCAGCGCGGACCAGATGCCGTGCCGGATCAGCACCTGGTCCTCTAGCCGGGCCGACCCGCCCGACTCAAGTTGCTGCAGCCACCGGCCAGCCGCTGCCTGGACTTCGGCTGGCCGCGGTCGTTCCGGGGCGAAGTCCAGGCCACCTCGGTAGGCGGCAACCGATTTGAAGCCGATCGCGGTCGCAGCGGCCTGCCGCACGGCTGCGGTGAGCTCGTCGGCGAACCGGCCGGCGCCGCCGCTCGAGGCGGCCAGACGCTCCGCGATCGATTCGAGCCGGGCAACCTCGAGCCCGGGTGTGCCGCTGAGCTGAACCAGCTCGCTGACGGTAGTGACAGCGTCGCTCTGGTAACCGGTATCGACCAGCCAGGTGCCGACCCCGGCCGCGGTGAGGAGCCGGCGGCTGGCCTCATCGTTGCCGAGCTCGACGCGCCGGCGAAGGTAATCTGCGGCCGGCGCGAGCGGGTCAAGATCGAGAACCGGGGCGCACCAACGGCGGACCGCGAAACCGAGCTGGCTGTCGAACACGCTGGTGCCTGGCGGTGGGGGTGACGACGACTCGCTGAGCATCCCCTCGATCCCGGCTTGATCCAGCTCGCCGGTGACGACGCCGTGGACGTGGTGATCCACGAGGGGCAGGTTGGCCTGCATGCCGCTGGCCGCCATCTAACTCAGCCACCGGGCTCGGGCGATGACTACCTCATCAGGCTGGCCGGCGGCCAGCTCGATCTCCGCCCGCCTCGAGGCAGTGAACGTGCTGATGAGCTGGTCGCCAGCGGCCTTGCGAAGGTCGTCGCTGGCCTCTAGCGCGCTGACCGCCTCGACCAGGCTGCCGGGCAGGCGGGGAGCGCCGCCCGCTAGCGGATGACCCGGTGCCGCCGGATCACCGCGCACCTCGTCGGGCAGGCGGGCATGGCCGTCGGCGCTGGCGATCGCGACGGCAAGAACGGCGCCGGTCAGGAGGTACGGATTGGCACTGAGGTCGAAGCACTTCAGTTCCACGTTCGCGGTGCCAGGATCCAGCGGGCTCGCTGCGATGAACCGGACGGCCGCTTCCCGGTTCTCGGCGCCCCAGATCTGGTAGGCGCCGGCCCAGCGGGACGGGCGGAGCCGGAGGTAGCTCGCGGGCGACGGCGCACCGATGGCCAGCAGGGCGGGCAATGCGTCCAGCAGCCCGGCGACGATTGACTCGCCGGTCTGCGTGAGGCCGTGCCGCCCGCTGCCGCCGCTCAGCAGCGGGCGCCCGTCACGTGCGAAGCTCGCATGCAGGTGGCCGCCGTTGCCGACGTTGTCGGTGAAGACCGCGGGGGCGAACGACGCGCGCAGCCCGTACCGGGCGGTCACCGCACCGATCACGAACTTCACCAGCACGCAGGTGTCCGCTGCTGACACCGGGTCCTGCGCGGCCACGGACACCTCGAACTGGGCCGGACCATACTCCGGGTGAATCTGCTCGACGCGCACGCCCGCGGCTTCCAGGGCCGCGAGCACGTCACGGACGTAGTCGGCGGACTCGGTGATGCGGCTCAGCCCGTACCCGGTGCCGCCGAAGGCCGGCTCGAAGTCGGCGGTGTCGCGGCCGACCATCCATTCGATCTCGAAGGCCATCAGGGCGCTGATACCCTTGCTGAGCCCGGCAGCGACCTGAGCCCGCGCGAACGAGCGCTGACAGCACGCGTACACCGTGCCGTCCTGGTTGAAGCGGTCGCCAGGCACCAGCGCCCAGCCCGGCGGCTCAGCCAGCACGGCCATCCCGTCAAGGTCCGGGACCAGCCGCAAGTCACCATCGGGCCGATCGAGCGGGGACGCCGGATCGATGCTCCCGTCGCTGATGAACGCATCGATGACCGGCGAGAACCCGAGGCCGGACCTAGCCGCCCTCGGCAAGCCGCTGAGGGGCACGACCTTCACCCTGGCGGCACCGCTGTGGTCGACGAACGTCGTGGCGACGCTCGACGCGCTGTCCGCCAGCTGCCGCGCCACGATTTCCGCCCGCTGGGCATCGGCGGTGCGCTCCTGCTCGCCGCGGAGGTGGCTGAACGGTCGGGGCAAACTCATCATCCCTTCAGCGGGGCCCGGCAACTGCCGGGCTGGCCGGTACCTAGGTCAATAATCCGGCGGGCTGCACTCCGGCGGAAGGCCTACCAGATCTGCTGAAGCGCCCGGTAGACATTTCCGCCTAGGACGGCGCGGATCTCATCATCGGTACAGCCGTCCCTGACGAGCCAGTCGCAGATGTTGGCGAAGTTCTCCGTGGGGTTTTCCAGTCCGTCGACGTAGCTGACCGGCTCGAAGGCCGGCCCTCGCATCGCGGAAAGGCTGAGCAGGCGCGCGAAGATCCGGTGCAGCGCGACGTGGTCGCCATAGAAGGTGTCCGGGCCGAACGCGACGTGCTCGATGCCGACCAGGTCCGCGCAGTAGCGGAAGTGATCCATGACCGACTCGATGTTGTGCCGCGGGTGCGCCGCGGACAGGGTGGTGTGCGGGGCCGCGGACATGCCGATCACCCCGCCGGTCGCTGCGACCGCCCGCAGCACCTCGTCTGGCTTCATCCGCGCGGTATCCCAGACCGCTCGTGCCCCGGCGTGCGTGATCAGCACCGGCTTCGCACTCGCCTCGCAGGTGTCGAGCGCCGTCCGGTCTGACGAGTGCGACAAGTCGATGGCCAGACCGAGGTGGTTCATCCTGGTGACGGCGCGGCGACCGAGGGCGGTCAGCCCGCCGTCGCTCGGCTCGCTCAGGCCGCTGCCGAGAGCGTTGGCATCGGAATAGGCGATCCCGATCTGCCGGATCCCGAGGCCGTAGAGGACGTCCAGCCGGTCAATCTCATTCTCGATCGGCGTCGCCGACTCCAGCCCGAACACCAGGCCCACAACGCCGGCCTGGTGAGCGGAGTCGATGTCCGCGACGGTCCTGATCACCGTGAAGCCCTCGGCATGCGCCAGGTCCGCCTGCCGCATGCCGAGATCAGTAATGATGTCGTCCCAGCGCCATGGTGCGTTACCGGTAACGCACGCCGTGCCGTCCATCAGGTTGTCGAAGACAACGGTCATCTCAGACGCGCGCAGGCCGGCGTACGCAGCGTGCTGCCGCCCGGTCCGGTTGTAGGCGGGAGTCTGCGCCATGTCAGCGGGAAAGCGGACCGGGTGATCGTGCAGGCTGATAACCAGGCTGTCGCGCAGCAGCGCGGCAGAGCGCGCTGCCTGCCCGGCGCTCAGGCCGGCCCCGGCATAAGCGGGCACGCGGCCGAACTCCGCCGCGAGCTCGAAATCGTCAAGTGTGCCCGCAGGCAGATAAGAATAGGCCGTGTACGGCCCGTCGGGGGTTCCGGGGGTCGCCCCCGTGACAACTTCAGGCATCAGTACTCCCTCCGAGCCGGTGCGGGCCGGCCGCCAGCAGTCGCCAGAGTGCTTCAGTAGCTCGCATGCCCTCGCGCAGCCGCGCGATGCGCAGGAACTCGTTCGGGGCGTGCAGGTTCTCGTCTGCGGTCGAGAACGAGAAGAACAAGGTCTTGGCAGCAAGTTCCCGCTCGAACAAGTCCGCCGCGGGCAGGGTCCCGCCGATCTTCGCCAGCAGCACTGGCTGGCCGGGATAGACCGTCCCGAGCGCGGCTGTCGCCGCCCGGATCGCCGGGTGATCGGCCGCGATCGTGTAGGCAGGCACCCTGGCGTCGTCCGCCTGCAGGCGGGCATGGACGCCCGGCGTCTGCTGCTGGCCGACGTGGGCGGCAATGTGCGCGATCACCGCATCCGGGTCCTGGCCGGGGACGAGCCGGCAGGACACGCTGGCTACCGCCGAATGCGGTATAACCGTGTACTTGCCGCCGCCGCTGATGCCGTTGATCTCGAGCGTCGGTCGCTCCCACAGACGCTCCAGCGTGCTGTAACCCGGCTCGCCGTGCGCCTCGCTGAGGCCGAGGTCGTGAAGGTAGCACGTCTCGTCGAATGCGACGGCAGCAATCTCGCGGCGGCGCTCCGGCGTGAGCGGCGGAATGCCGTCGTAGAAGCCGGCCACTGCGACACGACCGCCAGGGCCATGGAGACTGGCCAGAATCTGGCTGAGCGCGTGCAGCGGATTCGCGACGGTGCCGCCGTAACGGCCGGAGTGCAGGTCGCTGCCGGCCCCTTCGACGATGATGTCCATCGACACCAGGCCCTTGGAACCGATCGAGAGCGACGGCTCGGCCGGGCGCCACATGGCCCCGTCTGCGGAGATGACCAGATCGGCCGCCAGCGCAGCCGCGTTCGCCCGGATGTAGGAGGCCAGGTGCGGGCTCCCGACTTCCTCCTCGCCCTCAAACAGGAACTTCACGTTCAGCGGCAACCGTCCCTCTTGCTCACTGAAGGCCTGGGCCGTCTTGAGCACGAGGTAGACCGGGCCCTTGTCGTCGCTGACACCGCGGCCGCGGACGACGTCGCCGGCTGGCGCCAGCTCGAATGGGGGAGTGTCCCACTCGGCGAGGTCGCCGGTCGGCTGCACGTCGTAATGGCCGTACACCAGGATCGTCGGTGCGCCGGGGGCACCGAGCCAGTCAGCTCGCACTACCGGGTGGCCGTCTGTCTGCTCGACCCGGCCGTCCGCAAAGGACAGCCGCTCGGCCAGCCAGTGCGCGGCCGTCATCATGGTGGCGTGATCGGCGTCCCGGCTTACGCTGGGCACGGCAACGAACTCTGCGAGTTCCCGCAGGTAGTTCTCGTCGTTAGCGGCGAACTTCAGCGCCGCATGTTGTGCTGTCACTGGTTGGCCCGTCACTGGAAAGCCCGTCACTGGAAAGCCCGTCACTGGAAAGCACTGCCGCCGTCAATGGCGATGACCTGTCCGGTAATCCAGCCCGACCGCGCCGCGGCGAAGAACTGGACGCCGTTCGCAATGTCGGCCGGGTCACCCAGGCGGCGCATGGCGATGCCGCGGACCAGTTCGCGCTGGCCGTCCTCGCCGTAGCTCTGCCACTGCACCTCAGTTGTCGGATTCGACAGGATGAAGCCGGGAGCGATGCAGTTCACCGTGATGCCGAACGGCCCTAGCTCGTGCGCCATCTGCCGGGTGAACCCGATCATGCCGGCCTTCGCGCTCGCGTACGCCTGAATGCCGGTCTTGCTGACGGTAAGCCCTGCCGCCGACGAGATGTTGATGATCCGGCCCGAGCCGCGCTCTTTCATGCCAGTTACGACCGCCCGCGTGCAGTGGAAGGCCGTGGTCAGGTTGGCATTCACCACAGCGGCCCAGTCCTCGTCGGGAACCTGCTCGAGCGCGCGGCCGACCTGACCGCAGACCCCGCCCGCATTGTTGACCAGGATGTCCACTCCGCCGATCCGGGCGAAGAAGTCAGCTACCGCAGCCGAGTCGGTCAGGTCGACGACCTCCGACCCGACTCCCGGTATGTCGGCACTGTGTATATCGGCACCGTGCACGTCTGCGCCGTCACCGCACAGCGCCGCGGCGATCGCGCTCCCGATGCCGTGTGCGGTGCCGGTAACGACCGCCACCTTGCCCGCCAGTTCAGTCGTCATCTGATTCCCCACTGCATCGCTGTCTCGGCACCTCACCCGACCAGCCCGGCGGCGCGCCCACCGAGGAACGCGTGACGAGCGACATCGGATCGCGGACTAGTACGTCGGCGGCAGTCCCTCCTTCGATCCTCGCGACGAGGGCGTCGACCGCCGCGCTGCCCAATTCCTCCAGCGGCATGCTGACGCTGGTGACCGGGACCTCGAGAAAGGCGAGGCACTCGTCTTCGTCGAAGCTGACCACCGACACCTCGCCGGGTACTGGCACGCCAGCGTCCCTGAAGGCGGCGAGCACGCCGAACAACTGGTTGATGCTGCCGACGCCGCACGCTGTCGGCAGGCGGCCGGCCTTGAGCATGCGGCGCGCGGTATCCCAGCCGCCCTCCTCGGTAGCGGGCGCGTGCCTGATGGTCACTGCCATGCAACGCTGAGCGCACAACCGGCGGGCGGCGTTCACCCGGCGGTGGACGGTATCGACGTCCTCCGGCCCGTCGATGAGCACGACGCTGCGGTGGCCGAGGCTGGCCACGTGCTCGACGAAGAGGCGGACCGCGCCCGCCTCGTCCATGACGACGTCGTTGCCGCGATCGGGACCGCGCCGGTTGACGTAAACGTGCGGGACTCCGCGAACGACGGCCTCCGGGCCGGCCATCCTCAGCGCGGTCGCAAGCAGCAGTCCGTCGACTCGGCTCTCCGCGACGAGGTAACGGTACGCAACCGGCGGCTTCGGGTCGTCCAACGGCTCTTCCAGCATCATGACCACGTAGCCGCGCGCGCTGGCCCGCTGCAGCGCGCCGCGCTGAAGCCGGACCCAGATGGGGTTGCGCAGCAGCGGAACGACGAAGGCGAAGGCACCGGTCCGGTCCCGCTTCAGTGCGCGCGCCGCCGCGTTGGGGCGGTAACCCTGCGTTCGTGCCGCGGCAAGGATCCGCTCGATCGTCTCTGGCCGGATGGACAGCCCCGGGTCTCCGTTCAGTACCCGCGAGACTGTCGACACGTGCACGCCCGCGGCGCCCGCGATGTCGACCAGGCGGGAGGCACGGGCCGCCCGGGCACGGGGTGCGGCAGGCGGCTGGGATGCGGCGGGGGGTTGGGAATCGGCGGGTGGCTGGGGTGCGGCAGGCGGGTCGGAGGCCGCAGCGTCCTCCTCGGCGCGGCTCATCGCGGCCGCCGGTCCGGCGCCGTCCAGTTGGCCTGTCTGGTCAAGCCGTACCGCCGCCGTCGACCATCAACACGGCCCCGTGTATGTAACTGCTGCCTTCGCTGGCCAGGAAGGCGACAACATCAGCTATCTCGCTACCGACGCCGATGCGCCGGGCCGGGAGATTACCTGCCCACCGGGTCAGCGCCTCGTCGTCTTCGCGGATCCAGTCAGCCATCGACGTATCGATCAGTCCAGGGCAAACGCAGTTGACGCGAACGCCGTCCGGGGCGTGGTCGATCGCCAGGCTGCGGGTGAGCTGGACCAGGCCGCCTTTCGATGCGCTGTAGGCCGCGCGCTGCCGCCCGCCGCGGACGCCCGCCGTCGACGCTACGTTCACGATACAGCCGTCCCTGGCGCCGATCATGTCGGGCAGGAACTCCCGGCAGGTGAGGAACGGCCCCTTCAGATTGGTGTCGAGGATGCGGTCCCACTCCGCTTCCGCCAGATCGGTGATCCGCTGGATGCTGAACACTCCAGCTACATTAACTAGCAGCCACGGCGCGCCGAACTCGGCCCTGATGCGGTCACCGGCCAGGTGAACCGATGAAGCGTCGCGGACATCGACCGCAAGCCCGAGCCCGGCCGGCAGTTCAGCGGCCAGCTTCGTGACCTCCGTTTCGGCGACGTCGAGGCAAGCGACCGCGAACCCGTCGGCCGCGAGCCGCCGGCAGACCGCTTCGCCAATGCCACCCGCCGCGCCGGTCACCACAGCCACGCGGGTATGGTCCGGTCGCACAGCCGTTGTCATACCATCTCCGCGACCGAGCGGGTGAGCAGGATCGCCGCGCAGAAGGCGCGATAGGTGGCTAGCCGGTTCTCGCCATGTATCCGTAGCTCACGCGGGCCGGTCTGGTCGACACCGCGTACCCAGCTGGCCGCCTCCGCGATGTCGGTAGTGCGCACCGACACCTCGAGGACGCCCGGGTCCAGTGACGGCGGCCCAGCATCAGCCGCAGCCGCGACCGCCGCGCGGGCTCGCTCACGGATCAGCTCGCAGGCGAGCTCCGGGTGCATGCTGTGTGCGGCGAGCCGGCTGACGTGCTCTTTGACCACTGCCTGATGGATGCCGGGAATCAGCGTGGCCGCCTCCTCGCACGCGCACCGGTCGCCGCTAATCAGCACGACCGGGACGCCGTAGTGCGCTGCGACCAGCGCGTTGATTCCGGCCTCGCCCGTCACTGCGCCGTCGATGCGCGCTTCCACGACAGCGCGCGGGTTGTACGTGTGGGATAGCCCGGCCGGCGCGCCAATCGAGCCGTGGTAAGAGATGAACAGCACCGCGTCGAAGCTGTCGTCAAGCCCCTGCATCATGTACAGCGGCTTGTGACTGCCAGACAGGTAGGACGCCCGGCCGACCAGCTGATCAGCGGGCAGGTTACGCATCGTTGAGTGCGAGTCGTTGACCACGATCTGCGTCGCGCCCCCGGCCAGGGCGCCCTCGATCGCCGCGTTGACCTCAGCCAGGAGGAGCTTACGGCCGGCTGCCGCCTCCGGGCCGTCGCCGACGCACTGCTGCCAGTCCACGACCCCGGCCGTTCCCTCCATGTCGGAGGACAGGAATACCTTCAAGGCCTCATCCCCTCGTCGCTCGCGTTAGCTGGGTTAGCCGCATTGGCTGGGTTAGCTGCGTTGGCTGGGTTAGCTGCGTTGGCTGGGTTAGCTGCGTTGGCTGGCACGCCGGCGCCGGCGCCGGCTGCCTGCGGCTCGCGCGCCGCGGGCACGGGGCCGAAGGCGAAGTGGCATGCCGCACTGTGGGCGGGATCGCCCGCCGATGCGGTGAGCGCCGGATCTTGCTGCTCGCAGATCGGCTGAGCGATCGGGCAGCGGGTGCGGAACCGGCAGCCTGCCGGGATCCGCAGCGGGCTCGGCGGGTCGCCCTTCACGGCAGGGACGTCGCCCTCGGCCGTGAAGGTCATTCGCGGGATCGCGGCCAGCAGCCCCTGGGTGTAGGGGTGCTGCGGGCTGGCGAACAGTGTCTCGGTCGGCGCAACCTCGATGATCCGGCCCAGGTACATGACCGCGATCCGGTCACACAGGTGCCGGACGACCGCGAGGTTGTGCGAGATAAGCAGCAGCGTGAGGCCAAGCTCTGCGCGCAGGTCCTGCAGCAGGTTCAGGATCGTCGCCTGCACGCTGACGTCCAGGGCGGAGACCGGCTCGTCTGCCACGAGCAGTTCGGGCCGCAGCGCCAGCGCCCTGGCGATGGCCACCCGCTGGCGCTGCCCGCCGGAGAACTGCCGCGGGTAAGCACTCACGGCCTCCTCGCCGAGGCCGACTAGCCCGAGCAGTTCCCTGGTGTAGGACTGAACCTCGTTCCCGGGCACGACGTGGTGCACCCGCAGGAGTTCGTGCAGCATGCCGCCGACGGTCAGGCGCGGGTTCAGCGATGAGTACGGGTCCTGGAAGACCATCTGGATCTTGCGCTGGTCGGCACGCGATCGCCGGGTCGGCAAGACCTTGCCGTCCAGCCGGATCTTGCCGCGGTCCGTCCGCTGCAGGCCAGCTAGTGCCCGCGCCAGGGTGGACTTGCCCGACCCCGACTCGCCAACGAGCGCGAGCGCCTCGCCACGCGGGATCGTGATGTCAACGCCGTCGACCGCATGCAGGACATGCGCCTCATGCCGCATCCGGGCAATCAGCGAAGAGCCGAGGGAGAAACTCACCGCCAGATCCGTGGCTTCCAGCAGCGGCCCGTCGGGCGGCGGGGCGAGCCCGGCGGGCCCGGTAGCGCGGGGCAGTTCCGTGTCCTGCGGGAGCGTGCTCATCGGTCGGCTCCTTCGGTCCGCACTTCGTCCAGGCAGCGTTCGAAGTGCAGGCACGCGGTCGAGTGCCCGGCGTCGATCAGCCTCAGCGGCGGCTCCGTCACTGTGCAGTCCTCCTCGGCGAACTTGCACCTGGGGTGGAACCGGCAGCCTGCCGGCGGACTGACCAGGCTCGGCGGCGCGCCGGGGATGGCCTCCAGCGACGAGCGCGGGTGATCCACGTCGGGGGCCGACCTGACCAGGCCGAGCGTGTACGGGTGACACGGCTGCGTGAGTACCTCCTGCACCGAGCCGCGCTCCACGATCCGGCCTGCGTACATCACCGCCAGCTGATCGCAGACCTGCGCGACGACCGGCAGGTCGTGGGTGACGAAGACCAGGCTTGTCCCGGACTCCCGGCACAACCTGGTCAGCAGCCGCAGGATCTGATCCTGGATCGTCACGTCGAGTGCCGTGGTCGGCTCATCGCAGAGGATCAGCTCCGGTTCGCAGGACAGCGCGATCGCGATCATGACGCGCTGCCGCATGCCGCCGGAGAATTCATGCGGGAACGAGCGGTACCGGCGCTCGGGATCAGGGATGCCGACCCGGCGCATGAGCTCAATGGCGCGCTCGGCAGCCTGCCGCCTGTTCATGCCTAGGTGCACCTGCGGGCCCTCGGCGATCTGGCTCCCGACCCGCATCACCGGGTTGAGCGCGCTCATCGGCTCCTGGAAGATCATCGCGATCTTGGGTCCGCGGATCTTGTTGAGCTGGCTGTTGCCGAGGTGCGCCAGATCGGCGCCATCGAGCAGGACCCGGCCCGCGGTGACGCGCGCCTCAGGCGGCAGCACGCCGAGTATGGCGCGCAGCGTCATGCTCTTGCCCGAACCGGACTCGCCGACCAGGCCCACTGCCTCGCCGGTGGGCACCTCCAGCGACACCCCGTCGACCGCACGGACGATGCCTCGGCGGCCTGCTATCTGCACGTGCAGGTCGTCGACCTGCAGCAGGGGCTGGCTCACCTTCTCACCCCGCTCACTGGCCTGGCCGCATCAGGTCGGCCAGTCCGTCGCCGATCAGCGACAGGCCGAGACCAGTGACCACGACGGCCAGCCCCGGGATCGTGGTGAGCTGCCAGTGGGTGGTGAGGAAGTTCTGCCCGTCGGAGATCATGCTCCCCCAGTCCGGTGTCGGTGGCTGAATGCCGAGGCCGAGATAGCTCAGTGTGACGATGGCCAGGATGTCCTGCACGATGTCGGACAT